>Ga0224501_10003962_pt1 | contig 11676 bp, 13 predicted proteins | sample SF_Oct11_sed_USG_4_FD_169105 | JGI IMG/M metagenome (GOLD analysis project Ga0224501, IMG submission 169105) | Sediment microbial communities from San Francisco Bay, California, United States - SF_Oct11_sed_USGS_8_1 | ecosystem: Environmental > Aquatic > Marine > Sediment | place: USA...
TGTTTGCTTCATCTAAGGGTATGCCCAGGGTTAGGGCCAAGTTAGGAGAAGGGTCGGCGTCGATGGCCAAAACCGTAAAACCCTTTTTTACAAAAAAATGGGCTAGAACACCTGCAACGAAGGTTTTGCCAACGCCACCCTTGCCGGAAACCGCAATTTTCACCTGTTTTTCCCTGTTTTCACCACTTTAATCTGGCTTATTTATGTTTCCTGCAGCGAGGTAAACCGTCTTTTTCGATGCGCGCTCGCATCGGCAAAGACTTTCTTCACCTGAAATCAAGAACAACCGTTCATAAAAGATAATAGAGGTGAGTCCGAAGAACCCATGAAAGGGCGAAACTTTGCCAAGAACAAACAAAATATTTGCAGTCTTGTTCCTCGCAACTCTAGCATTATCGTTGATTTCTTATTTTTCCATATCGAATGTGGTTTTTGCTGATGACGGTTCGCCAAATGACGCAGCGAAACCCATGCACTTCTACTTCCATTATCTAGCGACTCCTGTATACGTCGCGGGTACGGACAACCATTACGTGATGAATACAACCAAGCTTTTCCAAGCGTACAACAACTCTTTTACCAAGCCTGAGGGGCAGCCGAAACTCGTAGTCAACTACTATTTATATCCCAATTTGGTCGGGCCCGTCACAATAAATGGCACGTGGCAGGTTTTTCTTTGGGTAAACGGCTCAGCCCTCAAACCATGTGGCTGGACCATTCGGTTTTACGAGAGAGACCTAGGAGGCGGGATAGTTTGGTATTCGGAAATCTCCAATCCAATAATTACTGGTGGTCCCACCGGCGCACCCGGATACTTAGACGTCCCAATCTACTGCTACAACTTGTCCACGCCTCTCCCTCTCGATCACACATTCAGCACTGGTAATACTATTGAGGTTGAGGTAGAAATAAACCCAAGCGGTGCGATTGCGTGCCAAGTCTGGTATGATTCAGCCTCATTTCCGAGCAAAGCAATTCTTCCATGTCAAGACTATGCGCGACCAATCTCTATCAAAACCTATGATATCAATTACGCTGAGACCGACATTTTCCAGCATAACTGGACTCAGAGCAGACGCAAAGTCATAGTTCATGCCAACGTCACCGACCCATTTGGCGGATACGACATCTACAAAGTAAACGTGACGATCTTTGATCCATCGGGGCAGCCGGTTCTTGACAACGTAGATATGACCCGTATCTCCGATGGTCTTTGGCTTGTTCACTATCTGCATACTTACGAGGCAAACTGGACTTACCCTGAAACCGCCATGTTAGGTAACTATACAGCAGACGTCTCAGTCATCGACAACAACGGATACTACCATTTCCTAGAATACGGCACCTTTAGCCCTTACATCGAACACGCTACACACATATTCAACATCGGAATAGTTATTCTTTACGACCCCTCTTTCGAAGTAGTTGACGACGTGGACAATCCTCTGCCAAGAGCCCAAGTCTATATAAGGTTGCCCAATGGAACCACAAACACTTTACCACTATACACAGATGACAACGGAGTCATCAACTTACAACAGGTACCATCAGGAAATTACACGTTTACAATTTTGTGGAAAGACGTTATTGTGCAACAAACAACGCATTACGTGGATTCAGATGGACCGTACACCATAAAATGTCGTGTTTATCAGTTGACTGCAAACGTTCTAGGGAACAATGGAGCCCCAGTTCATGGAGCCTATGTAGTCGTTTACACGCAGGCCGGAATAGTATATGATTTCAAAATGACCGACTCTGCTGGGCATGCTGTGTTCCAGCTGCCCTCAAGTGATATTCAAGTCATCGGATCATACACCATTGAGGTCCATTACAGCACGACGTATTGGCTTGCCGCTGTCACAGTAGCAGCAACCAAACCTCTGGTCTCTGTAACTTCATCTGATTCAGTTACAATCACTCTAGCCGACTTTCCGCCACCCATATGGATGACACCGGGATTCTGGGTAATCATTGCACTCATAATCGCAGTGGTTTTAGGGATTGTAGGCTTGCTACACAAGAAGGGCATTTTGTTCAAGAGAAAGACGAAGAAAGCCAAATAGCCTGCGCGCACGCACTTGCGCTTAATATTCAAACTTCATGAAGCCTATATCTGACAGCCAGACTAAGATACTGGGGGGATATTTCATGCTTTCCTTTGAGCTATCATTGTTGATTCTTTTGATTGCAGTCGTTGTGCTTTTGGTATTTTACATACTCCATTTGACAGAACCACCAGCAAAACCTTCTGCTGAAGAAAAACCAACTGTTGAAGAAAAGATTCCTCCGAAAAAACCGACAACAACAGCTACAGGCCCGAAAGAGGGAGGGAAAAAACTATCGTCACCACAACACCAAGCAGATTCTGCGAAATGTCCCCACGGCTTCGGATATCTGAAAAAGCGAGACAAAGATACTACTATACCGGATGAATGCCTGAGTTGCGCAAGAATGCTAGAGTGCTTGAGTTCGGGGGAATAGAGCTACGCGCGCAATTTTCACTGGCTTTCCCCGTTTTGTAAAAGTGTATTCCTGTCTATTTACGTTTCCTAAATACTACGTTTATCTTTTTGCATAAAGATTTAAACGCCTTTTGTGCAAGAGGACGTTGAGGCGAAATTGTTTGGAAGCTTGGGAAGCCGCGAAGAACGCGTTAGAAAATGTGTTTGAGGCCGTTGCTGGCGAGAGTATTCTCATAGTCTGCGACGACGAGAAAGTGGAAGTCGGAAAAGCATTTGGAAAAGGATCTCTAGCGCTTGGACTGTGGACAAGAGTGATAATTCTTCAAACAACCAAAAAACAGAGAATCGAAATTCCAAAGAGGCTCTTGGAGGTCTTCACTCGGCAGAAACCTGGCTTATACATTAATCTTATGCGAGACATCCGTGAGGAGACGCCTTTTCGAATAAAAATCATAAAGATGGAGACTCGTGACCGCAAGTCGCGTTTAGGACACTGCCCTGGGGTAACAGTTGATATGCTTACTGAAGGTGCCTTAGCGCTTACACCTCAAGAGCATAAAGACATGCAGAGCCACGCGGAAAGGCTTATTCAAGCGTTGAACGGAGCAGTAGAAGTGGAGATACGCAATTCTGCTGGAACCAACTTGACCTTGAGCACAGAAAAACGGGAGTTTTTTACAGACACAAAGGTGGACTGGAAGTCTATGAAATGGATGAATCTGCCCACGGGTGAGGTTATCGTGGCGCCTGTTGAAGATTCGTTGAATGGCAGACTTGTATGCGAAATGGCAATCGGCGGAATAGGGAAGCTAAAAACACCTGTGGAAGTGGTTGCCAAAAACGGCAAAGCCGAAAAGCTGCTTTCCAAAGACAAGACCATTTTGCGCAAAGTCAACGAAACATTTGAGACAGATGACTGGTCTGACATCGTCGGCGAATTCGCCTTCGGAATCAACCCCAAAGCAAGATTTGTAAACGAATTTCTTGAGACAGAGAAAATCTTAGGAACAATACATGTAGCTTTCGGAGAGAACACTGACATGCCCGGAGGCAAAAACCCGTCGAAGAACCACATTGACCTGTTGATCTCTAAACCCACAGTAAAAGTGAAAAAAGAAGATGAAAAAGTCATCACAGTATTAGAAGATGGAAAATTCAAAATCTAAACAAAGCTTTTTCTTAAACAACTACTTCTTAGCTATTTGCAAGATCAAGCGTTCTGATCGCACATCTACTTCTTCGACTGTGCAGTTTTCAAAGATTTTGGAAACACCCAGTATGTCTCTAACTGTAACTTTGTTTCCATCCACTCTTGCGTAGACAGCATCTCTAAACACAATTTTGTCTTGGAGTAGCACGGTAAACTCGCACATCTTTATCCCTTTCGAAACGCCTTCCTCTGTCTTTACGACACGGTTGATTTCATATAAGCTTATTGAAAGTTGAAGCTCTAGTCTAGTTTCTTGCTGCCAGACCCAGCAAAAGACCTTAACTTCGTGTAAGCTTCCTTTGGATCTCTAGAGCCAATAACAAGTTTTTCAAAGGGGCAGATACCAGTTTTATCGTGGTTGAGAATGTTTGGGACTTCATTTTCAAACTGGTAGATAATATCGTTGTCTTCAAGCACCTTAATCCCTTCTTCGCTTATCGTGACCGCGAACACAGAAGACACCTCAGAATAAGCACAAAGCATGGCTGCAGCCGCGCCAACGATTTTATCTGCCACTGCAGATGCAACTAATCTCTTGCCCAACTTCTCAATGGCTCGCAGAAAACCACCTACCCCTTGAGATTTGGTTTCAAAGACGACTTGGCCTTCTTTCACTATTACAAGGTTGAGGCCTCTATCTTTCAGCCTCAACTTTGCAAGTTCTAGGTCTCGATCTAGCACCTTCATCTCTCGGTATACACTGCAAACTGCAGAAAAACGTTTACCTTCTCCTTATTATGAATAACTCTTCCTCTGGCATAGACGCAACAAGATGAGCCAGTTTCCGAACTTCCTTGGGCGGAACGTTTTCAGACAGCAACTCATTTTTCAATCTCTCAAATGCGGTCGGGTTGACTGAAACCGTTATCTGTTCTCCTCTTTGAAGTTCAAATCTCGCCGCAATTCCCGATGAGCTCCTCAACTTCAGTTTTCTGTTTCCAATCGTGCATTTAGTTGCCACTTGAATTCCGTCTACAACACAGGAGAACGGAACAGAATGCTTCAGCATTGCCGTTACGTGCAAGGTCTCCTTGTTCTCCTTCGCTCCCAATTCTCTAACACCGATGAGACCCATCCTAACCCCCAGTACGAGGAAGGGACCTATGTGTCCATGAAATTCTTCGGCTCTATTTAGTATTACATCCAATTTCCCTGTTCGATCTTGTATATGCGTGACCAACTAACACCACCATTCCATTACCGCAGAATCTCAGCTATGTTAACTCGAAATAGTATGAAATGAGCGAGTAGAACGCTAATGACGTCTTCTATAAGAAGCTTTGGAAGTATAACCGCTAGAACCATAGCGGGGGGTATAGGCATGAGATAGACATCAGTAACATAGACGTATGGAAATTGAATGATATACGCTCCAAGCACAGAGATCACCTGAGGTATAATTGGTCTTCCTTTGATTTTTTTGAGACGAAGATAAAACAAGCCGGTGAAAAAGCCGAGTATCGCGTTTCCAAGTAAGATGTATGGATTTGATGGACGAGCCCTGAAAGCCATGACCGCTGCTCCTATGAATCCTGCCAACCCTCCAGCTCCCGGACCCAGGGCCAGTCCCGTGAGAATGATCGGCAACTGAATCAAGTGGATCTCTGCTATGCCTAAGGGAATCGTGAAAAAGCCCAAAACATTAGCTACAGCGCACATAACTGCTATGAACGCGATTAATCTGGAGGTTAGCCTTTGATTTCGCGGTGGCATGGTAACACCTTTTCTGTGAAAAGTATTACTAACATCGATAAAAGCTTTATCTCTCTCTCAAAATCGTTCCCGTAGGGATATTATATCGCGCGCGCACAAATATGGCATAAAGACCAGACAGTGCTTATGTGGATCAAGAGATTTGCTTAAGCTCTCCTCTTTTTTCTGTTTTGCCCGCGATTTAGGTGCGTTCAAGCTTGAATATAACTGGTCTTAGTCCGTCAATGCAACAGTTAACGGCGACACCCTTCTCCTTAAACCAAGGGAGGTTTCCACCAAAACCTAAGAGTCTGACATTACTATAGATTGAGACCCAAGCAGAAGTGCAGAAACCTTCTGGCATTCTCAGATTCTCAACAATGAACTCCTGACCATCCTTAAACAGTTCACATGCTCCAAAGGATGCTACGGGCGTCACGGGGCTTTTTTTAAAAACCTCGGATGGACTAAATCGCTTCAAGACAGTTATCTTAATCTTATGTAGCTCAACCAATTAAAACACCACCAGTATTTAACCTGTGAAATGCATTCAATACTTCTACTGCGCGCGATTTTTATGAATTATGGAAGATGCGCGTGCATTTCATTATTCTCCAGCCACAGATTCGCGCGCGCATGCAGAACAATAATGTTTACTAAGGAAGAGACTATCGTAAGACATCACAAGCGAAGATTTAGGTCTATCCAAACCGGGTGCGAATCGAGAAACTAGCAGCAACACATTATTTCATCACAGCAGACGAGAGGACCTCTACCGACTGTTGTACATACTACCTCGCAACCGCAGACATCACATACGTATACACAATTTTTCTCAGCCTTCTTCATCTTAGTTTTTGCCTTCTTCGTCTTGGTTTTTGCCTTCTTCGACATTTAACCACCAAAAACCTTAATGAACACCACCCATTAATTTGTCTTTCCTCACTACTTCAAGCGTTCTTTTATGGATTCATTAGCATGCATGCGTTGAACAACGACCTGTAACCTTCCCCATTTTTCTCATTTGATGCATGAATGCTTGCAAGCACCGAAAGCGAAGAATCCAAAATCTTTGTTTTGAAACATTTTCACCCCGAATGGAACTTAGTTCCATAAAAACTCTTAAAAGCAATTTAGGAATATGTGGATAATGGGGCGCGCATGCAACCAAAAAAAACTTTTAGTTGCTGAGAGAGAAAGGAGTTCTACTTTTACGCGCCCCACATCCTTCCTACAAATATTGACTGAACATATTTAAGCTTTAGCGCACAAAAGTGTGCGTCAAGCGCGCTTAACCTTCCCTCTTTTTTGCAATTCCGCAGTGCATTTGAGTGTGTAATTAGAAGAAGAATTGGGAGAAGTTCGAGTGAGCTTGCGACAGGCTTATCGAGACTTGATCTTGTTCTCACTGTTTATAGGATCAATCGGCACTTTTTTAATAGTACTGTATTGTTATTTGGTGACTCACAAAATCTTCTATGCTGTGATGACCTTGATCAGTGGTTTAATAGGTACCCTAGCAGGAGTTGCCGAATTTGTGTTCAGAGTTGAATTTTGGCGAGCGATATTTGAGTCGTGGCGAAACCGAAAAAGAAAAGACAATAAGTAAACAGCGCGCGCATGGATGCGTTCCTGGGCTGTTTTGGGTTTTAGGTATTCGTATTGTTGTTCGTTGATTTGTGTTATGGGCTGCTTGTCGTCTGAGATTATGCGCGCGCTGCGAGTTTTATTTTTGTTTTTTTAAGCGAGTGTGCGCTAGGGGTATGTATGAATAGGAGCTTGCTAAGAGTTTGAAGCTCGTTTTTTGTTATCCATTTTTCTTTTTTTAGCTCTTTCAACCCTCTTTTTACGCCTATTCGTAACTTCTTTGTTCGTAAGACGCTGTCTTGGATTCCAGCCTCGGTTACCTCTTTTTCAAACATAGGATTTTTTTGGATTAGTGTTACAAGTTGATTAAGGAACACTGTTATGGCTTTTGAACGAGGTTGAAGAAAACATTTCATTTTTGTGGCACCGAAAACGCCCTTCATTTTTGCCAAGATTCCCATGCCACTCACAATGGATGGAGGATATATGTCATATCTTTTCTTCGATTCCATTTCGTAACGGACGAAGTAGAAGGGCAAGTATACCAGTGCACGCGTTTTTTTTCTTCTAGCTATACTTATTCTGTCAAAATCGTTTAAGGCTGCTTTTTTTGACTTTGCCATTTCATTGATTTGGTTTATGATCAAGGAAGCTGTTTCCTCCATCGACGTTATTTCCGGTTGCTTCATTCTGATTCTGGCTTCCCGTGAAGCCTCAAGCTCCTTAAGAATCTTCATGGATTCTTCGATGCGGGTGTCGCACTCTATCCTCTTTTTAGATATTTCAAGGTTCTTAGTAGTTTCAAGGTTCTCTATTCTTCTCTCAATTTCTTTGATTTTTTTCTGAAAAGTTGGCAGTGTTTTCCTGATTTTTTCAAGTTTTTGGGTCCAGTGGATTTCGCTTCGTTTATTTTTGCGACGCTTGCAAGATCTTATTTTAGCTTCGCAACGTTTAATTTCACCTTTCAGACGTTTCTGCGTTTTTTCAAGTTTAACTTGGTCTTTGTGGAGAAGTTGAAGTTGTCTTTCAAATCGTTTAGACATCCTGTTGATTTTTTTATCATGTTTCTCTTGAATTTGCCGTATCTTTTTTGTTACTCTAGGCTTAACCTTCTCAATTCTCTTATCAAACTTTTTTCGAATTTCCTGGATTTCTTCTCGAATTGCTTTTGCTTTTTCTCTAGTTGTTATGCTGAGCAGTTTCATACTTGCGTCGAGGTTTTTTACATCCTCGTCAATTCTTGCCCCTAGATCTGAAAGATCTTTGACCGAAGCTGAGATTTCGGATTTGTTAAGGATGGGAGATAAAACCACCTTGGCGGCTAACAGTTTTTCAGTTTTCTCCACCTTTGAACGATAGAGCGAAAAATCTTGTATGAAGTCTGGAGGTGTAATTAGGCCTTCTATGGTTTTTTCCTCTTTGCCAGCGAAGTTTTTGAAGTAATTGGCATTTCGGGAAAGAGCTACAGAATAGGCCTTACATGTTTTTGCGCTTCTTCGCATATCGTTGTTGAAGGCTTTAACATCGGGTAGTCTGTCATAAGAAAGTGTGTGTGATGTGACACCAAGTCCGTCAAATAATAAGGTTGCTCCACCCCACGGAACTAACCATATGGGGTAGCAGGCTTCAGCTATGAAAACCAGCTTCTCATCTGTCTTCTTCAAAATATGGCCTTCACCCTTTTCCCTGTTCGACTCCGCTAGGTAGAATATGGTTGCTATCTCCATATCCTTTGTAAAGGCTTTGATTCGATCCTCCGCAGAAACAGCAAAAGGGAGAATAGGCTTAGTTTTTAATCCTCTATCTATATAATCAATCATAGATACTTCTCCTAACAAGGGTTCCGAGTGTTAGACTGTTAATGATTATGAAACGAAAATCAAAATTCTGGTTCTACTTGATCGCGCGCGCGCGAAAACTGAGAGACTACAGAGAGATTAGTGCGCGTGTGTGTGAAAGAGAGAGATAAAAGCTTTATGACCAGCAAGCTAACGATTTAACCGGGAGAAGACATGACCAAGATTGTTCGTGTAGGCGTTACTTTTCCACCGGATCTGCTAGAAGAGTTGGATGAAGCAATTGAAAAGATGGGCTACGACAGCAGGTCAAAGGCCATTCAGGATGCAGTTAGATCTTTCCTCACTGAATACCGGTTGCTTCAAAAGCAGAAGGGAACGAGAGCAGGTGTGCTGGTGATGGTTTACGACCATGAAGTTAAAGACGTGGAAGACGCCTTAATCGAAACCCAGCATAAACATAGCCACGTGATCTATTCCTCTCTGCATGTTCATTTGAGCGAGCGAGAATGCCTCGAGGCTGTAGCAGTCAAGGGTGACGCCGACGAAATCAGAAAACTTGCTCAAGAGTTAGCGACGAAGAAGGGAGTCAAACAGGTCAGGTCAACCATTGTCTCCCCTTAAGGGCGACTAGATTCCCACACTACTGGACTATCGAGACCATTCTTTCCAATGCCTTTCGAGCCTTCCTCGACACAGAGTTGGGAACCGTAATGGGGTATCTCTCCTCCTTGAGAGACAAGTAGACTCTCTCCAGAGTGTTCAATTTCATGTTGGGACAAATGGCTCCGTCATAGACCGGAATGAACGTCTTTCCCGGATTTTCTTTCTTGAGGCGGTGGATGATTCCAACTTCTGTTCCGATTATGTGTTTCTCTGCGGACGATTCCTTTGCATACCTACAAATCTGGGAGGTGCTTCCAACAAAGTCGGCTATGGATTGAACGTCTGGGGTGCACTCCGGATGCACAGCCACAACAGCGTCTGGATGCTCCTCCTTCAAGAGTAAAATGTCTTCTTCGAGAAAAAGCACATGGGTTGGACAGAAACCTTCCCTGGGAATCGAAATGACCTCCTTCCCAGTTTTTTGCTGAACATTCCACGCCAGGTTGCGGTCAGGACCAAAAAGCACGGTTTCCGCGTCAAGAGAGTTGACGACCTCTACGGCGTTGGCTGAGGTACAGCAAATGTCGCATTCAGCCTTAGCCTCAGCAAGCGTGTTGACGTAGAGGACAACAGGCGCCCTTGGATACCTCTTCTTCCACAGTTTAACTTCCTCGGTAGGAAGCATGTGGGCCATTGGGCACTTCGCGCCGAGGCTCGGAATAAAAACCCTTTTGTCAGGGTTTAAGATGGCTGCTGATTCGGCCATGAAATCAACAGCCGAAAAAACTATCATCCTTGCATCTCTTTCTTCAATGGCCCTTCTACACAGCTCAATGCTGTCACCCACATAATCGGCTATGTCCTGAATCTCTGCCCTCTGATAATTGTGGGCCATTATCAACGCTCTTTTTTCCTCCTTCAGCTTCAATATGTTATCGACAAGCGTCACAGTTTCTTCTCCACAGGGTGGTTGACGAGTTTGAGGATCCAGCGTCTTCAAATTGAGAGATTTCCTAAGCACACGGAAACATATATGTTTGCCGTTTATGAACAAGACGGCGCGTTCCCCTACTTTGTTGAATCTTGTAACTGCACTAGTTCCAAAGCTGTTAGTAAAATCACAGAAGCCTCTGTGGATCGTGCCCCCAGCGTCTCCATATGGAAGAAATTGTTGAGGTGTAGATACTCAGGATTTTTTATCTGTTTGTCGATGGTTAGCCAGTTTTTCACACTAATGTCTGTTTGTTCATCTGTTTATCTACCGGGTGTAGTTTTTCTTTTTGGTGATGACTAGGAGGCGCTCGAATTAATGGAACGGGTTCAGTCATTATGCACGCGAAAGCGTAAGAAGTTCTATCAGCTCTCTCCATTTTTCGACAAACTTTAGTCCTTTTCGGGTTGTTGTATACTTGGTTAAGCTGTGATGGACTTCCAGAAGCCCAGTTGATTGTAGTTGAGAAAGATACTTCTGGAGCATTCGCCACGACAGGTTTGTCCTGTACATCACTCTAGTCTTGGTTTGCGGCTGTTTGCATAAGATTAGGATTTCTGCCATAATTTCGAGACCAATCCTCTTCGCCATCAACATCGCTTCCTCAGATGCGAGACAAGTACCAAAGTCCTGCCGCGTTTTCCTCTGCGACCAGACTCGCGGCCAGTTTTTCCCCGCGTTTGCGCGTTATGAAAACTGATTCTCCACGTTCGATATGCTTTTTCACTTCCGTGAAATCGATTTCCTCAACTTCTTCAATCTCAACACTCTGATCTTCATCATTCTTCAAGAAGAACAGTTGAAACAGTGGTTCTTCTTCATAGACTTTAGTAATTTTTCTTGATACCAATCCTTCACACGCGCGAAGTTCTAATTTCGAAGGGTAAGCTTTTAAATATGTGTGACTGTGACATAACAGCAACATAACTTTAAATACTAGTATCTAAATCTCTAGATGATTGGGGCGCGGAAAAACTCCTTTCTCTCTCAGCAACTGAACGTTTTTTTTAGTGCAGTTGCGCCCGCGCCCAATCATCAACATTTTGTTGAATCTATCTAAAGGCTTAATGGAACTGAGTTCTATTCAAACCCTCGGGAAGTGATTCAAGAGCTGAAAACTGCACAGGAGAGATGGGGGTACTGAAGAAATGCCTTTGTTTATGTGCTAAGCAAGCTGCCTGAAATATCTAAGAGAATCGGTATTGATTTAACTCGATTTTGAAATGCCTAAGGCGTTGGCAAAACACGAGAGACTCTTCAAAGATCGTTGGCTTGTGTGGGCTATATTTTGAACGCAATTTCGTGGGACACTTATTACCTAAAGGTAAT
>Ga0224501_10003963_pt1 | contig 11676 bp, 9 predicted proteins | sample SF_Oct11_sed_USG_4_FD_169105 | JGI IMG/M metagenome (GOLD analysis project Ga0224501, IMG submission 169105) | Sediment microbial communities from San Francisco Bay, California, United States - SF_Oct11_sed_USGS_8_1 | ecosystem: Environmental > Aquatic > Marine > Sediment | place: USA...
CGTGTCAGAGTCTCGTGAGACTACGCTGATTCCGCCAAACATTCCTTCAGATAATCACCTAGAGTATCGCCAGGAACAACCTCAATCTCATAATCCCGCGGATCAATCGAATGCTCATAATTCTTTGCGGGAATAACAACTTTCTTAAATCCCCAAGCTTCAGCAGCCTTGATCTTCTCATGCAGACCTCCAACAGCGGTCACCTTTATACCATCTCCCACCCCAACGTTGATCTCTCCTGTGACAGCGACGTCTTGGCGGATAGGCTTTCTCTCTATCAACGAACACAACAGAAGGGTCATCGTGACTCCTGCGCTGGGTCCGTCAACTCCGTTGGCTTGGGCGAAGTCTATGTGTGTGAAGTATTCTTGGGCGATGTCTAGACCGTATTTCTGCACGATGACGCTTCTGACTTTCTCCACACTGTCAGTTATGAACCTCTCCTTTCCTTCCTTCGCGATCCCGGTGACCTTGTAGTATCCTTTCAGGGGGTTCTTCTTCAGATTTTCCATGAAGCCCTTCACAGTCAGAACATTTCCCGTCATTTCGCCGCTGTACGGATCCTTGACGACAGCTAGGCCGTATATCTGACCGAGCTTTGCCCCTTCAGGTTTGATCTCAAGAAGTTTCCCTCTCTCGTTCATCTGATGCTCAAGAATCTGCTTTTGAATTGTTTTACAATGATTCTCTATCGCCTCTTTCACATGCCTCTTCTCGACAAGCTCTAGGCTCTCATTCATTGCTAACGTCGCAGCCGTCTTCAATATTGCTATCATCGGACGGAACTTCGTTGCCAAGGCATCCTTCTTGTTGCTTCGTCTTCGGCCTTCGTCGATTATTTCCTCACATGCCTCTCTGCTAAATGGAACAAGATGAAATCTCGAAACTTCCTGAGCAACAAACTGAACATATTTTCGGCGATTTTCAACCGTATTTGGCATGTCATTATTCATTCTCACGACCTTGCCATAGCCGTAGATCCTATCCATAAGAGCCGGATGCATCTTTCCGATGCTGTCGAAGTTTCCGGCACCAACCAAGAAGCACATAGACGGAACCGGTTCGGTGGCTACTGCCATCGCTGCGGTTCCAGACCCACCCCAGCGGCTTCTCATCGTTATTGGCAATTGGCCGTCTTCTAGAACCGTCAGTAAAGTGACCGCCTCATCTGGCTTCAAATTCTTGATTTCGTCTATGTAAAGGATGCCAAGATGTGCCCGGTGGACGTCTCCTGCAGTTACCCTTTGATGCTCTGGCGTGCCCAGACCGCCAGTCTGCAATGGGTCCCAAGCTATGCTTCCGAACAGCTGCGCAGAACCGTGGCCAGTCGCGTCAACGAAGGGCGCAACCCTCTTAGAGTTGTCAACTATCAATTTCGGCACCTTTGAGGCCTTCGCTCCGCCTATTCCCTTTGCCCCTCCTATGGCTCCGAAACGTCCAAGAACTGTGACAAGAATTAGAAACATTAGCATCATCCCGGCTGGGAGAAACGTTGTGCTTCCGATGGTGATAAATGCGTCCAAGATGAAATTGAAGAAGTCGCCGTTATAGACCGTTTGAATCGTATTCCCAGTTGAGGTTAGTGAATTCATATCCCAGCGGAGCTTTTCCTGCCACAGGTAATAGAAGCCGGCCAACATGAAAATTAGGGCAACACCGATCATTAGATAGGTGATGAGTTTGATCCCCATTCTCTGGAGAAACAGCTTCTTGGCTTCTTTCAGTTTCTGCTTAAAGACAATCTTCTTTGCCTTACCCGCAGGATGGCACGAAGTTTTGGGTTCACTCGGAATGATATCATTCTCCCAGCAGAGCACATCTCGAAGTTTAATACTTTGTTCTTTGTATAGTTCGGTTAGATGTGCTGCGAGCGCCCGCCCAATCAGGGATTTACCTGTTCCAGGGTCTCCGAGCAACATAAGATAGGGTCCAGGAGCAACCATCTTTGTTATCTGAGGCTTCTCCTTGTCTCGGTCTTGCCAAGCGTCAAACCACTTCACCTCTTCGAGATACTTGAGTTTATGAACCCACTCGTCTAGACAGAGGTAGCATTCATCCAAAGCCCGCTCCTGTCCGATGACCCACTCAAGAAGATTAACCGAGACGGGATAGCCCTCCGTGGACTTGAAGGACTTCCAGTCCCATTTCTTGCCACGGATGACCTCGGCTTCATCCCCGAAGTAGTCGCTGTTATCTTTTCCCATTTTTGAACGCTCACACAGGCTGGGTTGAGTTTTATCTGCACGCAGAAGGATATCTGGGCCCCTTCCAGGTATCCTCAAAGAATACTGGCGTTTCTGCGAATTTAAAGACTTATTTCGGGAGAAAGAATATAGCAGAAATGGAGCACCATTCAGGACGAGAAAGAGAAATCTGAATACACTATGACGTGGCTCTTGAATCTATCAGTGCCCCTTATCAGATAAGCAGACATTTCCCACCAATGCTCAAACAACTAGTCTCATTCCAGAATACAAATTCAGAATATTATTTCACAATGCAGAAAATACGAACTCCAAATTCATACGAGTTAAATACTCTGACCAAGGAAAAACTCTAACCAAGGTGGAATCAACAATGATAAGAACGCCCAGATCACGAAGAGGAATATCCCCAATTCTAGCAACCCTTCTGTTGGTAGTCATCGCGGTAGCCGCAATCGTCATAACCTACGCTTGGGTCATGACATTCACAGGAGGCGCCACAGGACAAGCCGGTGTGTGGCTTGATTATGACGCCGTGTCTTGGAACGCAGGCAACATCACTATTTACCTAAGAAACAAGGGCACATCTGACGCTGAGATCGACGCCGTATACGTAGGCACATCATATGAAAACTTGGAAGAGCAAACCTCTGTAACTTATAGTCCCTCAACAATCATCGAGAAGGATGGAGGAACGATCACAATCGCTATCGACTATTTATGGTCATCTGATACACGATATTACTTCACGATCGCCCCTAAATTGGGACAGGCTCTCAAATTTGAGAAGCAGGCACCTTAAGAATATTACAGATTCTTCGCTCTTCTAGAGGGCTTGAGGAGAGACCCGAACTCTTGGGGTGAGACGGTTCCACTCGTCTTTAGCATATATCTTTTGCCTATAATACTGTAATAAACTAGGTGATGTGGGATTTAGAATGAATGAAATGTTTGACGGAGTTCGAGTCCTTCTCACTTCGACCTTTTTGATTTATGCCTCTTGGAGTGACCTCAAGAATCGGGAAGTGAGCAACAAAGTTTGGGCGATTCTCGCACCCTTAGCATTTGCCTTGACTTTTTCGCAGTTCTTTATGTTCGCCCCAGACATGTTCCAAATTTATGCTTTCTCCTTCGCAATAACCTCAGCTGTATCTGTGGCTCTTTTCTATGCTGGAGCCTTTGGTGGAGCGGATGCCAAGGCTCTGATGTGCTTGTCTCTCGCCTTACCTTATCCAGTCCATCTCCTTCAAACAACTGGCTTTGTTTCGCCACTTTTTCCAATCACCGTCTTCTGCAACGCGGTTCTCCTAGCAGCATCAACGGTGTTCTACGCTGTGACGCGTAATCTTCTCTGGAAATACAGAACTGGAAAGAAACTCTTTGAGGACTTTGAAGAGCAGCCGATTAGCCGGAAAATTCTTGCGTTTCTCTGCGGTTACAAAGTCAACATCAACGAACTAGAAAGGAAAAAGCACTTCTACCCGCTTGAAGACGTTCAAATAGCCGAGACAGGCGAAACAAAAAGAAGCCTGCTTGTATTCCCAAGCGATGAGAAGAAGGAGAAGATTGTTGAAAGGATCTTGGAGGCTTCACGTGAGGGACAGCTGCAGAGCGCGGTGTGGATAACACCGGGCTTACCTTTCCTAGTCTTCATCACAGTTGGCTTAATCATAGCGTTGACTCTCGGAGATATAATATGGATTGTGCTCAGCTTAACATTGTGAGGCTCAGCGCTTGATATTCGCCAAGGCTGTTTGAATAGGTGAAAGAACGATGAACACCTGCATCGAGCTTAAATAGGCACCTTCTCATAGACGTTGCTGAACACTCTCAAACTCAACAATATGCGGAGTACAAATCTGATGAAGACGGAGAACAAGCGATTCAGGAAGATGTTTCCTCATCTAGCTGAGGAGCTGGAAGGTACGGAACATGTAACACCGGTAACCTCCGTCAGGTCCGATCTCCAAGCGGGAGAGAAGGCTTCGTCAAGGAAGTTCTCCAGCTATGTGCCTGATGTCATAGATTTCATCCGCAGATGCGACAACGACCAGCAAGTAGCGGAGATAATCAGCTATCTAGAGAAGAGAGGCGAAGTCGATCCTAAATATGCCAGAAGACTCAGAAGGCAGCTGAGAGAGAAAGGCGTGAGAAGCTTCGGATCAAAGAAGGAAGAAGACTACTATTCCAAACAAAGCAATCTCTGAAATCAAAGCCGACCTAATATAGACTGTGCCCAGAATTTTGTTAACTGTTGAGAAAGATGTTGTTCAGAAAATGCAGGCGAACTCTATTTGCTTATATGGAGGCTTCATGTTTCTAAAAGTAAATAAAGGCAATCGACAATAAATACGCAAAAGTCAAGGCAGATATGGTGTCCGATTTGAGCAGAAAGCCGCTACTGATGCTTCTTTTCGTATTCCTTCTACTCGCCTTCTTCCTTCCCACATTTCATGCCACCGCAACCAATTCGTCCTCTACAGGCTTTGAAATAGATCAGGTAGACCATGTGGTGCAAATTGAAGACGGCGGATTGGTCATTATAAAAGATACCCTCAACATATCTCTGGCAGGTGCAAGCATAAAACCCAGGAATTTCCCCATAGGTTTTCCATTTGAATATGCGTCTCATCTCGTTTACTGCTTCGCCCACGACACCTCAGACTCCGATGAACCGTTAGAGGTGACACTCGACACCGGATTGGGAAAAATAGGCTTTTATGGAATAAACGTCACCCTACCGGCAGACCTAAGCAATGAAGAGTCTTATAGCTTCACAGTCGGCTTTGTCTTCTCAGACTTGATACAGCCAGAGGCTCCACTTATGGAATATCTGTGGTTCAATCTCACCTTCCCCCTATACCCCAGTCTAACCCAAATGACCTCTATCTGCAATGTGAAGGTCATCCTTCCACCTAGGATAGGAAACGTCTTAGTTGAGTACCATAGCAATCTGGCTAAGACGGGGCTTAACGTGAATTCAACTTCAATTGACTCCCATCAAGTTTTGCAATTCTCGAAAACACACCTCGAGAACTTTGCGTCTGAGTCTGCGTGGCTGAGGTTTTACCAGCTTTTGACCGCAGAACTCGATGCTTTTCTCATGATTGATGCCGATGAAATAAAGCGGGGGATATCGTTGGATGCGTGGGGGCGCATCGTTATGTCAGATTTCTACCACTTAACCTACAAAGGTGAAGGGAATCTCACCGGCGTAAAACTTCGCCTGCCTCAATACTCCTTTGACATTTCATGGATGGATGAGGTGGGTCATATCCATGAAGACGTACAGTTGGAAGGGAATGCAACTACCACCCATATAAATGCCACCATATCCTTTGCTGCCATTGGGAAGAATGAAGAGATAGAGTTCACTGTGACCTATGGGCTTCCATGGAAAGAGTATGTAACTCAGAGCACTTGGCGCGACTTTGATTTGGCGTTCAGCTTCTTTGAGCGTCAATACATCTATTGGACGATAAGGAAGTTATTTGTATCAATAAACTTACCCAATAACGCTGATTTTCAATCTTGTTCGGTGTCACCTCAGAGTGTAGAAAGGCTCGTAACCTTCTCTTTCCACAACGTTACACCGTTTCATGATCTTGATTTTCGCCTCACATATGGGTATGTTATTTTTTGGGCGTCTTTCCATCCCACCATATGGGTGGGGCTATTAGTGACTCTAGCGTTTGTCATCGCCTTTCTTTGGCGAGTTCCGAAGCCTCCGCGAGTTCTCATAACCCCCGCCTCTCCAGAGACTCTCAGAAGCTTTGTTGATACATACGAGAGGAAGACAAGCGCGATTCGAGAACTCGAGACGTTGGAGCAGCAGGTGCGAAAGAGAAAGATTCCTAGGCGTCGATACAAGGTGCGGAAGAAGGCTCTAGAAGGCAGGCTTTCTGTACTCTCAAAGGATTTGGCGGACATGAAAGAAGAGATAAGAAAGGCAGGTTCACGATACGCAAACACAATGAGGCAGATTGAGGTTGCTGAGACCGAACTTCAAGAGACCGAAGCAGCCATTCGGAGAATCGAACTGCGGTATCGCCGCAGAGAAATCTCTAAGGGAACCTATAGCAAGCTCCTCGAGGAGTACAACCGCAGAAAGGAGCGTGCAGAGACGACCATCGACGGTGTTCTACTGAGGCTTAGGGAAGAGATCCGCTAAGTATGAAAACGCTTTTATTTTAGACGGTTTATTCCGTTAGAATCTGAAGGGAGTATGATCTGGATGGTTGAGATTAAGATTGATGAAGAGAAGTGTACCGGGTGCGGAACATGCGTTGATACATGTCCCGTTGAGGTGTTTGAGATCCAAGAAGAGAAGTCCGTTGTTGTAAACCTTGATGAATGCCTCGTTTGCATGGCGTGTGAGGTCCAGTGTCCTGAAGGGGCTATTAAGGTTATAGAATAGAGCATCGGACATATGCGAAGGAGCACCAAGAATCACTCTCTATCGGAATCATAATTGAAACTACAAGTCCCAAAATGAGGATTGAATGCCCCTTATTTCCTTTATAATATTTTCAGCTTGTTTTCTTACTTTCGCACCAGTTGCCGGAGCCTTGTCTTGAAAGGCGTATGGAACCTCCTCCATCTTTGCGACAATTGCAGCCGCAATTTTTCCGATACAGTTCAGGCTGTATCCTCCTTCCAAGACTGCCACAAGCTTTCCCTTGCAGAATTGAGATGCTAGATTTAACATGTTTGAGAATGTTTCGAGATAGCATGAGGCGGATAAAGAGAGCGATGCTACTGGATCTGTGTAGTGACCGTCGAAGCCGAGAGAGACAAGAATGATCTGGGGTCTATACTGCTGGACGATTGGAACCGCAATCTGATTGAAGGCTTTGAGGTATATTCGGTCGTCGGTTCCAAATGGAAACGGAAGGTTCACAGTGTATCCTAGTCCATCTTCATTACCCGTCTCATCTGTGAAGCCTGTGCCTGGAAATCCTGTTGGGTCTTGATGCAGGCTTATGTAGAGAACTTTGTTTGTGTCGTAGAAGATTTCTTGGGTTGCATTTCCATGGTGTGCATCTATATCCACGATTAAGACGCGGTCAAGCCTATACTCTTTAAGGAGATAGGTGGCTGCTATGGCGATGTTATTGAAGAGGCAGAAGCCCATCGCGTAGTATGGGCCGGCGTGGTGTCCAGGAGGACGAACGAGGGCGAAGGCGTTCTCAAATTTTTCATCCATCACAAGACTAACCGCTTCTAAGGCGCCTCCGACCGCGAAAAGGGCGGTTTCAAAGCTTTTAGGCGAAACTGTGGTGTCGCCGAGGTCCAGAAGCCCACCGCCGGAAGCGCAATATCCCTCAACAAGTTGGATGTAGTCTGATTCATGGACAAGCTTCAGGTCGTCTCTGCTGGCGCGCTTGGGCGCGATGAGTGAGCATTTCCCTGTTTCTAAGAGACCGCTGCGATTCAGCTCTTCCATGATTGCCTCCAGACGTTTAGGTGATTCAGGATGGTCAGGTCCTGTGTCATGATTGAGATATTTTGGTGTGTAGAGTACCGCTGTCCTTTGCATTTCATGTCTCCGTTTCAGGGTATAGGTCTCGGAAGATTCTCCTAACATATTCGCGCAAGGTTAAGTTTTCCCTTCTGGCCAACCTTCTCACTGCTTTGCTGACTCCGGTGGCGTATTGTACCGCCTTCTTTCTTCTGTTGACGATGAATGGGGGCATACCTAGGTTTTGAGCTGTTAGCCGTAAGATTCTCTTTCTTAGATGATCTTCTGGGGACTCGATCTTCAGGTGTGTGGGCAGCCCTAGAGAAAAATTCACGACATTTTGATCCGCGAATGGAAGTCTCAGCTCCATCTTGTGGAAGGAGCAGGCTTGATTGTCTCTCTGAAAATTCTTCTCATGACAGGTCATTACATCATGATACATGGAGTCACGCACAAACTCATCACCAGCCGCGCAATCCCTTAGATATCTCTGGTAACCGCCAAAGAGTTCATCTGCTCCCTGACCGGCTAAGAGGATGCGGAATCCAAGCTTTGAAGCGATCTGTGCTGTCCAATAGATCGGAATGGCAACTCCAACCTTCATCACGTCTGGTTCTTCTATCAGCCACATGACCTTTGGAAGAGTCTGTTCAACGTCTTCTTGGGTATAGGTCTGCAGATGTAACGGAAACCCCAGCGCATTGGCAGCGGCTTTTGCATGTCGAAGTTCATGCTGGTCCTCTAATCCCACTGTAATTAGTTGAACTTCTATTCTGCAGATTCTTGCTAGTATAGCGGCGAGGCTGCTGTCTAGACCGCCCGAGAAGGCAACCGCAGCCTTCCTAGTGTCTGAAAGCCTCTCTTTCGTCGATTCTGATAGTAGAATTTGCAATTGTTTTGCCGCTGTCTTCATATCTATGGGTTTCAGTGAAGGTTGCTTTACGGTTTCGATGGGTTGGAATGTGAAGCCACGAACACTCATTAGGCCCAAGTTTCCTGGGAGAAATGATTCTGCGTCTCTTATTCCAATTGCCCACAAGGCTTTCCGTTCAGATGCGATGGCTGAGGTTGTTTCGTTCTTGCCATAATAGAGGGGCGTCGTTCCCATAGTGTCTCTCCCAGCGATAACTTTGTCTTGACAAGCAATAGCGAACGCATACGATCCTTTGAGTTTCTTGATTATACAGCTTGCATTCTTCTGAGGATCAGACGCAAGCATTGAGAGAATCGCATCGATGGCAGATACGCTAGATGCAGGGAACAATCGACCGTCGAATGCGAGTGTGAAGTTTGCGCCTAAGACTGGTTGTTGGCGGTCTTCCAGAAGAATACGTGAGAGGTTATGACCGAGAGCGACATTTGAGCTCATGCCTTTAATTGTTACTTGCTCGATTGAGTTGGCTGTTCTTGTCAAGTTTGGGGTGGCTACTCCGTGAGCGTCTGTTCCTCGATGTTCTAACCGTTTGAGCATGGAAAGTACTGTGGGGACGGCGTTTTCCCCCTTCCTTTTTACGACGGCGGCTATGGCACCCAATATCCCGTGACTCCATTCTTTGAATATAGGGCAGAGACTAAAGTTAATCTTTTAACCTTTCACTTGTGTATCACTTGTGGGAGATAACAAAGATGCCCATTCTTCCGATCGATACCGGTCGTTATGGAACGCAGGAGATGCTTACAATTTTCGACGAGGAAAATCGGCTTCAAAGGTTTTTGGATGTGGAGGCTGCCCTTGCTTGGGCGCATAGTGAAGTAGGAAACATAGCGCGAAAGGACGCTGAAAAAATTATGAAAATGGCCTCTGCGAAACACGTCAAACTCGGTCGAGTGAAGGAGATTGAACGCGAAATCAAACATGACATAATGTCGGTGGTTCGAGCACTAGCAGAGGTCTGCGGATCAAGCGGAGCCTACATCCACCTCGGGGCAACAAGCTCAGACATTCTGGACACAGCGACTGCGCTCCAACTGAGAGATGCTCTGAAGCTGATTAAGGAGAAACTAGCCGATCTCGAGGAAGTTCTAATGAAAGGCGCGGATCGCTACAAGAAGACCATGATGATGGGCAGAACTCACGGCCAACACGCGTTACCGATTACATTCGGACTTAAGCTTGCGGTTTGGATGAGGGAAACGGCAAGGCATATTCAACGCCTTCAAGAATGTGGCGAAAGGGTGTTGGTCGGGAAGATGACTGGCGCCGTTGGAACTCAGGCAGGTCTGGGTCCGCACGCACTGGAGATACAGAAGCTTGTTATGAAAAGGCTTGATCTCAAAGCAGTAGAAGTTTCTACCCAAATCGTGCAGAGGGACCGTTTTGCGGAGCTAATTTGTCTTCTGAGTATGATTTCATCCACACTCGATAAGATAGCAACTGAAATTCGAGAGCTGCAGCGGCCTGAAATAGGGGAGGTTTTCGAGTTCTTTGAAAGAGAGAAACAAGTAGGAAGTTCAACCATGCCTCACAAACATGATCCGCAAACCTGTGAAACGGTTTGTGGCTTAGCTAAGATTATGAGAAGTCTTGTTTTGCCGGCTCTGGAAAATATTCCAACTTGGCATGAACGGGATATGACGCAATCCTCCGCTGAGAGATTTCTGATTCCTGAAGCCTGCATATTGACGGATCACATGCTGTTCTCGATGACGAAAGTGTTGACAAACCTGCAGGTCGATGAGGAAAAAATGTTGAAGAACATGGATCTGACGCAAGGACGAATGATGTCTGAGGCAGTCATGCTGACCTTGGCGAAGAAACGTATGGACCGCCAAAAGGCTCATGAGCTCATTCGAAGATTGGCATTAAGAAGCGATGCTGAGAAAAGGTCTTTCAAGCAAGTTCTGCTCGAGGACAAAACGGTGCAAGATGAACTAAGTGAAGAGGAGATTGACAAGGCTCTGGACCCAAGAAACTACCTGGGCACAGCGATAGAACAGGTTGAACTGGCTGTGGAAAAGACGAGACTGGAAAGGAAGGCTCGACAGCTGAAGGTCTAGTATTTAGTTATGGCTTGTTGCTTGGCGCTCTTTTTCTTTTTCAATTTTTTCCATTCTTTCGACTTCACGAGTCCGCCTACCTGTTCCTTGATCTCTTTGGTGAGTTTTGGGCCGATCAGGGGCAGGCTGGTTAGTTCCTTGATAGAGGCCCTCTTTAGATCTTTGATTGTTTTGAGACCTGAGTCGTAGAGTATGCGTGCCCTTACTCTGCCTATGCCCTTCAACCTCACTAGCGGAAGCAGTTCGCTCTTCACACCCTTCTCAACCCTTACCATGAGTTCAGATAGGTGTGGGCGGAGGTTTTTGCAGCGGAAAAGCTTGGATAACTCGTGCGAGGCGTACAAGAGCCATCGCGCCGTATTGGTAAGCCTGTATAGGTCGCCTGGTTGCACACGGAACTTCTCGATCATCTGGTCTTCGGTTGTCTCCTCTATCCAGGAGTCTAGTACCCAGGCGGTCTTGGCTTCTCCCAGAAACTCTTCGTAGGCTATGCGGTCCGTCCATTCATCGGGCACCTCGACCATGAACTCCTCTCGATGCTCGTCAACAAGCGAAGCGAGGTTGTCTATCTCCCCTGAGTAGGGTCTGAGCTTGGGGAACATGTCTGGCGTGTGGGCTATCATGTGCAGAAAGCTTATGTCAGTCACATCAGGTGCCCTGCTCATTAGGGCGTCTCGGATAATGACTCCAGAAATTGGGTCTATGTATAACTCGGAAACTCTTCTTCCGAACTTTGTTGCGTAAACATTATCACCGCTAACATCGATCATCTCCTCCTTGTAAAGAAACTTCAGAATCCTTGCGATCACGTCCCTGATTGCCCGCGGATCGTACTGATAAGCGTAGAAGGTCTTTCCGAAGAAGTCGTAGATTCCCTGTTCTGTGCGGGCAAAGTCGGCGGCGATTGTGGCTAGGACATGAGATCGAAGAATGCGCTCCACAGCCAGTTTCGACCAGATTCTTTCGGGTTCTGCGAGGATGTAGCTCTCCATCAGATAATCTCGCTCATCTTCA
>Ga0224501_10003964_pt1 | contig 11676 bp, 7 predicted proteins | sample SF_Oct11_sed_USG_4_FD_169105 | JGI IMG/M metagenome (GOLD analysis project Ga0224501, IMG submission 169105) | Sediment microbial communities from San Francisco Bay, California, United States - SF_Oct11_sed_USGS_8_1 | ecosystem: Environmental > Aquatic > Marine > Sediment | place: USA...
TTTGGATGAATTTGAATTTGTTGTCATCTTACGTACATGAATAACATAGTTAGGACCATTAGGATTTCTTACATTAATCCAGGTCCATGAAAAACAGACTAGAGTCCAGCAAGCAGTCCGGATCAGAATCTAAGGTATCACGAAAACAATATGTTGCTATTTGAAAAAACCAAAAAGGGGCCTTTTATAATTTTTGAATAAAATCTACGGAATTTTGACTCTATCCATCACAGCCTATGATGTTCCACATTGAAGTCTCTCAGGTGTAATCTCGAATTAAACCGAACCTCTCAGGATAATCTTTGATTTATTGGCTACCGCGGTGTACATTTTAGATTAGAATTAGAAAAGCCACTAGACAGAAATAGATGGTAGATCGCTAGTACCTGAGGTTCAATGGTAATTTATTCTTGCAGACAACCATATTTTTCTGGCAAACATATGTCACAGAAATTTTCAGGTCTAAACACACTGCGACCACGCTCATCAATTTGAAAAGAAACAGTTTCCAGACCAGGATTGGCTCTATGTCACCAGCAGAATAAGATCTGCAACTCTTTAGTTTCCAGCTCCTCAGTAATGTGACCTGGTTTGAACCCGGTAGTAGGATAGCTCAGTGGTATAGCATTGGGCTCGCAATTATGAGAGCCTGGGTTCGAATCCTGTTGATTGCGAGCTGTCATTGTGAGGATGAGCTCATCGCACTAATCCTAGCTCAAAACAAAATAGATTTGACTATGAGATGGACCATTGATACTGACTCACTAGAAGCGATCCATGCCAAAACAATAACTGGTAAAAAACAAATATCTAACCTGGTTGCTTCACCTTAACCAAAGAGAACCTGATAGGTTTAAACTGTAAGTTGAGTTGTTAGTAATTTTCGATTGCCTATGGTTGAGGAGTTACACTGGCTTTTATTCACTTGTGGCTGCCGCACTTTGAATAGTAAGAGTGGTGCACGATTTTCAAAAACTCTCTGTTTACTCAGCAGGAAATGAGTACCCTACTTTTAACTTCGACTTTTAAAGTTGAAGGCGGCGATCAAGACTTGTGGCACCCCACCTCACCCACGTTTTACCGATAAAAATTGGCTTTCTAACAGCCAGTTCCCCACAGTGTCCTAGGCTAAGAGACGATCTTACCTTTACCTATCTTTTCCCTGTTTGTAGAAGGAGGCTTGGAAGTGTTGTCCATGTCCCATGTGCTAAGATACCTCCTGGAGGAGACCAAACCAATATTCTCTGAGGAGCAGTTGAAAGTGCTACCAACTATGGAGAAGGACCGGTGGATGGCAATCATTAAACGGAGGCAGGGCACTCTTATTACCTACCCCGGCAAGGTTAGTGGCTCACCAGCAGAAATGTATGCTTGAACAGAACCTATGATCCGAGTGGATTCATATTTATATTGACCGAAAACTATGTTTCAAATCTATTCAGGTCCCCATTGCTTGTACTTAGATTTGATTCATCCCGATTCTCTGCCTTCTTCACCTTTGAATCCAGCTCGATTCAGATCCAGTGTTTCCTGTTTTTATTACCGTGACAGCATAGCGGTCAGCAGTCAGCAGTGGTGCACAAGTTGGCCTACACTGAGTTTTTGACTCAGTGTTTCCATCATTAGAAGATTTTTTGCTTGCACTAGTGTGCCCCATAGAGAAGGTAACCGTGTCGAAACGGATGAGGGTGTTGCAAAAGACCAAGTTTCTTGCCTGAACTGGGAAGGGAAACAGGGATCCAAGGCCCAGTAGGCTATCCACTATGCTACTGCTTCACCCAGCGAAAACCATGATTCGAGTCTATTCAAATTTCTAGTGTTTGTAGTGAGGTTTGATTCATCCCAATTTCGCTGTCTCTTTCACCGTTGATTCCAATTCGATTCAAATTCAGATTTATTTGTTAAGATTCGCTAAGATTCTTTGCAAATTGTGAATCGGAATTGACTTAATGCTTTATATCGATATTGGTATACCTCTGTTCACAAGTTCAATAGTTTTGTCTGCAGTGACTCCCAATTCCTGTTGATCACATCTGTTTACATAATTAGGACATTTGATTTGTCACTTGTTTTTTTTTTCATTTACTCAGGCAATAATTGTCTGTTGGGCCCCTGGTAGGTCTCTATCATCTCGCATTAAAGCTGACTCACCCGAAACAAGGCTTATGAAATCAGCATGAAAATTCGCCTGTAATGCAGATCATGTATGGAAGCAGCTTTAGGACCAGAATGATCACTATGACCCATCCATTAATTCAAAAATGATTTTGGTATGGAAGGTGATCTATCTTTTTATTGACTGGAGTGTGGTGTCAAACTGTCGTGAGGAATTCAGCCTCACCTCAGGATTAGCTAGAGTTGGGTGTTATAGTCACTGTAGCTTGTTATCCCGCATTAGCCAAGATATGTTGGGAGTGTATTAAACCGCACATTCATGAAAGACACAAATAAAAAAAATATTCTCATTAGCACTGTAAAACATCCCGAAACTCTTCCATGGCCTTCAAATGCTGTTTTGAACTCCGCAGAAAAGAGAACGGCTGCTGGTGGTATCTGTCTTGCCATCATATGGAGACCTTCTGTGATCAGTTTAAAGTTTTCTGTTTGAGTATTCAAAGGTACACAATAGGAGATACATTGAAGGAGGGTAAACTCGCGCAAAAACTACCCTATGCCATTATCTAAAATCTGAATATTCACATTACAAAATATATAGAGGATGGGGTTTGATCATTACACTATGTAAATCATATTCGGGCATAAAGTGTAATATTCCAGCTTTTACTGTAGTCTGTAACTATATATTAATCCATGTCGAGCTTGCCGAATGCGAGCTCGTAATACTGAGGCGTTGTCTTGGTAAAGAATCCGGACACTGTTTCTAGCATGTCTGAGAACACGAGGACTCCTTCTCCATTAGTATCAATCTGAGAGAACCATTCTGTAATCAGTACCAAATGATTGTGATCAGTCAGATCAGAATAGCTGGATAGCGGGAGAGCTCAATTGGTAGAGCGCTTGGCTCAATGTCGAAAGATCCCGAGTTCAAGACCTAGTGGCGCTGATCGTCCATTGTGAGAATGAGCCCCTCACATAATCCCTAGCTCTTACTACCCCAACAAGCCTCTGGCTTAGGAGATCTATAGATCGGATGGCCAAGTGCCTGAATAGAAAACAAGAACCCAAGATAAAAAGAGCATGAAACGTATGCAGTGGTTTCTCAATTTACTGGATTCCCTAAGGAAGCTCTGCTGAGTTGAAATGAAACTAGCAATTTGGGGCCTCTATAGAAAAGAAGATTACGAACGGACACTCTACTGTCTGTATTACACTTGACTGTCTTAGACAATTCTCACATCTATCAATCTCCGCATAGCTTATAGATTTAACTCGCTCCAATCACGTTTCATCCAGTTTGGGCTGATAGTGTTCGTATATCGAGAAGAATGTTTTTAATAGTTGGCAATTGAACATTACCTATCTTGTTGCTAGCTATTCACATAGTTCTGTATTTGTCAAACTTCACTGAAGTGAACGGAGGTTTTGGTTTAGAACTTAAATGGTGGGTATAGAACTCCAAAGGCTTTAAAGTTACACGTGCTGAAACCTGTTTAATTTGTGATAAGAAAAAAGGCAACGGGGCTCTAGGCCAAGATTTCAGTGCCTACACCTGGTATGCCAGTTAGAGGCTAAGTTGAAAGGGCTTCACAAATAGTCAGTTAAGTGAAAAGCGGTGAATGGTAGGCCCTATCTTCCGATCAGTGCTACCGAGTTTGGCATGTGGTAACAGTCTACACGGTCATTGGATCATGCCCACAGCGAGCTGAAAAAGCAGTTCCACTCACTCTGACATTCCTCGAATGAGAAGTCAGTAAACATGCTGTAGTGTCTCATCCACTGGTTGATAGAAATGACGCCATCCTTATCGGTGTCCAGCCGGTTGAAGAACGCCTCCGCGATGCGGATTATCGTTTGTCTTCCCTGCTCCCGAACCTGAAAAAATTCCCTTTGCTATAATTTGTGAAACCAAATATATAAGCACTAGTCGGTTGCAAATCAGTTAGTGTTAGGAGGTAAAGCTATATTACGGCTACTGGTATGTATATATCTAAATTGGGCGAAGTTGATTTTTTTTCAATTAATTGCTAAATGACTATATTTTACTGTTATAGGTGGATATCTTAGTTATAGCACCTCCCAATCCCAGGGTTGTTTCGAAGATAAGAGCTGGAAATCAGAGCCTTTCAATTCTACCCCCATTATTCCACGACATAGTGAAAGTACCCACTGTCATCATCGTACATTGCTAACCTCTGGTATCATGGAGTGAAAACATTTGATGTAGTTCTCCACCGCTCTCTCTATGTCTACCTCTGTGGTGTCTTTATCCATAGTATATGTCATTATTGACCAGATCTTTAGTAAGGTCTCGCGCATCTGTAACAAAGTTCACAGAATGTGAGTTGGACACCTAAGCAGGGGTTCCAGCAAGCCCCACAACCTTCAAACTCCATCATTTTTATATCCTCAGGTTGTGCTGGTCCTTTAAGTGCAGGTTGTTGCATAATAATTCTGCTATTTTCTTTTTTGCCTCATACACGATGTCTTTATTGTGAGGGTAAAGCTGTCGGGTTGGATACTTGGTTGTTTTACCAAATGCGGATTAGCACGGAGAACCACGAGTGATCCAGCATCAAGGCTCCACCTCAAAGTGGAACTTGGTTTTTGTTTTTGAGCTGAGATAAATGTGAGGAGCTCACCCTCACGTAGGTTACCACGGTTGCGAAGCCAGCGCTCCACCACTGAGCTATCCTGTTATTCTGCTACTGAGTAATGAACAACTCACAGTCTCTCTCTCGTTTTGGTCGTATTCAGACAGCCTGGAGAACAAGTCGGAGTGCAAGCGGATCACTCCTTTCCTAGTCCTGTCATGAAAGCATCTGATGTAATGGCGATATCTTCTACGAAAAACCTGCAACATAATGATTTTGTTGTTTTTTCTGTTCCACCCGGGCACCTGGCCATCTTGTTAACAGACCTCTCAGGCCTGAGGCTTGAAGAGTGGTAGGAACTCATTCTCGCATGGAGCCCAGGAGCCGTTGAGCCAATCGCTATATCCACTGGGGTATTCTACTATCCACCTTAAAACTACCGTGGGGTCTCGAATAACAGTAGTATGCATAGTGTTGCTATGCTGAATGTTTTGGGAAGGTATCAAGTAAGTGGCATGGAATGATTTTTTATTGAATGCAAGTCATTGAAGTTCGGTAATTCATGAGTTTGTTAAAGTTGAGTGCCGTCTGCTAACCGGGAGTGTCCGAGCAGTCCCCTCTCTCATCGGCGAGAAGTTTGCATACCTCGATTTCATCTTCTCTCAGACTGATGAGGTTGCCATTCTTTTCACCCTTCGGGAACCAGTAGCCTGGCCCCGATACTTGGCCTTCTCCACTATTTTCGTCAACACTTGGTCGTTTAACTCTTGCAAATCTTACGTCCTGTAATTCTTCCGTGGTTGGTGCTGGATAGTGCGTAGCCATTCTGTGGTATATCCAAGTCAAATAGTCATTTTTCTTGTTGTCTTTCTTGAGGTTTACATAAAAAATCAAGGTTGTCCATGGCAAGCAGGTGATACTATCGGTGCATTGCGTTATCCCGCGACAAACTTTTCTCACAGTCTAAGTTCTCTTGGTTTTCTCACGCAGTCAGAAGCTGGTACGCCCTAGTAGTAACTGAATTACCTTGAATACACGTGAATAATAAGGTGACCAATTACACCATTGGCGGATATAAGCAGGCTCCTCCTCTCCTGTGAGATAATACCTATTTACGCATCACCCAGGAGCAGCTGGTCTATACCAAATCTGTTTACAGGAAGATTAAAAGGAGCACCACCGCAATTCTCTGGCTAATCCCTCAGGGATTTAATTGGGTCAAGTTATGGTTTGCTGATGGGCGCGGCGCAGACTGAGACAGCCATCATTCAAATGCAAAATGAGGTTCATGGGAAATGAAATTTTATGTTAGTGCCCATCAGATACTAAGTTAACCCGAAACCCAAACAAACAGCGGAAGGCCACCAACAGTAGCTACAACTGTTGGCAGCTGGAAGGCTTCACTGTATAAATGGCCGACATAAAAACGCAGCGCTGACTTAGAGCTTGACATGTGGGTAGCAGAAAATGCGTTAGAACAAACTGTCTAAGGAGCTTATTCTCATCCAAATGACACTGGGTTAGCAAATTCTCATCAGAATAACCCTCTAATTTGTATACAGTTAGCGGAATAACCCTTTAAACCCGTCAAAATCTTATGAGAAAGGCGCTCGCTCGTTGGCTGTCACAACTTCTAATTAGTCTCATCTGTTGCATATTTCCACAGTTCCAGTGGATCATATAATATTTAGCATCTCATCTGTCATCCTAACTTGTTTATTGCACAAGAACACTTCTGAATTAACTGGCAATAGAGGCTTATGATGACTGGGCATGTTTCAAGCGGGGTAAAACAACTCTCGACTCCCATTCACAGAACAAGATGGAACAGTTGACCGCTTCTGCCAGCCGGAAGAAACTAATTGGGCGGTAACTGCGTCATCTTGATAGGGGTATAGAAACGTATAGGGGTTGTGGCCATTCCATCTTGTTCCATACTCCCATTACTAGACCCTTACGATAAACGAAATCCCGTAAGCGTGGCTGCCACGAAGTTGTTCTCTCCTGCGCACTGTCTTCAATACTAACAGCGTGAGAGCTTAGAGCCCTCACCCTCTACTGAAGGAAAACTTGCCATCACCGCAATCGCAGCCCATGCATTTGCAGACGTATAAGCCTGGTAATGGTCGTCATAGAAAAGGAGATGCCATTTCGAGCCTCCAACGCCAAAAAACGAGTAAAAACCTTCCTAAATTTTGCGTTTTCCAACCGTTCGTTATCACTTTGAACAGTCCCAGCCGTCCTTCCCGATGGGCCTATAACACAACTTAGTCATTTATCTACCTTTTCCTGCCAGAAACCCGCTCATGCAGTGCCCGTTTTGGCTGCTAGTGTGCCCGTTTCGGGCATGGTTTTCAGAGATTTGTGCAGTTTGCGCGCCTGAACTAGAACCCCTAATGATAACTTCGGGTGATAATTAGTGTACGGAACATGAGTTTTAATTGTATAGTTTGATTTCACTACATATACCTCGCAGTGCAGATTCATATTGTCTGTAACCTTCCTTTGCAGAGGCCCAGCACGTTACGTCTGGATAACATTGAACTGAAGGATAATCAGCCGCATGTTTTGACATTCACTGCGAGACCGACCATCTTCTGCTTCTATGGCAGTGAAAAGTACAAAAAGTTAAAACGCGAAGAACGAAAGCTGCGACGTATGGCCTGTAAGTTGGTTGGGTTGTGTCTTCATGCTTCATTCACTAGAGTCACAGTTTTTTAAACTGATGTTGACTAGAGAGACAGGCTAACCAATGCGCATTTGGTAACTCTTGCTGCCTAACTGCATTAAGCTCATGCTCCGGTCACCAGGGTCCCGGTGGAGAGTTAAGGAGTTCCATGAAACATAAGAATGGGTGCTGGGTTGTGTACCCGCTACTGAACTGGAATTATAGAATGACGAATTACGTAAATAACTCGTTCGGTGAGCTGTTCGCTTACTTGGTGAAAACATTGCTCACTTTGGATTAGTATTAGCAGTGAATTAATGCACAAACTGAGTGGAAATGTATGAATATTTTAGTGAATAAGATGATGCCGCTAAGCAGCAAGGATCAGCTTCGTCTGGAAGAGATTACCGTCCAGATGAGAAGAATCGCGAACGAAAGGTGAGGATGAGAATTGTCACATCAGTTAAGCCGGATCTGTGCAAGAACAGTTTGGCCTGACCTTATAGGGGTTTAGACAGCCCGAATGTGTCTTCACTTGTTTTGCAGATTCTGAAGCCTACCACAAACAAATTGGTCCAATACTCAGCTCAAATGGAAGCTTAGATAGAGCCCCATCCAACGCGCATACTTATAGCCCTTGACGACACACTTTTCAGACTGTCGACGCAACAGAATTGGTCTCTAGATAGGAAATTAACACAGACCTGTTGACGTTTGCATTGATTTTTTGGCTTACGCGCTGATGGTAGGAAAATTTCTTGCAGGTGGATACTAGACTTGTAGTTATACAAGTCTGATTAGAGAAAATGCGCCACAAAAATGTAGTGCTGTAATGGGTTTCAGAGTGCAGGTTCTCACCTTTGTCAGCGAGCTATAGTGCCATTATTGTGTGATGATACAGCCTCGAACGCAATGGCCTCTATCTAGGGCCAGGGACAACCCAGCAAAGCACTTCCTATAACTTCAGTTTTTTCCGATATTACATTCAATTTCCAGTTCTATTCGATGTTATGAGGGAGAAAAGATCATTAGGTTACTCAGTTTTAGTAATTAGATCCCATTTTCTTTCCATTTGGGCCATTCGGGCCATAGTTATTCGAGTGACCAATATTCGCTTTTTAAAAAAAGACCACTCGCTATCGCTGCAATAAATGCGAAGTTGCCTCCCTTTAAAAATGGGGGACAACAACTCCAAAAGTATGTCTACCCTTGACCGTCGCTTAACCCCTTTAATACGCATTTGACTACCTTATGAGCAAGAAACTATTAACTTTTGCATTTTATCCTTTGTCACCCCTTTTGGATTCCAACTTTAAGTGAAGATTCACTCTTTCACTTGCCATATCAAAGCAGTATCTGGCCCTTTATAGTGTTGTATTATCAAGTACATGTATATATCGAATCATCACGGTCTACAAAAGTGGAGGTCCCAACCAGTGGATAAGGGTCAAGATCACTCCGCGTCTCTCTTATGTAGAGTTGCCAAGTTCCAGCGATTATGTGTAAACAGATGGCTTAGGTTGACTGACCAAAATCCTAAGAAAGGTTATGAAAACTCATCTCCGTACCATCCCATGCCACTATGACAATAATACGGCATAAGAAATCAGCCTTCACCAGTATACCTCATCATCCCTCATTACTCGACCTCTGAAGCGATAAGAATAGAATAGAATAGATTAGTAGGTGTTGGACCCGGAGTCCCCGGTTCGATTCCCAAAGATTTTGTCTTTCGCAAAACCCTCATTGGTTTTGGATCCCCATGTTAAATAAAGGAGGCCCTCATATAGAGTTACCCTCTCTATGGGGTACTCAGGTCCAAGCAAAAAGTCATCAAAAGGTTCGGTCGGCTGATTTCTACACCATTCCTGACAGCTGTTCTGTCATGGAGATAAAGAGAGGATCCAACCTCTATTTACTGATTATCGGAAACGCGTTTGTTACCAGGAACCTGAAGAGGGAGCTGGTTGTTGATTTGCCGAGCGCTGGATTCTTCCTGACCGGGCTGCGACCTGACGTAACACAGCATGCTCTTATTATTCCCAAATCTGTCGTCAATATCCGCTTCCTACAATCGCTCGGAGCTTTCCAAGATATCATAGACTACAAGTTCAAGGACATCAATCTACTGCAGGTTTGCATAATCATCACCTTGATATATAACTTATACATCATTATCACCCATCGCTATAAATAAAGAAGGTCCATCCATAGAGTTGCTTTCTCCGAGAGGCACACACAGGTGTAGGTTTTCAGTCGACTGCTAAATATATCAGAACGACTTCTCAGAGACGAATTCACACATTTCAGCGCGAAATGCGCACATTTCGACTTTGATGTGAACCTCATCTCCCGGTCTTCTGATTACTCACCCTGGGAGTTTCAAAGAGTTATTTGGCCAATCTCTGCGCCAGCGGCTCTGTCACGATATGGTTCAGTACTCACCAATATATAGACATGGGTCTCTTCAGTCAAGTTGTACAAGACTCATCTGGTTATCATGTAGGCATATCGCATGTTATTACCTACCACATACCACGTACATATCACAACTCAGCTAACAAAGTTTTCCATGAAACTGTTTTAAAAGGCCAAATTTGTTTGTACCCCTCATGCATGAATATCTGACTAGCAAAATCTGTTCCCCTTGTGTTATTTTATCTTTTCAGTTTTTTGCTCTTCAATATTTACTGTACCTCCCATTACCCGAGGCTTGTTCTAGAGCAGTAGGAGCTAGGAATTATGTGAGTAGCTCATTCTCACAGTGTACGCTCAGTAGGAGCTAGGAATTATGTGAGTAGCTCATTCTCACAGAGGGTGTTCAGTAGGAGCTAGGAATTATGTGAGTAGCTCACAGTGGAACCCTGAGATGTTCAGGTCATGAATCTATCCTAAATAAGCTACATTTCCTTTTTAGCAAAGTTTGTGTCATTCGTCCAATGTGAGTGGGTTCAGTATGAATAACGTTCATCTGACGAATACACTACAGAACTGTGGTATAAGGAATCCGATATTTGGATCGGGATATGACAACACGGAGTTCTCCCGCTCCCAGTCTTCTACGAAACGAGGTGAGATAAGATCATCTTGTTATTCATGGATGGCAACTACGCACCAGGACCATCGGTTCAATCTTGTAGTGCATGCTTCACACCGGTGTCCGTTAGAGCGTCAGCTGGCCCGGGCATGCCAACTTATGCTTTAAACTCACCCATGTTCCCAGCTGCTATCTGGCTTGCCGGATAACACCCATACTCAATAATGAGTGTGTGCCTATTATTACATGCATTCACGCGCTCGGCTTTTTCGCGACCAAAATGGATTTCGGTCGCGAAATCTGCTAAACTGCTCAAGAGCGCGACCGAAAAGCGCGACCGAAAAGCGCGATCCAAAAAAGCATTTTTCACTTCGGCCACGATCTGTGAACAGAAATCCGAGACCGAAAGTAGGCATTAGCCTAGTAGTTTAGGCAAATGTGAAGGTTACCGCAAAGAGGCTTGATTACTACATTGGGATAATGAATCGCGAACGCTCGTTCAGCTCAAACCGATGAATTAAAGTTGGGAGAAGACAACTCTGATCCGATCAAAGTTCTTCATCGTGACCGCGTGTCTGCGTGCTCGCGACAAAAAAAATTTCAAATATTTCAGTCGCGAGCACTCGAATGCACCTATTGTTACTACGACAGTGAGTTGTTTTCAGTATGGTCCAAGGTTTGGCCTCATCGTTTGGTTACTTTATGGGAGGGGGCTTCCAATATTTAACATTGGGAGCCGAACTCAGCGAGGGAGAAAGCACCAAGTAATGCACAAATTTGGGATTGAACCAGGATCATTCGTTCCAAACCCAAATGCGCCACAACTAAGGCCCCCAACTTCTACTAAATGATGCGACAGTGCTCACTTATTTTTGTCTCGACTTTGTGAAATTATATACTCATTTGAATAACAATGAAACGTGTAGTCACGACCTTAGGAACAAACCGATGGTCCGAACAATCCAGCTTCATCGGGCCTTATTGACTCTCACTAATTAACAACTGGGTATCTTGTTTGTCCACAAATTCCTGTTGTTGGTGCGACTCATGCATGACCTTAAAATTATGAGGCATGATGTGCTTAACCATTGAGCTTCTCTGTCAGCCACATCTCAGACCCAACCAGTGAATAAGGGTCAAGACCATTCCACGATTGTCAAAGATCCACCTCTCCCTTCGCGTTAAAAGTAGTCGAATTGTCAGTGAATGATGTTTAAACCATATGGCCTAGGTTGACTGACCCCCAATCTTCGGGGGGG
>Ga0224501_10003965_pt1 | contig 11675 bp, 11 predicted proteins | sample SF_Oct11_sed_USG_4_FD_169105 | JGI IMG/M metagenome (GOLD analysis project Ga0224501, IMG submission 169105) | Sediment microbial communities from San Francisco Bay, California, United States - SF_Oct11_sed_USGS_8_1 | ecosystem: Environmental > Aquatic > Marine > Sediment | place: USA...
GTCATTCAGAGGATGGGCGCGGACCGAAGCGCCCAGGTCCTCGCGGTTGGCCATAAGTTCCTCATCCGTGAGATTCAGCGGTCCGGAGACCCATTCGCCGTTATACCGCGATCGGTGTCCGCGCGAGCCGAGGCCGTGCTGGACGCTGGTGACCTGCATTTCGTACCAGTTGGCCATGAAGGTGCACATGATCCCGCCATGATATCCCGCGTCGCGGTAAAAGTCGGCAGCCCCTTCCCAGGCACACATCGCGGTGAGATGGGGCGGTTGCAGATTGGCTACCTGCCACTGGTTCATGGCGTAATAAGAAATTCCGTTGATACCGACCTTGCCGCTGGACCAGGATTGAACCGCCGACCACTCCACGCATTCGTAAAGATCCCGGGCTTCCTGGGGCGACCAAACCTCCACGTATCCCGGCGAACGTCCACAGCCCCGGGAATCGACCCGAACCACCACATAGTCGTAGCAAACGAACTTTTCAGGGTCGACGACTTCCCAGTTCTGGTACTTGTTGCTCGATCCGTTGGTGACATCCGGATGATGTTCGGCCATCCGGTCCCAGCAACTGACGTATCCGTCCTGGAATGCGAGATATTTTCCGTAGGGTCCATAGGAGAGAAGGACAGGGTATTTTCCGTCCTTTACAGGCCTGTAGACATCACATCTGAGAACGGTGCCGTCCTCCATGGTAATAGGCACATCCCAGTCAATCGCCATCCCATCTCGGAAATCGGTCTTGTAGTTCTGGCTCATCGTAGCCCCCCTGTGCGGATAATCAGTTATTGTTCATGCTGCCGTGTGTTCCATTTTAAGTCATGAGCGGATATGATCAAGGCGTTGGTTCCCCTGAATAGAATCCGAAAGGCATTGGAATAGATATGGCTCAGTACTATTACCACACCAAAGATATGGAAAACCGTCTCGCCGGCGAAGGCTACAGCACGGCGATTGGCACCTGGGTCGATGGCGAGCGGATTATTTTCGGTGAAATCCGAATTCCGGCGGGAACTAAAGCGGAACCCCACAGCCACCCCAACGAACAGTTCATTATCGTTCTCGAAGGCCGGACCCGGTTCGTCATCGGTGGTGAGGAGAAGGTGGTGGGCAAGGGGGGAATCGTTCACATCCCCGCCAATGTCATTCATTCCACCGAAGTGGTCGGCAACGAAGATCTTCTCTTCATCACCGCCAAGGATACATCATGGGGCATTCAGGGAGTCCCTGCGTCTGACCAGAAAAGTTGATAAATCCATAGAGAATGCTTTCCACGGAAACTTACTACCCGCTTAAAGGGATGATGAGGGTTTGATATGAATATCGAGGAACTTTTGCGCGAACAGCCTCTGTTTTCAGCCCTGACTGATGACGAGATTTCAGGTCTGTCGAAGAAAGGGGAAATCCAGAACTATTCAACTGGAAATGTCATCTTCGAAGAAGGCGATGAAGGGGATGCCGCGTACATTGTCGTCAAAGGATGCGTTGATATCCTGAAAGGAAATGATTCCGGAAAACAGACGTCGTTGGCGCTCCTGGGGGAGAATACAATCTTCGGTGAACGCGCAATTCTTGCCGGCGAACCCCGCATGGCAACGGTCAAGGTTGTTGAAAATGTCACGTTGCTTCGCTTCAGTTGCGACGATTTCACTTCGTTTTGCAATTCCCATCCCCGGACCAAAGAGATATTTTCCCGCCTTGCCGACAACCGGGCGCTGGATGCGTTTCTACGGCTCAGTACCCCATTCTCGAATCTGCCGCCAGAAGATATGACAACCCTAATCTCCGGCCTTCAAGAAATCCACTTCAATGCCGACGACATCATCTACCAGGAAGGCGATGAGAGCGATGCCCTCTATATTGTGATCGAGGGTGAAATTGAAGTCCGCAACTCCAGCGGCTCGGTGTCAGTTTTACCGGGAAACTACTTCGGCGCACATGATCTTCTAAAGAAGGCGCCGCGCACGGCGAAGGCGGTTGCCGTAAAACCTGCCCTGATCCTGAAGATGGACAAGTATCAGTTCATCATCATTTCCGCCGCAATTCCAGACCTCAGGGGAATCCTGGAAAAAGCGCGGCCGGAAACCGATTAACTGAAAAAAATACTAACCGCACTTCAACTCAGTCTTTATGGAATTCTTCGTACTGGGGATAGGAATTGGTCATGTACCAGTTGAAGAATTCCCAATAGGTCTCGGGTTCATATTTGGCCGGGTTGTCCGGTCCGGTGCAGGTGGGCAGGCATTCCATTCGGGCGGTCAGCGCGGTATTCACGAAGCACGGGATGGTATAGCGGTCGCCTTCCAGATTGGCGATTACCCGGTGCGGTGTCGCCTTGAAAAAATCGTTGGTCCAGCGTGACAGGAACATGCCGATGTTAATGTGCAGTTCGTCGTCCAGCAGGGGCACCCGGAACCAGCTTCCGTCCGAAGTCAGTATTTCCAGCCCTTGCACGTTCGCAGGGGGCAACAGGGTCATGAATCCGGTATCCGCATGGGGGCCGAGGCCGAATTCGTTTTCACCGGCATTGGGGTTGGGCGGGTAATGGGCGAAGCGTCCGTAGGTGTAGTTATTTTCGAAGTGCGGGGCGAAAAAATCCTCATCCAATCCAAGTGCCCGGGCATAGATGGGCAGTAGGCTTTTGCCGAGCGCGGTCATCATGTTCATGTAAGTTTCAATGGCCGGGCGGAATTCGGGGAATTCCTGCGGCCAGCGATTATGGCCGTAAAAATGCGTACCTGGCGAAACGCCGAATTTTTCTTCATCTAATTCGGTTGAGACGACAAAGGTCTCATTGGAGTCGAACTTGGTGTTTTCGTTATAAGTGGAATGCTTGACCAGGGTGGCGCGCGGCGGCACATAGCCGCGCTGGTTCTGGTCGATCTTCAACTTGAGCTTGGCTTCCATAGGCAGCGCATGGAAGTCCCGGGTTGCAGTGGCTGCGCGTTCGACCTTCGCTTCGTCGATGCCGCTGTTTTTCAGGGTAAAGAAGCCGATCTCGGAGGCGGCATAACGGAGTTGTTCTGCCAGAGGTTCCAGCCGGGATTTATCGCCGGCTAGATAATCACCCACATCCAGGGACGGCAATTCGGTCAGCGGTTGATGTGTGCTTGCGGTTTCAGCGGTCGCCATTAATGCAGCCTCCAAATCAATGAACGCAATACATACCATGATCTTTTCGGCCAAGTAAATCCGGCCAAATATCCGAACCGGGGCGGTCGTTGTTACTCGGCCAGTTTGCGGTCTATTCCCGCCGCCGTTTCCACCGCCTTGCAGACGGCCGCTAATTCCAGATGACCGAGACCTTGAGCCATGGCGCTGACAAAGGTCTGGCGGGCGACGGCGAAGAGTGAAATTGGCGATTCCACCGAAGCTGCGAAATTGGAAATAATTTTTGCATCCTTGGCGAAGACGCCGAACATGGAGCCTTCGGCGTAGCGGTAATCGGAATTAACCATCAATTCACCACGGACCTCGAACATGCGCGACGTACCAGCGCCGTTCTGCAACACCTTATGCACTGTCTCCAGGTCCAGCCCCGCTTTCTGCGCTAAGGTCATGCATTCCGCTGCCGCCACTGAATGTACATAGACCAGATAATTAGCGAGAATCTTCATCTTCGAGCTGTCGCCGATGCCGCCGACATGAAATTGGTGCGCCGTGAAGGATTCAAGTGCCGGCAGGGATTTTTCAAATGCCGCTTTGTCGCCGCCGACGTATATCGAAGCCGCCATGTTGCGCAACATGTCCGTTGTGCCGCTGACCGGGGCATCGAGGAAGATCTTGCCGGCTTCTTCCAGCATTTCGCCGGCAGCGATCTTGTCGCCGACGCTCAGCGTACTGGTTTCGATCAGAATCTGCCCGGGGCTGTCCTGGTCAAGAATTCCATCCTCACCACCGATGACATTGCGAAGCGCCGTTGCTGATGGCAGCGACGTGATCAGGATACCGGCGTCAGCCGCAACTTCTTTTGGCGAGGTTTTTGCCTCGAGCCCGGGTTCCGACACCGCCTTGACCCGTCCAGGGTTGACGTCGTATCCGCAAACCTTGAAGCCGCGCCCAAGAAGGTGCCCGGCCATAACCGCGCCCATGGCGCCCAATCCGATAATTCCTATTTTTTCATCCATGGGAAATCCTTTCAGTATTCGGGTCGTTATGGATCAGAAATCGCACCGGGCCGATCCCGATCCCGATCCATTAATGAGTTCGGGGGGTCCATTTTCCGTCGATGTAGGCCATCACTTCACCGTAATCGGTAAACGGTTCCGTTTCCATTGGCCAACGGTTAATCAGGGGGCGCATGAAATCCGGATGATAGACGCTGCGGGTTTCGTGGCCGACGGCAAGAATAATCTTGCCGGTGCCGGGATCGAGGATACGATTCCAGAAAAAAGTGCCGTTCCGTTCTTCTCCGACCTCAATCCCCATCGCAGCCAGCGCTTTCCGGGTTTTATGGTAATGGGATACATAGACTGCAATGTGGACCCGGGTATGATCGAAAGGGCCCGGCCCTCGTTCAATGAAGCGCACGGTTTGATGGGGCCCCATGGTGATTTCTGCGGTTCTGGCCCCGAGATAGGAAACGACGTGGGCCGGGCTGCCCAGGATTTCGCTATAGAAGGCAGCTATTCCCTCGGCGCTTCCTTCGGGCGTGTCATAGTCCACGTAGGCCAGCCCCAGGGGGAGAAGCGAGGGGATTGATCCGGCGTTATGCAAGCGAATGCGGATTCCATAGGGGCTGGTGATCAATGCGGCACTCTCTTCGCGGACGAGGGCAAAGGGCGTGTCCGTAAACGCCCCGTGAGATTGAAGAACCTTGAGCCGAGCCTCGACCTGATCCAGATCAGGGACCACCAGCCCAACCACACCGTCAAAGTGTGGGGTTCCTTCGCCTCGTACCGGCAGGTGCAACTGCTGACGTCCGATGTTGACGCCCATGTTGGTTTCATCGGTCCGCCGATATGGATCGCGGGTGAGTCCCAGACCCTTCATAAAAAAAACGGTGGCCATATCCTGATCCGGCACCTCGAAATTAAAATGTTCGAGGTGAAGAATTCTTCCCACTTCCGGGCTGTGTTCAGGGGTGTTCCACATTTCGGACTCCGGCCACAGTTCTAAAACCTTAGGTCTCAGGCGGGATCTTTGAGGACGATAACCCCGTCGGCATCGGCGTAGAGGTAATCGCCGGGATGGATGGCGATACCGCCGAAATTGAGGGAAATGCCAGCTTTGCCGATGCCATCGCTACGTGGACGCATGGGGGTCGAGCCCAGCGCCTTGACACCGAAATCCAGTTCATTGATTTCGTGCTGATCGCGGATGCAGCCGTTGATGACGATTCCAGCCCAGTTGTTCTCGAACCCGAAGCCGGCGACATTGCCGCCGCACAGCGCACGACGGCGCGATCCCCGGCCGTCGATCACCAAAACTTTGCCCTGGCCATCTTGTTTGAGAATTTCGCTAACGCCGACGAAGTCTTCATAGGTTGAAAAGGTTACCACCCGGCCATGAAAATGCGTCCGCTTGGCGAAATCGACGAATGCCAGCTCGCATACCCTGGCCTCCGGATGGTCGTCGCAGATGTCGGCGGTATAGATTATGTCTTTCCCGGTTGTCATTTATTTATCTCCCTTGAATTTTTGGCCTCACACTCTAGTGTCTCCGGAAGGGACCGGCAACATCAGCCCGGCAACACCAAAAGGAGACACCCATGAACCCGCACGCAATCATCGTTACCATCAAGCTCAAACCGGGGATGGGGGATGCATTTCGCCCCTTCATCATGGAAAACGGCGAAACTGCCGTCCGTGACGAGCCCGGCTGCCAGCAGTTCCACATCATGACCGCAGAAGGTGATCCGGATACCTACTTTTTTTACGAGGTCTACGACAGCGCCGATGCCCTCGATACCCACCGCGAGCAGCCGCATTTCAAGAAGTTCAGGGACGGAACCAAGGATATGATTGCCGAGCGCTCCGTCCAGAGTTGCACCGTTCTCAAAACCTGATAGGCGGCGGTAAGAGGTTACGTCCCTTCCGGCGCGGCATTGGCCTCGGCCTCGGCGATCTTGGCGCGGACATCGTCCATGTCCAGTTCCCGCACCTTGGCGACGATTTCTTCCAGCGCCGATTGCGGCAGGGCGCCGGGCTGGCTGAAGAGCAGGATGTTATCTCGGAAAATGGCCAATGTCGGGATTGAACGGATGCCAAACTGCCCGGCAAGATCCTGTTCTGCCTCGGTATCGCATTTGGCGAAAACCACATCCGGGTTTTTTTCCGAGACTTGCTCATAGGTCGGTGCGAAAGATTTGCACGGCCCGCACCAGTCGGCCCAGAAGTCAATCAGGACCATTTCGTTACCGGTAATGGTGTCTTCAAAGTTATCTGCTGTCAGTTCCAGGGTCGCCATGGGAGACCTTTCGTATCCGGGGTGGGGCGCCGGGATGACGCGGAGATGGGGATGAATACCCTTGTGCGCGCAATTTTATGCCCGGGTCGCCGCCATGGCTACCCCCCTGATCCCAAAAAAACCTGTTTTCGGCGGGAGCTTCCGTTAAGGTGGCTCCTTCATTCATCGGCGTCTTCTTTGTCCTTCCGGAATCTTTCCAATGGCACGGTGGCGACGGCGTGTCATTTTTTGGTTTTCCGATAGGCGTAATCCTCTCAGTGTTGTTCGAATATGTCCTGCTTGGTGTGGTCGTGTCTGGTGTCGCAGTAAGTCTGATCTATTGCGTGGTCACGGGCATCTCTCCCATTCCCAGTTCCTCACCGTCGCGGGCCTTTATTCTTGGCGACCTTCTCGGTGAGTGCGCGCCGGACCTGATGGGGGCCGCCATCGGCGAACTGGGGGCAGGGTGGGGAACGATGGCCTTTCCCCTTTCGGCGCGGTTTCCCGGGACCAAGGTGCTGGCCTACGAATTATCGCCGGTGCCGTGGCTGTTCATGTGGCTCCGCCAAGGCCTGTTCCGCCGCCGCAATCTTCGTATCCACCGCCGCAATTTCCTCAAAGAACCGCTGTCGGGCTTGTCCTTGGTGGTGTGCTATCTGCATTCGGAATGCCTGGAAAAGCTACGGCCCAAGATGGAAGCGGAATTGGCGCCGGGCACGCTGGTGATCAGCAATACCTTCGATATTCCCGGATGGGAACCGGATGCCGTGCACAAACTGGACGATTCGTTCTGTCCGCAAGTTTACGTCTATCGAGTGCCCGGGGCCACGCTTAATGCGCCGGCGCCAGTTGAATAACTTCAGACTTACTGGATCCGGATTTGCGAGTTCTGAATCCCGCTCCGGACCAGTTATAGAATTTCACGGCAGGGTCACCGCTTCCACCATGTGGAAACGTTTGCGCGCACCATCAGGGCCGAAGGCGTCACCACCAAGGTCAGGATCGTGGAAAAACCGAGACCGAAGACGATCGCGGTGGCCAATTGCGTCCACCACTGGCTGGACGGGGCGCCGACGGCGACCTCGCGGGTTACGAAGTCGATATTGAGCCCCAGCACCATGGGCATCAAGCCGAGGATGGTGGTGATGCTGGTAAGCAAAACCGGTCGCAGCCGTTGGGCGCCAGTGCGAAGAATGGTTTCCAGGGGCGGTTCGTTTAATTCCTTAATCAGCCTGTCGTAGGTATCGATGAGAACGATGTTGTTGTTGACAACAATGCCCGCCAAGGCGATGACCCCGACCCCGCTCATGACAATGCCGAAAGGTTGGCCGATAATCAACAAACCGATAAATACGCCAATCGTCGACATAATCACCGCAGTAAGGATCAGCAGGGCTGAATAGAAGCTGTTGAACTGGGTGACCAGGATAATTGCCATGATGAACAAGGCAACGACGAAGGCCTTGCTTAGAAATTTCTCCGCCTTTTTTTGTTCCTCGTCCTCACCTTTGAATTCAATCCGAACTCTTGGGTCAATGCCGGCGTTTTTCATCCAAGCCTGTATCTCTTTAACCTTATTGTCGGCGAGAATCCCTTCGGCGACATCGGCTTTGACCGTCATAACCCGTTTACCGTCAACGCGGCTGACCGAAGCAACGCGGGGCTTGGCGATGCGTTGGACGAAATTGCTGATCGGCACGCGGCCAAGCCGGGTGTTGACACGGATGTTGTCGAGCTCTTCGATGGTGCGGAATTGGCTCGGATAGCGGACTCGGATTTCGATCTCATCGGTACTATCGTCAGGACGATAGCCCCCCAGTTTAACCCCGGTTGAGGCCATCTGGATGGCGCTTCCGATGCTGTCGACATTGGCGTCGAATTTGGCCGCCTGGATCCGGTTCACTTCGATTTCCCAATCGATGCCGGGCAGGGGACGGCTATCTTCTACGTTGATTAGGCCATCTATTTTTTCCAGCCCGGCAAGCACCTTGTCCATAGCCGGGGGTAGAATCTCCGGAAGGAGCGAAGTCAATTGTATTTGAATGGCTTTGCCGACGGGTGGCCCGCTTTCCTGTTTGCGGGGATCAATGAAAATTCCCACAAGGTCCTTGGTCCTTTCCTTCGCATCGGCAAGGATTTCCTTGGCTGGGCGGCGCAACCGCCAATCAATAAATTCCAGCGAAATCGTGCCGATGATATCTTCCGCTTCCTGGGTGTCTTGGGACCGGCCGGTGCGGCTGTACACACTCGCGAATTCGCTCATGCCCAGAATGCTGGCCTCGGCTTGTCGGACCAGCGTGTCCTTTTCCTCAATGGACAGGTTGCCCCGGGCGCGTATTTGCAGCTGAGCGAAATCCGGCTCAACCTCGGGGAAGAACTCGACTCCCTTGCCGAATTCAGCGTAGGTCCATTGAACCCCGATCAATATGGCGACAGCGGCGAAAATGATCTTGCCCGGGTGGAACAGCGCTACCTTGAGCATCCGGCAGTAGGCGCCGGTGAGCCCTCTGCTTTCTTCCAGAACGTGCGATTGGTCTCCGGCCGCCACCGCCTTCATGGTTTCGATGTCGGCGGCCCCACCCGGCCGACCGAAGAAAGAACCGAGAGTGGGAACGAAGATCAGCGCCATCAGCAGCGACGCCGACAACGTCGCGAGCAGGGTGATAGGAAGATACTTCATAAATTCTCCGACCACGCCCGGCCAAAACAACAATGGCATGAAGGCCGCCAGCGTGGTCGCGGTGGACGCGATGATCGGCCATGCCATGCGCTTGGCGGCAAGGCCATAGGCCTTGGTGCGGGGTTCGCCTTCAGTCATTTTGCGGTCGGCGTACTCGGTGACCACGATGGCGCCGTCAACAAGCATGCCAACAGCCAGAATTAATGCAAACAGGACAACAATGTTTATGGTCAGGCCGAGCGCCGAAATGACCAGGATGCCGGTGAGGAAAGAGCCGGGAATGGCGATGCCGACCAACCCCGCCGTTCTGAGGCCCAACGCGGCGACGATGACGACCATAACCAAGAGAATAGCGCTGATTACGTTGTTCTGAAGATCGTTGAGCATCGTCCGGATATCGTCCGATCTATCCTGGGAATAAGCGATCCGGACGGCATCGCGAAGTTCTTGCGGCCAGGTTTGCCGTATTTCTTCGACAACGTCATGGACGTGCTCGATGGTGTCGATAATGTTCTCACCGGAGCGCTTGGATACCTCAAGCGCCAAGGTGCGTTCGCCGTTGAAGCGGGCAAAACTTTCCGGGTCCTTGAAGGCGCGACGAACTTGGGCGACATCGCCGAGGACGACGACGGCGTCTCCTTCCGCTTTTATGGGCAAGTTAATGATGTCGTAAGCTGTCTCCAGCAGTCCTGGGACCTTCAACGAAAATCGTCCCTTGCCGGTATCTTGGGCGCCGGCCGCGACCAGCAGGTTGCTTGATTTTACAGCGTTTATGGCATCGGCCATGGCCAGCCCATAGCTTTCCACCTGCACCGGATCAATCAGCACCTCAAGCAATTCTTCGCGGTCGCCGGCGATTTCTGCCTTGAGCACGGAAGGGATGGTTTCAATGGCATCCTTGAGGTCGCGCGACAGCTTTAACAGGGCACGTTCCGGCAGCGCTCCGGATACGGTGACGATCACTACCGGAAAAAGGCTGAAATTGATTTCGTGCAAGGTCGGCTCGTCTGTTTCTTCGGGCAGTTCCGGCTTCGCCAAATCTACTTTTTCCCGCACGTCGTTCATCGCCTTGTCGACGTCGAATCCGGCCTCGAACTCGAGGGTCACGCTGGCGCTGCCTTCGCGTCCCATGGAACGCATCTCCTTGACTCCTTCGATGGCTCGTAATTCCTGTTCCATCGGTCGCACCAGCAGGCGCTCGGCATCCTCGGCCGAGATTCCGTCATGGGTCATCACCACGTAGATAATCGGGATGTTGATATCGGGATCGGATTCTTTGGGAATTTCCACGTAGGTAATGACGCCGGCTATAAGCACCAACAGCAGGGTCGAAACAATGGTGCGCGAGCGGCCAATCGCAGAGTCGATAATGGCTTTCACGATTTAGTACTTTCTGATTCGTAAACCGGCTCCACCAATTGGCCTGGAAGGACGAATTCCTGGCCGACGGTAATAAGTGTGGTGGCTTCGGGTAAACCGCTCAGCCATATCCCTTCGGGCGTATCGTCGATGATCTTTACCGGGAAGAATTCAACTTTATTCGCTGCGTTCACCGTCTTCACCCCGATTACACCCTCGTCCGACAAGGTCAACGCCGCAGGCGAAAGGTGGTGCGCCTTAACGCTTCCTGTGTCCAGGTGCATTTCCGTGGTCATGCCTTCGGAAATCGTATTCCCGGGGTTTTCCACCGCCACCTCGATACGGAAGGTGCGGGTAGCTTGCGAACCTATCTTAGAGATATAACGAACGATCCCTTCGGTCCGCATGCCGGACGAAAAAGAGACCTCTGCTGATGCGTCTATCTTGATTTTGGCGATGTTGCGTTCGGATACTTCGCCGACAATCACGATGGTGTCGAGATCGACGATCCTGGCAACGGTGGTCTCTACAGCCGCGTAATCTCCCACTTCAAGGGGAAGGTCTTCGACGATACCATCGAAAGATGCCCGGATCAGCGTCCGCTCGATGTCGAGTTGGCTGCTTCTCAGCGCCGCCTTGGCCGATTCCAGCGCGGCCTTGCTCGCCGCTAACAACACCTTGGAACGGAACTCTTTTTTGGACAAATTCAGATCCGCTTCGTAGGCGACGCGGCGCTGTTCCAGCAGGGCCTTGGCCTCGTCCAGGCGGGCTTGGCGGTCATTCATGGCCAAGCGCACGATCACGTCGCCTTTTTTGACTCTGCTGCCCTTCTTCACGTCGCGGGATATCACCCGTCCAATGGTCTCGGCCTTGAGTTCGACCATGCGTACAGCTTCGGTGCGGCCAAAAAGAGTAAGATGGTTTTTACGTTCCATCGCCTGAATGGCACGCACGCGAACCTTGGGTAGGATCTGTTCCCGTGCCTGAGCCTTGGCGGCCGTCAGTGTTGCCGGCTCGCTGTTGCCATTGAACTGGCCGGAAATAATCCATCCGGTGGCGGCGATGGCAATAAAAGCGGCAATGAGATAGGAACGTTTCATTTTTTAGTTCCGGTTTTGATGTTCTCAGCCCGTTCATCACCGAACAATAAATGTCGGTTTTCTTCCATATAGCGCTGGGCGGTTTGGTAGAAGGCAAGGCCAAAACCGCGGGTAAAACGCCGGTTAGGTAGAATGTCCTTGTCGTCCAACTT
>Ga0224501_10003966_pt1 | contig 11673 bp, 11 predicted proteins | sample SF_Oct11_sed_USG_4_FD_169105 | JGI IMG/M metagenome (GOLD analysis project Ga0224501, IMG submission 169105) | Sediment microbial communities from San Francisco Bay, California, United States - SF_Oct11_sed_USGS_8_1 | ecosystem: Environmental > Aquatic > Marine > Sediment | place: USA...
GGCGATACGGTCAATATTATTTCCCCGATTGGAGAGATAGGACCTCTGGGCATGCTCCCAAAAATGAAACAGTTCAAAGTCATCGCAACATTTGAAGTCGGAATGTTCGAATACGACACCAATCTTGTACTGACAGATCTCAAATCTGCACAGGAGTTTTTCGGATTGAAAGAAGATATTACCGGTATAGAGGTCAGACTGAACGATATTTATAAGGCGTCTAATGTGAGAGAAAGCATACAAAAGAAATTAGGGTTCCCTTTCTATGTGAGAGACTGGATGCAGATGAACAGAAATCTCTTTTCAGCCCTGAAATTGGAGAAGTTCGCCATGTTTGTCATACTTATCCTCATCATCCTTGTTGCCTCATTTAATATTGTGAGCACTCTTATAATGAATGTAATTGAGAAGAGCAGGGAGATTGCAATATTAAAGGCGATGGGCGCAACGAACAAAGGCATTATGAACATATTTATGTTTCAAGGATTATTCATAGGACTTTTTGGAACCATTATCGGAATTGCTGGAGGGTATCTGTTGGGCTATATCTTAAACACATACCAGATTATCAAGCTTCCTGCTGATGTGTACTATTTAAGCCATCTTCCCGTGAAGATGAAACTTTTCGATTTTCTTACTGTGTCAGTTTCTGCGATTTTCATCAGTTTCATAGCAACTCTCTATCCTGCATGGCAGGCAGCAAAACTTAACCCAGTAGAACCGTTGAGGTATGAGTAAGTGAGCATATGAAGAATTTGATCGAAGTCCAAAACCTGAAAAAACATTTTACTACCAAAGCAGGCGAGCTTCAGGTTCTGAAGGGTGTTGACCTTTCGATCAAGGAAAGAGAGATGGTCGGGATAGTCGGTGCCTCAGGCGTGGGCAAGAGCACGCTCCTCCATATCCTCGGAGCACTTGATAGTCCGACTTCAGGAAAGGTCTTTTACAATGGCAATGATATATTCTTGCTCGATGAACATTCACTTGCTTACTTCAGAAACAAATCAATCGGATTTGTGTTTCAGTTCCATCACCTTCTCCCCGAATTTACCGCACTTGAGAATGTAATGATGCCAGGACTTATAAGTATGGGGTCAAGTGTCCAAGGGTTCAAGGGGTTAAGTTATAAAGAGGTCAAAGAAAGGGCTGAAAGACTGTTAAATGAGCTGGGGTTGTCGGAAAGAGAAAGCCACAGGCCAGGGGAACTTTCAGGTGGTGAGCAGCAGCGCGTTGCTGTTGCGCGTGCACTCATCCTCGAGCCAAATGTAGTTCTTGCAGATGAACCCACAGGCAACCTTGATACCACTACAGGTGAAGAACTTTTTAATCTTCTCGTTAATCTCAATAAAGAGAAAGGAATCACATTTGTTATCGTCACACATAATGAGTCTCTCTCAAAACGCTGTCACAGAATATTCAAGATGGTGAATGGGAGAGTAGTTGATTGACAGTTGGAGATTAAGGATTTTATTCACCTATTATTTCATTCAGTCCCTCAACTATTTGAGCTAATTCCTCCGGAGAGGCTCTGCCCATCAGTTTCCCGATCCTCTCTACTGAGAGTGTCCGAATTTGACTTATTTTGACCCACGAACGCTTCGGCAAATCACCCGTATTTAACTCCAAGGTTAGCGGAAAACCAGCGCGTTGAGGTTGACTGGTAATTGCTACTGCTATCACAGTCCCAGAATGTTCGTTAAAAACGTCATGGCTTAAAATCAAAACAGGCCGTAAGCCTGCTTGCTCACGGCCTCGCACAGGATTTAAATCTGCCCAGCGAATATCACCCCTCAGTATTCGGGCCATTCAGTCAAATCCTTAGTTAAACCTTCTTCTGCCATCGCCTTTTCAAAGTTCGGGTCAAGCTTTCTACATTCTCTTGCTAAACGGCTACGTTCTATTCTTTCCAGCTTTTCTTTTACGGCTTCCTGGATTGCTTGACTCCGACTGGAAAACATGTGTCCTGTGACGAGGTGGTCTAATCGTTTGACAGAGTCTTCTTCCAGAGTTATTGCAATTTTTGTCTTACTCATAATTCGCCTCCGTAGTATTACTATATATCATACCAATAAAAAAGTCTACTTAAACTCGATATTCCCTGTAGACTTGCTAAAGTGTTCCCTTGTTTGTCATTCCGCACTTGATGCGGAATCCAGGGTTTCCCGTGAAAACGGGAATCCAGTTCCTTTAGTTCCCCGCTTTCGCAGGGACGCCCCGTACTTGATACGGGGCTGGATTCCTGCTTTCGCAGGAATGACGCATAGTTACATGTATATTCAGATACCTTGTGGTCTTACCGCAGGGTTTTTACTGGTTTTTAATTTTTGTGGCATAACTGTTCCAGCACAAAAGAAGTCCCGACCAATGTCAGGATTTGGTAAGTCTTTTGCAACGTGTTAGCCATCCGTTGCAGGCAGTCATAATCCATTTAGTTCTACAGATTGCTTTTCCCGATGTTACATTGTTCACAAAGTGTTTGTAAATTTTCTATTACAGTTTCTCCACCTTTGGACCATGAATGTATATGGTCAATCTGCAAGATTACACCAATATGGGTAGCTGGACTTCTGCCGCACATTTGACATTTAAAATTATCTCTTCTCATAACAAAAAATCGCATGCGCCATGAAATCTCCCTTTTCGTTTTGTGCAATCTTTCCACAGGTGTTATTTTCGGTTGGCGGACAACAGGGATTTCCTCTATGTTTTCTGGTGACTGATTTACAAAACTAATAAAGCTTTTTAGTGCATTGCGCCATGAACCAAACCTTCGCGTATATGCTTTTACGCCATAACGTGAAAGAGGCTTTTTCATCTCTCTAAATCTTGGCTGTCGCCCTAATGTTCGCCAAACCGCCTCCAGATTTTCAAAAAGTTCCTCCACGGTAGTGCCATATTTGATCGACTTTTCCAGTCCAGACAATTCTAAAACTTGTAACCAAGAATCAAATCTCTTAAAAATTGTTCGAGAATGAAATTTCCCATATTTATCATACTCGCGTGTTGTAAGGGTATTTTTGTTCAATCTTTTTGCTACAGCGCGGGCATCCTCTATGAATTCTTCAAGTGGCGTATTTCTTTGAAAATTATCTAATTCAAATTTCATAAGCCTCAGTGTAACTCCTATGACTTAGGATACTCTTTAATATTTCTTGTCTCCACCTGCAATGAGCAACTAACTTGTTCGTTTCCGAACTGCTTCGATAAATTTTATCACATATCACCTCTTCTTGAGCATGAAGGTTATGTTGCTAAATTTTTCTTAATTACTTCATAAACCTTCTCTACTGACAGGTTATTCATGCACTTTATATCATCACATGTCTTCTTGAAGCACGGTGCACATGAAGTATCTTCCTTAATCACGGTATGTCCTTTTCCGTAAGGTCCTGTTCTTTTTGGGTCTGTAGGTCCGAAAATGGCAAAAACAGGGATACCGAGGGCTGCGGCAATATGCATAGGACCTGAGTCATTGCTCACCACAAAGCGTGCACCTCTCATTACTTCTATCAATCCCTTCAGCTCTGTCTTCCCTGCAAGAGATATTGCCTTCCCATTTGAATGAGCAACAATTTCATTTGCAATTTTTGTGTCTCCCTTGCCCCCTATGATCACTGTCTTTAAAGGAAGTAGCGATGAGAGTTCTCCAAACTTCTCTGAAGGCCATCTCTTGGTTTTCCATCTTGCACCAGGGACGATGACAGCATAATCCTCAGAAAGTGATGAGTGATGAGTGACAGGTGACGAGTTAAAAGATAATGGGAAAGGAAAACATATGTCTGTTGTTGTACATCCTAAAAAATCTGCAATCTTCAAATATCTGTCAATAGCATGAATATCCTTTCCACCCTCAATTTTATGAGTATAAAAGAATCTGCTTCCCTCTCTTGCCTCTTTAAAACCAACTCTTAATGGAGCACCTGTCATCATAGTAATGATACCACTCCGTAAAAGTCCCTGAAGGTCTACGACAATATCAAAATGTTCTTTTCGTAATTTCCTGAAAAGGGCATGAAGTTCTTTAAATGAATGAGGAATATGAGTTGTCTTTTTCCACATGTCCTTATTTATCAACCAGATTTTATGTATCATTGGATGTCCTGTGAGAAGACCTTCCAGTCCCTTTGCAATAACCCAGTGAATCTCTGCTTTTGGAAATCGCTCTTTCACTGCATTCAAAAATGGCAGGCTGTGCACCACATCACCGAGAGAGCTTGGCTTCACGATAAGTATTTTTTTAGGAGTTTTTATTTTTTGCATATAACCTTAGCCCTGGAGTAATAACTCATGATTTTTTACTATCCAGTTCACAGCCTCGGTAAGGTTCTCCGCAATAAAATCAGCATATAGTGAATCCTTTACCACACCTGTCTTCACCAGAATTGCCTTTGCACCCACTGCCTTTGCGAGAAGCATCTCTGTTTCTTTATCTCCTACAATAAAAGATTTTTTAAAGTCTATCCCATGTTGAGCCCTTGCTTTAAGAAGCATTTGAGGTTCGGGTTTTCTGCAGGGACAGTGTTCTTCTGGATGATGCGGACAAAAGTAAAAATCATCAAAGTTGTATCGTTCAATAAAAATATTATTTATATATCGGACAAAATCTTCTTCAATAATTCCTTTCGCAATACCTGATTGGTTGCTCACCCCGATGAGTTTAAACCCTCTTCCTTTAAGAGACTTTACCTCCTCAATGTCTAAGAAAGGATGGAAGTCATCATACTTATTGAGATAGCCCACATCTTTACAGAGGGTCCCATCCCTGTCAAAAAAAACTGCAGGCCTGTCTGGCAATATCTTTTTTATTCCATGATACACATCATCTGAGGTTATTGCATACATACATCTTAAATCATTATCTTTACACGTACGTTCAAAACAGGGACTGCATGAGATATCAGGATGTATTACCACGTTACTGCCTCCGTCTGCCTTGGGCAGAGGGCCTGTCAATTTTGGATCTGTAGAACAAAATAGTGCAACAAGAGGTGTTCCTACTGCATAGGCAATGTGGAGTGGACCTGAATCATTGGTAAGAAAGACATCACATTCTGAGATGAATGAAATAAGTTCCCGCAGAGATGTCCTTCCTGCGAGAAGGAGTTTATTTTCAGGGATATGTTTATCAATTTCCTGTGCAATGTCTACTTCATTCTTTCCCCCAAAGATTATCACACTTCCGTCAGTATCTCGTATAAACCAGTTCGCAATCTCAGCAAACCTCTCAGGAAACCACCTCTTCGCAGAACCATATGTTGCACCAGGATTAATTCCTAAGACAGGTCTTTTGATATCTTTCAATAGCTTTCTCGCACTCAATCGTTCATCAAGTGTGAGATATATGTAGGGATCAGAATATTCTTCTTTTATTCCTAACTGTTCAAGAAGATTCAGGTAGTAGTTCACCTGATGTACTTTCCCTGCATTTTGAGGCACGGGGACTGCTGTGGTAAGAAGAAAACCTCTGCTATCACTGCGATACCCTGTTCTCTCCTTTATTCGCGCAAGAAATGTAATCAGGGCAGCATCAAATGCATTTTGAAACAAGATTGCACTGCAGAAATCTTTTTTATTCAACATCCATGAAAGTTTTATTTTTCCGATAATGCCTTTGTGTTCATCGTTGTAAATTATTATTTCGTCTACATTTGGGTTATTTTCAAAGATCTGTGATACCCACGGTTTTACAAGGATAGAGATTTTTGCTTCAGGCATGGCTTTTCTCAGGGACCTTAATGCAGACAGTGTCATTACCGCATCTCCTATCCAGTTCACTCCCCTGACAAGTATATTCCTGCATGATTTGTTCAACATATAATAGTTTAACCTCAATCATACAGAAATTTCATGGCAAAGACATGACTTTTTCTTGACCGGAGATTCAATCCACAAGTAAAATTGTTTCAAGTCTTTTAAAATAGTTATTATAAACCAGAGTTCAGCGATAAGGACATTAGAACAGTATCTGCATTGTCATTGCGTGCACCCAGCGGGTGCGTGGCAATCACATTTTCCATAGGGCGAGATTGCTTCGTTTCACTCGCAATGACGTTATCGCTGAATTTGAATAAAAAGTAAGTAATTAAATGGAGGGACAGTGGGATTTTTTGAAAGGCTCAAAGAGGGTCTCTCAAAGACGAGAAAAGGATTTGTTGAAAAGGTAGAGTCTCTATTCACCGGTCGAAAGATTGATGAAGAAACCCTCGATGAACTTGAAGAGATACTCATTGCATCTGATGTGGGGACAAATGCTTCAGCAGAAATCATAAGAACAATCAGGGAAAAATCCGAGAAAGGTGAAATCAGTGATGTAGATTCTGTAAAAGAATTAATCAAGAAAGAGATGGTATCTCTCCTTGGCAATTCGCAACCCATTACAGTCTATGGAGATAAGCCTTTCGTGATTCTTGCTGTTGGTGTAAATGGTGTGGGGAAAACGACAACCATAGGGAAACTTGCATACAGGTTCCACTCTCAAGGGCTCTCTGTTATACTTGCTGCAGGAGATACGTTCAGGGCTGCGGGAATCGAGCAGCTCGAGATATGGGCGAAAAGGGCAAATGCTCAGTTTGTGAAACATCAGAGCGGTTCAGATCCTGCTGCAGTTGCCTTTGATGCCATTGCTGCAGCCAGGCATAGAGATGTTGATGTGGTGATAGTGGATACAGCCGGCAGGCTGCACACAAAAAGCCCTCTCATGGAAGAACTCAAAAAAGTGAGGAGAGTCATTGAGAAGACAATGGATGGCGCGCCTCAGGAAATTCTTCTTGTGGTTGATGCAACGACAGGTCAGAATGCTTTGAGACAGGCAGAGATGTTCAATAATACGATTGGAGTGACAGGTGTTGCCCTTACAAAACTTGATGGTACCGCAAAAGGCGGAATCGTTTTTGCAATAAAGAAGGACTTTGGAATACCGGTGAGACTTATAGGAGTTGGTGAAGGCATGGACGACCTTCAGGACTTTAATCCGCAGGAGTTTGTAGAAGCGCTTTTTTCATAAATTCGATCCATATCGGAAGTGCTGCCCTTGAACCTGTTTCCCTTTGACCAATTGGTGTGTGGTCATCTCTTCCAACCCAGACACCAACAACAAGTCTGTCATCAAATCCTATGAACCATGCATCCGTGTAATTATTTGTTGTCCCAGTCTTTCCATATACAGGTCTGCCAAGCTCTTTTGCCCTCTGCGCTGTTCCTTCTTTTATAACCGCATTGAGTGCTTGCTTCATCTCCCCGATACTCTCTTTATCAATTACCTCATTTATCTCAGGTCTGGTTTCTTCAAGAACTGCGCCATCTCTATTCATTATTCTCTCATAAGTGATCGGCTCTATAGTTGATCCTGTTGCAAAAGTAGAGTATGCAGAAACCATGTCCATAAGGGTGACATCAGAGGCACCAAGTGCAGTCGGCAGGTAGGGCTGCAGAGTGCACTTAATACCGAGCCGCTGAGCAGTCTCTATGACATTTTTTATGCCGACTCTGTCAGCGACCCTGATAGTCGCAGAATTTAAAGATTTCGCAAGTGCTGTTTTGAGGGTAACCACTCCATAGTATTTCCCATCGTAGTTTTTAGGAGACCAGACCTTACCCTGACGTGAACCTTTGAACGATATCGGCGAATCAATAATTGTATCTTCTGATGCCATTCCATTCTCAAATGCGGTGAGATAGACAAATGGTTTGAATGCTGAACCTGGCTGTCTTAATGCCTGTGTTGCCCTGTTGAACTGGTTTTTCCAGAAATTAAGACCGCCTACCATTGCTTTTATATGTCCTGTCCGGAGATCTAATGCGATTAATGATGCCTGAACTCCGAGCTTTACTCTTTTCTCAACTGCCTCAATCCCTTTTTTTACTGCCTCTTCTGCTATATTTTGCATCCTGTGATCAATAGTTGAGTAAATCTTGTACCCTGCAGTGTATATTTTATTGCCATATTGTTGTTCAAGCCTCTGCCTCAAAGATTCTATGAAATAGGGTGCCTCATATTTCCTCATATGTGGTGTCTTTGGTAGAGGTTCATTCATTGCCTTGTCAAATTCTGCCCTGGTGATAAAATTATAATTAAGCATCTTTTTCAATACAACAGAACGCCTTTCCATTGCCTTATCGGGTCTTTTAAAGGGAGAGAAAAGAGAAGGTGCTTTAGGAAGCGAGGCGAGGAGCGCTGCCTCTCCAAGAGTAAGTTCATTCACTGATTTTCCAAAATATGTCTGTGAAGCTGCCTCAATACCATATGCCCTTGTCCCAAAGTATGCCTGGTTTAAATAGAGACCGAGGATTTCATCCTTTGTATAGTGTCTTTCTATCTTAATAGAGAGCACTGCTTCCTTCAATTTCCTTTTTATTGATCTTTCACTTGTAAGAAAAAGCATCCGTGCAAGCTGTTGGGTAATAGTGCTTCCTCCCTCAACAATGCCTCCGGCCTTTATGTCATGCCATAGTGCCCTCGCTATGCCTATTAAATCAACCCCGGGATGAGCATAAAACCTGATGTCTTCTACAGAAATGAATGCCTTTTTCAAATGGTCCGGTATCTGATAATGCGGGATAAATGTCCTCCGTTCAATGTAGAGTTCCGCAATAACTTTTCCTTCACTTGAATAGACTCTGGATGATTCTATCGGTGTGTATTCCTCAAGTGTTTTAATTTTTGGGAGGTCAAAAATAATCCAGTATACAGAACCGCAGAGAATACCCACAAGAGCAGAAGAGATAATAAAGGCAATGAATATTTTTTTGGAGAATGACATTTTCTTCGCTTTTTCGACTTCCAGCTCGGGTCTCCTCATTGATTAATTATACCCTATCATAAGTTATGTATCACAGAGTTCAAATGAAAAGGCGTTTGCCCCGTAGGAACTCCCAACGGCCATGGGGATAATAAATCCCGGTGGAATTTACGGGGTTTACTCTCAATCAATCAATTACATATAATAACTGCTGAGCAAGAATACTTCATTGAAGATAAGGAGGAGTGATGCTTTTCAGAGGCAGGGTGTGGCGATTTGGTAATGATGTTGATACAGATGCGATTATTCCTGCAAGGTATCTGAATACATCTGATCCAGGAGAGCTCGCACAACATGTGATGGAAGATATGGATAAGGATTTTCCCCGTAAGGTAATGCGAGGTGATATTATTGTTGCAGGAAAGAATTTTGGTTGTGGTTCATCGAGGGAACATGCACCGATTGCAATAAAGGCAGCAGGAGTCCAGGCAGTTGTTGCAAAGAGTTTTGCAAGGATTTTCTACCGGAATGCCTTCAATATCGGACTTCCCATCTTTGAATCTCCTGAGGCATCAGAGAAGATTAAAGAGAAAGATGATATAGAGATTGATGCTGACAATGGAATAATAAAGAATCTTACGACAGGCGAGGAATATAAAGCCCATCCAATCCCTCCATTTATGCAGGAACTTATTGCTGCAGGAGGATTGGTGGAGTGGACAAAGCAGAAAATGAAGACTTAAAACTCAAAAATCAAAATTAAGGAGAATGATGAATGTCTAAATCTTATAACATCGCCGTCATTCCTGGAGACGGGACAGGGCCAGAGGTGATCAAAGAAGGCATCAAAGTATTAGATGTGGTGTCGAAAAGATTTGGGTTCACATTGGATTTTCACTATTATGATTTTGGTGGAGACCGTTATTTAAGGACAGGTGAAATCCTTCCGGATGGTGCAGTTGCTGAACTCAAAAAATATGATGCAATCTATCTCGGTGCAATCGGTCATCCTGACGTAAAGCCCGGCATACTGGAAAAAGGGATTCTCTTAAGGCTGAGATTTGAACTTGACCAGTATATTAATTTAAGACCCGTGAAGCTCTATCCAGGAGTTGACTGTCCCTTGAAAGATAAAAAGCCTGAAGATATAGATTTTGTTGTGGTGAGGGAAAATACAGAAGGCCTATACGCAGGAGCAGGAGGAGTTCTCAGGAAAGGCACGCCTGATGAAGTTGCAGTACAGGAGTCTATTAATACAAGAAAGGGTGTTGAGCGGTGTATACGCTTTGCCTTTGAATATTGCAAGAAAAGAAACAAGATGAACAAGCTTACACTCTGCGGGAAGACAAATGTCCTCACATTTGCATTTGACCTCTGGGAGAGAACGTTCTATGAAGTCGCAAAGGAATATCCTGAGATAAGATGCGATTATGCACATGTCGATGCAATCACAATGTGGTTTGTGAAAAATCCTGAATGGTTTGATGTGATCGTGACAGACAACATGTTTGGAGATATTATTACGGATTTAGGAGCGATGATACAGGGCGGAATGGGAATCGCTGCAGGTGGCAACATTAACCCTCACGGGGTTTCGATGTTCGAGCCTATTGGAGGCTCTGCACCGAAATACACAGGGATGAATGTCATTAACCCTCTTGCTGCAATCTGTGCGGGCGGGATGATGCTTGAACACCTCGGTGAAATGAAATCAGCACAGATTATTGAGAAAGCTGTCATGGAGGTTACCGGCAAATATCTCAAGAGCCTCTCTGCTGGTAAAATGGGATACAGTACAACAGAGGTTGGTGACCTTGTTGTAAAGTTTGTTAAAGACCTCAGCCTCGATTGACAAACTATTGAATTATTTGATATAAAAAAGTTTGTTTCAAAGATAATCCTGGGTAGCTCAGCTGGCAGAGCGGGTGGCTGTTAACCACTTGGTCGGGGGTTCGAATCCCTTCCCAGGAGCCAGACCGTAAATCCCCGCAAACGGGATCACGGGCTGACACGTGATGAGCAAAGCCCGTAAAATTTCTTTAATCACGGGCAAAGCGAATTTTACGTGTCGGTCTCCGATTCCTTAGTGGGATTAAATATATATGAAGCCTCACAATACATTCTATGTGAGGCTTCAATTTTGTAAGAATAGCTCCTAAAATTCATCATGAGTAAGGAGTTAAACTTATGTATTACGTTTACATACTTCATAGCCAACAAGATAATAAGTTTTATACTGGTTATACAAACAATCTTCAACGTCGCATTGAAGAACATGAAGCTGGCAATGTTGAATCAACCAAAAACCGTAGGCCCCTTAAGCTTATATACTATGAAGCTTATACTGAAAAGGAAGATGCTCAAAACAGAGAAGTATTTTTAAAAAGCGGTTCCGGTAAAAGATATCTTAAAAAACAATTGAGAATATATTTTGAGAAAAATGGTTTAATTTGACACCACAATCTTTAAGAATATACAAGCCCCACATAAAAAGCATTTGATTAGCTTGTTGAAGGATAATTCTTGAGAAGCATTAAAAAAGGAATAGTGAGCCTGTCCAACTATCCCTTCCCAGGAGCCAATTTTCATTTATGTTCGTTAGTAATGATAAAGTTTATTGTGGAACATGGCTTATATGTCTAAACTACCTTTTCTCATCCCTTCAATTATCCTTTTAATCATTTCGATACCGCTTGTAATAGGATGAATACCGAGGAACCGGTTTTATGGAGTGCGGACTCGAAAGACACTTTCAGATGAGAGCGTATGGTATTCTGTCAACCGGTTTGGAGGTGTGTTGTTCATTATATCCAGCTTGATCTACTTAGGGATTGCTGCTTTTGTGCCTTATTCGTCAGATACTACTTCCCTCAACTGGTGGGTTCATATAATGGGCCTTTTGCTTTCACTATCCATAAACATTTTCATGATTCAT
>Ga0224501_10003967_pt1 | contig 11671 bp, 9 predicted proteins | sample SF_Oct11_sed_USG_4_FD_169105 | JGI IMG/M metagenome (GOLD analysis project Ga0224501, IMG submission 169105) | Sediment microbial communities from San Francisco Bay, California, United States - SF_Oct11_sed_USGS_8_1 | ecosystem: Environmental > Aquatic > Marine > Sediment | place: USA...
CCATGGCGCATAATCTAAAAATGGAAGTTGTGGCAGAAGGCGTCGAAACCAAATCACAATTAGAATTCTTAAAAGCCGAAGGAGTCGATCTTATTCAAGGTTATTATTTCAGTCCGCCATTACCCGCAGAAAAATTAGAAACTTTATTGCGAGATCAAAACAGTCAATCAATCTGATTTTAATTGTTTTTGAATTTGTTCCAGACTGGTGTGACGCACATCTTTTCCTTTGACCAAATAGATCACATATTCAGATATATTTTTAGCATGATCGCCTATGCGTTCGATGGCGCGTGCCGTCCACATAACATCGAGCATGCGAGTGATTGAACGTGGATCTTCCATCATAAATGTTAAAGCTTGACGCATAATGCCATCATATTCCTGGTCAACGGATAAATCATCTTCAGCGACTTCAATAGCTGTGCCTATGTCCATGCGAGCGAATGCATCTAAAGCCTTGTGAACCATTTGTCTAACACGTTCGCCCACAGCTTGAATTTCTATGTAGTTATTTTTTGGCCGTTCAAGCTCGGCTAAATGCATTCCCATGCGTGCAATGCGTTCGGCTTGATCGCCTATGCGTTCCAGGTCGGTAATGGTTTTGATAACTGCGACAATTAAACGCAAATCACTGGCGGCCGGTTGGCGACGGGCGATGACATGACTGCATTCTTCATCAATGGCGACTTCAGCTGCATTGACATTAATATCATTTTCGATGACAGCTTGGGCTAGATTAACGTCGGCATCAATTAGGGACTTAATAGCATTGGCGATTTGTTCCTCGACCAAGCCACCCATAGCCAAAACACGACTGCGAATTTCTTCAAGTTCGATATTAAATTGTTGGGAAATATGTTGGCCAATTGATGATTTATCCATGTGACGTGCTCCTAACCGTAACGTCCAGTAATATAGTCTTCTGTCTGTTTTTGTTGTGGGTTGGTGAAAATGGTATCGGTATCATTAAATTCGATCAACTCGCCCATATACATAAAAGCGGTAAAATCAGATACCCGTGCAGCCTGTTGCATGTTATGCGTTACAATAACAATAGTATAGTCAGTTTTAAGCTTGTTAATGAGCTCTTCTATCTTTAAAGTGGAGATTGGGTCCAAGGCAGATGCCGGTTCATCCAGTAATAAAACCTCGGGTTCAATAGCAATGGCGCGCGCGATGACTAAACGCTGTTGTTGTCCTCCGGATAAACCTAAGGCCGAGTCATGCAGTCGATCTTTGACCTCATCCCATAAAGCTGCACCTTTTAGTGATTTCTCCACCACTTCGTCAAGCTGTCGGCGACTCTTTACGCCTTGTAAGCGCAAACCATAAGCGACATTTTCATAAATAGTTTTAGGGAATGGATTGGGTTTTTGAAATACCATGCCAACACGGCGACGTAATTCGGCAACATCCACGCCTTTGGCAAATATATCTTGTTCATATAAATCAATGCTACCTTCGATGCGGCAGTTGTCAACCAAATCGTTCATGCGATTAAAGCAACGTAATAAGGTTGATTTGCCACAACCGCTTGGGCCAATAAACGCGGATACACGTTTCTCAGGAATATCAAGATTAATATTCTTTAGGGCTTGTTTCTCGCCGTAAAACAAACGTAAGTCGTTAGCACGAAGACAGATTTTTTCATTTTTTAAATCCATTTTGTTACTGGAGCGACTGAGTGCATCTAAACGTATGCCGTGTGTGAGTGTTTGACTGCTCATAGTGTGTCCCGTTCTATTGTTCTAAACCGCGATAACGTTCGCGTAAGCGATTACGAATATAAATCGCGGCGAGGTTAAGAATGATAATCACCAATACTAATAATAAAGCCGTTGCAAAAACTAAAGGTCGTGCGGCTTCGACATTGGGGCTTTGGAAACCAACGTCGTAAATATGAAAGCCTAAATGCATAAATTTGCGGTCAAGATGTAAGAATGGAAAGTTGTCGTCGAGTGGTAAAGACGGCGCAAGTTTGACAACACCAACTAACATTAATGGTGCGACTTCGCCTGCCGCTCGGGCCACAGCCAAGATCATGCCCGTCATCATGGCAGGCGTGGCCATGGGCAATACCGTGCGCCATAAGGTTTCTGCTTTGGTGGCACCCAATGCTAAACTGCCTTCGCGAATAGCCTTGGGTATGCGTGATAAACCTTCTTCAGTAGCGACAATAACTACGGGCACGGTAAGAATAGCCAGTGTCAATGAAGACCACAAAATCCCCGGTGTGCCAAAAGTAGGTGCGGGTAAGGCCTCAGAATAAAATAATTGATCAATGTTGCCACCAAGAAAATATACAAAAAAGCCGAGACCAAAAACACCATAAACAATTGAAGGCACACCGGCGAGATTATTTACTGCGATGCGAATCGTACGGGTCAAAAATCCTTGTTTAGCATACTCGCGCAGATAAACAGCGGCGATCACGCCAAAAGGTGTGACCAGAACCGACATAATCAATACCATCATTACGGTGCCAAAAATGGCAGGAAAAATTCCACCTTCGGTATTGGCTTCGCGTGGTTCGTCAAAAATAAATTCAGCGAGTTTTTCAAAATACAAACCAATGCGTGCTAACAAACTCAATGCATTGGGCTGATAGGCGCGCACAATTTTCGCTAAAGCAATCTCAACTTCGGTTCCATCGGCCACAGTCGCTACCAGGCTGTCTTGGTTGATTTGCTGATAGAGAAGATTTAAACGTTGTTGTAACTGTTTATAGTCAGCATCCAGCTGCTTACGTGCTTGGTGTAGCGGCGCGAGATTGGATTCGTTGTCTTCTTGATCCAATTGTAGGCGGCGTTCGGCTAAGCGGAGATCTTCCATTTCGTAATTAATATCGCCGATTTCATTTTTCTCGACTTGTTTAATTTGTTTCGCCAGATCTAACGCACGTGTTAAGCGTTGTTGCAACATGGGCCAGGCCTTTTCGCCTTCAGCGATTATTTGCCCATGTTGTTTTACGCTTTTTATATAACCGTAAAAGTTGCCCCATTCGCGGCGCTCTAAAGCAATAATATTTTCTGGATAATGAATATTCTTCAAATTGATGGCTATCAACCAGCGAAAGTCAGTACCTAGAATATCGCGGTTACCGGTTTTTAATAAAAGGCGTTCAAGAACGGGTTCCTGAGTTTCAATTTGAATGCCGCTGCTACGAATATTATCAATAGAAACTAATTCATTATCGACGACTTCGCCAATAATTCGGCTGAGTGGATTGCCTGGGAATACATAGTCCGCTTGCATCACAGATGCGGGCCAGAAATGACTAAGGCCACGCACCGCAATCAGGCCTAACAAACCGACAACGATAATAATGCTGATGCTAACTGCGGCAGCATTTAACCAAATCCAGGCATCGCCATTTTTAATCCACTTTGGTGTCATAATGAGCTGTACTTATTCCGTAAACGTTGGCGCACAATTTCTGCTAAGGTGTTAAACATAAACGTAAAGAAGAATAAAACCAAAGCAGCCAAAAATAAAATGCGGTAATGAGTGCTATTAACTTCAGACTCGGGCATTTCTACAGCAATATTTGCTGACAAGGTGCGCATGCCTTGGAAAATACTTAAATCCATTACCGGCGTGTTGCCTGTTGCCATAAGCACAATCATGGTTTCCCCGACGGCGCGACCAAAGCCAATCATGATGGCAGAAAAAATGCCGGGACTTGCGGTTAAAATAACCACGCGCACCAATGTTTGCCAGGGTGTTGCACCGAGTGCCAAAGAGCCAAATGTTAAATGCTTGGGCACACTGAATATGGCGTCTTCGGCGATAGAAAAAATTGTTGGTATAACGGCGACGCCCATAGCGATGCCGACGACCATAGCGTTACGTTGATCAAAGTCTAAGCCTAATTCCGTGCTCACCCAAAGTTTCATATTGCCAGCAAAAAACCATGCTTCGACAAAACCGCTAATGGCAAAACCAAACCAAGTAAAAAATATTAAATAAGGAATCAATAAAGCCGCTTGCCAGCCATCAGGTACACGTAAACGAATACTAGCGGGCACGAGTTGCCATAAACCGGCCGCAACAAAAGCGCTAAGCGGCAATAACAAAATCAAGGTGAACATGGCCGCGAGATGTTCTTCCATTAATGGTGCTAACCATAAACCCGCTAGAAAGCCCAATATTACCGTCGGTAAGGCTTCCATGATTTCGATGGTGGGTTTGACGTAGGCGCGCATTTTTGGTGCCATGAAATAAGCAGTATAAATCGCGCCGAGTATAGCCAGTGGAATAGCAAACAACATGGCATAAAACGCTGCCTTCAAAGTGCCAAAGGCCAAGGGCATTAAGCTGTATTTGGGTTCAAAATCATTGCTCGCTGACGATGATTGCCAGGTGTAACTCGGTTCGTCATAACTTTCATACCAGATCTTGTCCCATAACACCGACCAGGAAATTTCCGGATGTTCGTTTTGAATTTTAACAAAGCTAATTTTGTTATCGCTACTTTGCGCAATGATATGATCGGCGCGTGGCGATACGGCTAAATGCAGTAGTGCGTTATCACTAATTTTTTGACTAACTAATTCACGGTGCGCGGTTGCATGATAAATCGTGAGTTCGCCTTGTTGGTTGACACTTAAAAATCCCTTGCGGCGTTGTTCGGGCATTAGTTCAATGCCTTGACCCGTGTTCTTAAAGTGACGAATTTTTTCTAAGGTGATGTCGCCATCTTTTTTAACCGGGAACCATTGACTGATTTCACCACTATCGTCGGCGATTAGAAGTGAAATGCCCCCGGTTAACAAACGAATACTTGTAACCTCAACACCAGCGTCAGTTAGCGATATACGTTCACCGGCTTCAATCTCTTCCTTGTCGCTAATATCAAATAAGCTAATCTCACTATTGTTATGCAAGGCGTATAATAAACGTTGTTCGTCATCAATAATTAACTGTTTAACATTTTCAAGATCAGCAATTTCTTGAGTGACAAAAGCGACAGGCGAACTATTGTCACTTTCATCGAGAAACGATTCTTCTTCTTGTTGATGAGCCAGAAAAAGGCGATCGTCAGTGCTTAAAAATGCAAGTGTAGTTTGCTCATCGTTGATTTTGATAGCCAATTGCGCAATGCCGCTATCCTCTATCAGACTGATACTGTTATCGCCGTAGGGGTAGTCAACACTGGGAATGATCTCACGACCGTGTTCGTTATAGCGTACGTCATAAACAGACTTAGCGATAACAACCTTGCCATTGCCAAAACCCAAAGCAAATATATGACTTGCGAGACTATCTAAGGCAAAGGCAGTGAGCTGGGCTTGGTGTGGTGTGGCTAACTTGAATTGATTAACGATATTGCCATTTGCCGCATTAAAGAAAATGACCTCTGCATCGGTGGTAATGCGACTGGCGACTTGATTTTGTTCTTCCAGACTTAAATGTAAGGTTTGAATTTGTGCTTTACCGGGTAGCTCATAGCTGGCAATCGCTGCTACTTCAGCTGATTTAAACATGGGAATAACGACATATAATAAATAAAAGAAAATCAGAGTGATAGCGATGATCACGCTAATGCCGCCGAGGCCCATGCCGATACGCGCCGCTTTATCTTTCAGATGGCGAATTTTATGTCGTTTTGAAGAACCGGTTAATGCATGTGTCATTTTAGCGCTGGCTTATGCTGAATCTGCGCTAGACTAAACCCTGAATATGACAGTTATGTTACAGTTTTCTTAGGGGGCTAAGTTATAACCTTTTGTCAGGATTATGTGATCTTGAAGGGTATGGCTGCGAGCCTGAGGTAAGACTATTTCTGGTTAGCCTTGTTGTCTGGTTCATTGCTAAATGTGCACAGAGGTGCTTTCCATAGAAAGTATAATAACTCTACAACGTATAGCAGAAATGTTTTTGTGCAAGCGTAAAAGAGAGATGTTAGGGCAATGTGCAAGAATACGCCAACGCGTTGAAGCATCACTTAAGGTGGTCAACAACTCAATGTTTGTGGTTCTGAATATCTTTCGAGCAAAAAGCATCAACTCATAGACAATAGACTGCGGGCTAGTAGAAAATATTGGCCAGTGTAAAATGAATTGCTGCGGCAAAATCACGATAATGTTGTTATGTTACTAGATATTGATTCTTTAGTTGATAGTAGCGTTTTGGCTGTTAGTATGCCATTTGAAAAGCGAATTTTGATCATTGTTACACATTAAATTATACTAGTTATTTTCTTACTATTAATCATTTGAATAATCATTTGAAGGGCGTGTTCGTCAATGTCTACCCAATTAGTATCTGCCATGATTGCTGCAAGTGTTTCAATCGTAGTTGGTTTATTGGGCTATATGGCTTCTAAGTGGGCGCTATTGAATGCGCGCGAACTGCAAACACAAGAACAAAAACGTCGTCTCACCGAAAAACTGTATGAAATCCGTTTGCACGCATATCCGCGCGCTTTCGCGATTACAGATCGCTTGAGAGGAGAAAATATTTTTAATCAAAAACTTTCATCTGATTTTCTTACAAGTGTGCTCGACGAATTGTTTGTGTGGCATCGCAGTAAAGCTGGTTTTGTTTTATCAACAGAATCAATTAAAGCATTTTATCAAATACGAGGCTCATTAGGTCAAAAGCCAGCTCCTGGAACGATTTATTCTGAAGAGCAAAAGCAATCGATTTGGAATGCAAAAAACAATTTGCGAGCTACTTTACGTGCAGATTTGCATTTATTATACATTGAGGAGTCAATGCCTGAAGCGCGAATCAGGTGAAAATTTTTCATGCCGCCTGGCGAAAGAGGGTGTGATATGTCAGAAACGATCGATCAAAGTATTTTGCAATCACTAGATGCGGATAACCAAGCCTTGCTTGGATTTTTTCCATATATTTTTCAAGATGTGAATGAGCTTGGGACTTGTTCCAAAAAAATTGCTTGCATCCTGGAGCCTAGAATCAAATCGCGCACAGCGATGCGTGTATTGGATCTGGGATGTGGCAAAGGTTCGACTTGTTTGTATTTAGCTTCAAAATACGCTTGTGAATGTTTAGGTGTTGATGGTTTGCATGCTTTTATTTTGGAAGCAAAGCAAAAGGCTCGCGAGCAAAACCTGCGGCATTTATGTCGTTTTGAGGTCAATGACGTGCGTAAGCTAGTTGATGATCAATACCATTTTGATGTGGTAATACTTGGCGGCTTGGGGCCGGTATTTGGTGACTATGAATTGACTTTTGAAGCCGTAAGTAAATTCCTACGCACCGGTGGTTTGCTGGTACTTGATGAGGTTTATTCAATCGATGAACCGTCTACCGATGATGATGTGCTATCAAAACGAGAAATTGTTGAACCAGCCAAAGCGAAGGGTTTGTTGCTGTGTGATGAAATTCAGCTATCAGCTATGGAGCTGGTTGCTGATAATCAACAGCTTTTAACTCATATTCGAACAAGGTGTGATGAATTGAAAGAAAAATATCCTGCTGATAGAGCTATATTTGAACAATATGTTTGTTCACAAGAAATTGAAAATAATTGTTTAGAAAAACATTTAGTGTCGTCGATTATGTTATTTGAAAAAAGCGCATAGATGCATCAAATTACTTAAGAATTGCAATCAACTTGCAAATGTCGATGCAAGTATTAGCGCTTAGTTCAGTTATCGCTCACCGCTTAGTTCGTTAAATTGTTGGTAGTTGATGCCTAAATTATATTCGAACCAGGCGTTGACAATAAGCGGCGGATCCTCTTTTTTCAATTCAATGCAACGAAACATTGATTCAAGTTCATTCGCTTGCGAATGGCTCCAAGTGTGCGCATGGCAATGACGTTGGTCCCATGTGTTGACTAGTGCTTCATGAAAATGATTTTGCAATTTGTCTGCTTGCTGCTTTAGCCATACGGATTCACCAATAATGATCGCCTTTTGTGGTGATACACCTACCGCCTTGAGCTTATTGTTGTGAGAAACTGAGTTGTTTCTGTGCGTTTCCCTGATGTTAAGTTTGATTGGCAGGGGTTCAAGCGCACCACGGACTGATAGTGTAATATCAAAAAATTCACGGTGTTCGGTAACGTCATAGTCTACAAACTTTGTGACATCTCTAAACCGAGTTTCGGTAATGCTTATGGTTCCATTTTTATTATCAACAATCTTCCTATTTTTATTTTCTTGGTTGTGGGATGGGACAAGGCGATTCTGGCTTTTGTCATGTTCAGGCTGGGATTCTACCCAGGTGTAATCATAAGGTTCGCTGGTCACATAGGACTGGGTTTGCGATTTTTGGCGGCTAGTATACGAATATTCAAAGTTCCCCGAAATCTCTAGTTGCATTGCTTGCCTGGTGCCAGCGCTGAACCAAGGCGTTTGTTGCAGCTGATTTGAAAACAAACTTTCTAAGGACTGATCATACTTATATGGCAAGCCATGGGCGCGGTTATCAAGTTTCACTGAAGAATAAAACAGATTCTGGTTTGAATTAATTTGTACTTCCAATGAAGGTGGGCCTAGACCCCATATGCGGCAAATAGTAGATACAAACTTTCCATAAAAGAGTTGCTGAGGAGTCAGTTCAAGCGAAAATTCGGCACATTGTTTTTCACCTTGTTGCTGAGTGATTGCTAGCAACTGCTGAAGTTGTTGACGATTTTGATTGCTCTGGAAAAAGAGTCGGTAGTGCTGCAAATAATATTTTGATTGAAGGGGTAGTTGGTTGCGGTGACTGATTTCAACACGTTCAATAATGGACCGTTGGGCTAGTTCTAACTCTTCGCTTTGAGTTGAAGCCGCAGCACCGATAGGAAAAACTTTCCATTGATTTTCCTTTTGATAAATTTTTCGTAATAACTCCAGGCTTTGGTCCAGATTATTGGCAAGACGAAAAAAACGCACATCAATTAATTTTGTATCTATCCACGCGAGTTGGGCGTTGCGAAGACTGCTGGCGACCTTCGAGTTTTGTGGGTCTCTTGCCAAAATCTGTTGGTAAATCGTGATGGCTGTTTCATAAGAACCATCTCTAGCCAAACGGTCGGCTTGTTGCTGCATGGAAATACATCCTGTATGTAGCATTACCAGTGCAAACAATAATATTAGGCGAATGCAATATTGCGGTAGCAGCATGTGCGCTCCGAGTGTATTAGAATCAAATAGGTGAGTTTATCCTAGGTTGTGTACTATGAATATAGGCTGAACCGTTCCATAGAATGGAAGAGTTGGTTTCATGTGTTTATTTTGTGTTCAAGACAAGCGAAGGCTAATGTCTTAAAACTAGTTGATTTTATGACAAAGAAAAACCCCGCCTAAGCGGGGAAAGAAACTTGAGGTGGGCTAAAGTTACTATTGTAGTGACTTTAAAATCTTCTCAACCTTTTTGGCTGAAAGCGGTACATAACCATCTTTGATCACAACTTCTTGTCCAGCTTTTGACAAAACCATTTTAATGAATTCGCGTTCTAATGGTGCTAATGGTTTGTTTGGAGCTTTGTTAACGTAAACATAAAGGTAACGGCTTAAGGGGTATTTGCCACTTGCGGCATTTTCCATGGTTGCCGCTATAAATGGTTTGCCCGGTTTTTTGGTTAAAGCAACTGCACGCACGCCTGAAGTTTTGTAGCCAATGCCAGAATAGCCGACACCGTTTAGTGAGCTAGAAACCGATTGCACAACGGATGCAGATCCAGGTTGTTCGTTTACCGTGGTTTTGAAATCGCCTTTGCATAAGGCTTTCTTTTTGAAATAACCATATGTGCCTGATACAGAATTACGGCCATAAATTTGAATACTTTTACTTGCCCAGCCACCTTTTAAACCGGCGTCGCCCCAGGTAGAAATATCATTGTCGTGGCCACATTTGCGTGTTGAAGAAAATAAAGCGTCGACTTGGGGAATGCTCATGCCTTTAATCGGATTATCTTTATGCACATAAACAGCGAGCGCATCAATTGCGACAGGAATGGCAGTAGGTTTGTAGCCGAATTTTTTCTCGAAGGCCTGTAATTCTTTGTCTTTCATTTTACGACTCATGGGGCCGAGATTAGACGTGCCTTCAGTGAGTGCGGGGGGGGCTGTTGATGAACCAGCAGCTTGCACTTGAATGTTAACATTAGGGTATGCGCGTTTGAATTCCTCTGCCCATAAGGTCATTAAATTAGCCAAAGTGTCAGAACCGACGCTTGAAAGATTGCCCGATACACCGCTAGCGCGTTGATAGCTTTGTAAATTCTTGTCCAACTGGGCATTAGCAAATACACCGGTAGTCGTCGCTACGAACAAGCTCACGGCGATAATTGTTAACGTCAATAATTTCATTGCAAATTCTCCTGATTTCATTTGCTATACATATTGGGAGCACTATATGTCACCTATATGAAGGTTTTATGACATTTAGATTAAGTAGTTTGTTAACTGATAGTGCGTTTATTGGGGAAAATGCAACGGAAAGTGCTGCCTTTGTCGAGTTCGCTTTCAATGATTAAATGTCCATCGTGACGTTCCAAGACGTGCTTAACAATAGCCAAACCTAGACCGGTGCCACCCGACTCGCGTGAACGATCGGCATCGACTCTGTAGAATCGCTCAGTAAGACGGGGAATGTGAATAGCCGCAATTCCGGGGCCATGGTCCTCGACTTCAAACACTGCTTCATCATTGCTAACGAACCATCGCACATTGATATGTGTTTTCTCAGGCGAGTAGCGCACGGCATTATTAATTAAATTAGAAAATAAGCTATAAAGCTCTTCCTGGCTTCCACGTAGTTGTCGTGTAGAATCGATTTGTAGTGTTATTTTATGTTGTTTGCTGCCACTGATTTCTTGTGCGGCTTCCACTAAGGAGCTTAGAAGCGCAGCAACATCCACGGTTTTTTGTTCAGCACTTGGTGTGGTTTCCAGTTTAGTGAGTGCGATTAAATCCACAACTAAACGTTCCATTCGTTTTGCTTGCTCATGCATATTGTTTAAGGCTTTGTGCAAAACGTCAGGTTTGATGGCTTGCATGCCACGTAAGGTTTCTAAATAGCCAGACAGCACAGTGATAGGTGAGCGTAATTCATGGGATACATTGGCGACAAATTGACTCCGCATTGCTTCAAGTTTGCGTATGTGAGTGATGTCACGACAAGTCAACAAGCGCTGGCTGCTGCCAAACGGAATAATCTGTATTACTAAACTATGATTAGGTTTTTCGGGCGATGGAATACTTATTATTTCATTAAAATTGCCTTGCTCTAAATATTGAATAAATCCCGGGTGGCGGACTAAATTAGTCACTTGATGTCCAATATCATTACGAATATTAATACCGAGTAAATCATTGGCTGAGCGATTCGCCCATTCGATTTTATTTTCATTGGAAAGAATAACTGTGCCGTCAGGTAATGCCGCTGCTGCTTTTTGGAAGCGGGTCAGCACTTTGCGCAAACGCTGTTGATGTTTGCGCCGTTCTTTATCCATTAAATGTATCTCGTTAAATAGTTCACCCCAATAACCACCTGCTTCAGGAATATTGCTTTTATCAGAGAAAACTAACCAATTTTGTAATCGAAATAACTAACGCAAATTCAAACCGGTATAGATAGCTAATGCTATGGTTGCGCCTAGAAAACCTAAATCGAAAAAGCTGAATAAAACGGCACAGCTGATGGTGCCAATGATGAGTAAAAAAATTTCTTTTTGTTGAGATGGATGCATTAATGACTGGCGG
>Ga0224501_10003968_pt1 | contig 11670 bp, 10 predicted proteins | sample SF_Oct11_sed_USG_4_FD_169105 | JGI IMG/M metagenome (GOLD analysis project Ga0224501, IMG submission 169105) | Sediment microbial communities from San Francisco Bay, California, United States - SF_Oct11_sed_USGS_8_1 | ecosystem: Environmental > Aquatic > Marine > Sediment | place: USA...
TTGTTTAATAAGTGTATTTCGCTAGTGTACAATCGAGTTCGCAATTTTGATTTTTAGGAGGTAGCCATCGTAAACTCTTTTCGAAACGAAAATTTAATCGAAAGGAGAGTTTTTAAACGATGGCTACTGGTAAGAATCATACGGGAATCTTCAAAAAAATTCTAGTGGACTTCATTTCACAGGAGGATCCGATATTGGCCATGCTGGAATGGACAGCCCAACAGATGATGCAGATTGAAGCTGAAGCCAAAGTGGGAGCTTCGAAGGGAGAGCACAGCAAAGAGAGACGCACGTATTTTTCAGGGACCAGAGTCCGGCGGATGGACACCCGGGTGGGCACTGTGTATCTTTTCATCCCAAAGCTGCGGAAAGGTGGATACATTCCGTTCTTTATCACCGAGAGGAGACGATCGGAACAGGCCTTGATCGCGCTTATCCAGGAGGCATTTATCAACGGGGTATCCACTCGGAAGATAGAGCGTTTGGCCAGATCGTTGGGCATAGAGTCGATCTCAGCCTCTCAGGTCTCAGAGATTAATAAGGCTCTATCGGAACAGGTTGAATATTTTCGCACCAAACCCTTAGAGTCAGAGTACCCTTTTTTATGTCAAGGGGCAATGAATTTTTACCCCTTTCGGGCATTGAAAATTTACCCCCTTTTTTTTGTTTCATGATTGTGTAACCTCGGGCTGTCTTATCAGCCCGGCCTTTACTTTTTCCTTCAAACGATAAGAGTTTCCTTTGATGTTTATGGTGGTGGAATGATGGAGCATACGGTCCAGGATGGCCGTGGCGATAACAGGATCGCCGAAAATCTCATTCCACTGGCTGAAGCTTCGATTGGAGGTCAGGATCAGAGCGCCTCTTTCATAGCGACGGGAGACGAGCTGAAAGAAAAGATGGGCGCCGTGCCGGTCAATCGGGATATATCCGATTTCGTCAATGATAAGAAGTTTGGGCTGGCAATAAAACTTAAGTCTTTCCTCGATCCGATTTTCCGCGTAGGCCTTGCTGAGAGAGGCGATAAGAGGCATAGCCTGGGTGAAGTAAGTTCTGTAGCCCTCGGTTACGGCCTTAATGCCAAGCGCCACAGCCAGATGAGTCTTCCCCACGCCTGGAGGACCGAGGAAAATGACGTTCTCACCGTTGTCGATAAAACGGCAAGTAGCCAACTCTTTGATCCGTTTTTTATCAATCGAGGGTTGAAAATCAAAGTCAAAGCTCTCGAGTGTCTTGACGAAAGGAAACTTGGCCAGGCACGTCCGCATGGCAATATTTTTCTCTTTTTTAGCGACGACCTCCTGCTTCAGGAGCTGGTCGAGAAAATCGCTGTAAGGTTGATTATTTTTTGAAGCTTCTTCCAAAAAGCTTTCCACCAGCTCATGGGTTTTAAAAAGCTTTAAAGCTTTGAGGTTCTCCTGGATGCGTGTGATCTGGGCGCTCATACCGCACCTCCCTCAACAAGACGCTCATAGAACCCTAGGTCACGGACTTCAACCTCATCAGGTGAGGTCTGAGAGGGAATTATTTTCTCAGGAAGCTTTCGCCGGCTGAAAATCCCTTCATAATGGGCTCTCTCAAGCTGTAACTGATAGTTTCCCCGACACCGGGGATGAACAGCAATCAACTGGCCCTGATGATAGATGCGGACCTGCTCCGGCTCACTCTGGACCTCGACTTGTTTCCCCACAAACCGGAAATGCACCGAATAGCGGTTCGTCTCAAAGGTCACCATGCAGTCCTTTGAGACATGCCGGATGACACGATCTTGGATCACATAAGGGGATTTTAAACGATGATCGATAAGAATATCTTGCTCCTCTTCGAACATCTCGACGGGCTTGCGGTGTGTCGTACCATGGATCCTCTGATCGGCCACAGCCGTCACCCAGCGCATCAGAGTGTCGTTGAGGTGCTCGAGAGAATCAAATGTTTTCCCCCTCAGGAAGCGCTTGACATACTTAATGCCTGACTCCACCTTGCCCTTGGTCTGGGCCCGGTAAGGACGATGTGCCCAGGGACGAAACCCGTAATACTGACTGAAATCCCAAAACGTCGGGTTCCACTGAATATGGCGACCTTCAAAATCCCGGGAAACAACCACGCTCTTGGCATTATCATAGACGACCTCATGAGGAAGGCCGCCAAAGTGATCAAAGGCTTCCCGGTGGCAGTTAATGAATGTCGAAAGTTTTTCGTTGTTGGTCCCCTTGGAAAAAAACTTCCGGCTGTACCCCAGAGTCATGACAAAAAGATGTGCCTTGGAACGTTTGCCCCCAATGACTGTCCAGCATTGTCCCCAATCCACCTGACCTTGTTTACCGGGCGGTGTCTCAAAGCGCGATGTCGCCTCTGCTTTCGCCTCCTCTCGCAGAGGCCGGACATATCTCTTTACCTGGTCATAGCTGCCGGTATACCCCCGCTCCTGCAGCTCCTCAAAAATCGATTGGGCACAGTACCCAACTGCCGCCAATCGCTGCCGGATATAGTCTTCATAAGGTACTATTATCGTCGGCGTCTTCTCTCGGCGTTGATACGGCACTGGCTTTTCCTGCCGAAGTATCTTGCGGACAGTCTGAACACTTATCCCAAGAGTTCGTGCAATCGACTTTTTGGACTCCTGCAGCTTAAACCGGCTGTGGATCTCATGCCAAAAATCTCCATTAACCATGCTCTCGCCTCCCGAATCGATGATCGGGAGTATTTTCCTCTCTTTTTGATTCATAGGCTATCCCCTTTCATAATCAAAGGGGGGTAAATTTTCGTTGCCCATAAAGGGTTATTATTGCATGCCCGTTGACATTTTTATGGATCGATGCTCTCTATGAGAAGGTCAGAGACGATGGCCGAGTCATTTCCATGGCATTAATGATCGCCTATGGGATAAACCGTGAAGGGAAGAGGGATATCCTGGCCATTGAGCCTATGTATGAGGAATCGGAAGAGACCTGGCGTGAGTTTTTTCGCAAGCTGAAGCGCAGAGGAGTGCGAAAGATCTGTCTATGCGTCTCTGATGCTCATCAGGGCATCCAGAAGGCTTTGAAGAAGGAATGGATCGGATCGAGCTGGCAGCGCTGTAAGGTCCACTTTATGCGGAATATCCTGGCTAAAATCCCTCATAAGGAGAAGAAACGCTTTGCAGAGAGGCTAAAGCAGATATGGCTGCAGCCGGATAAACAATCTGCGCTTTCGATGGCCTCTCTCCTTATCCAGGACTATGAGAAACGTTTTCCAGAGGCTGTGAAGTGTCTGGAAAACGGTCTTGAGGATTCGCTCCAGTTTTATGAGTTCCCAGAGATAGATAAGAGAAGAATCTCATCGACCAATGTTGTGGAAAGGATCATTCGGGAGATACGACGCAGAAGCCGGGTCATAGGTGTGTTTCCGAATCAGGAATCCTATGTTCGTCTCATAACCAGTTATCTGATTGAATATTCAGAGGACTGGATAAATGAACGCAGTTATATCAAACAGGAAAACCTGGTTCTTGCCCTTGATGAGCAAGAAAATCTAGCAGAGGCACAGGCGTTTTGAGGAGTTTATGATGGGGAAATTGCGAACAAAATTTGACATGACCTAAAATTTTTTCACTCATTTGATTGCTAAGTTTAACTGATATTAAAATTGCCTGCACTTTTAATATTTAAATTATTTCATAATTGCCAACTTGACTTACTAAAGCTTATTTAATAATATTCTCTATCAAGAAAAAAGGTCATTTTTAAAGATTTTCTTTCAAAAAGTGGCTTGCTGAATATCGAGCATGTGGGAAAAAACGCTAGATGATCTAGATTTAGAATTCCAGGCAGAAAAACCTCTTATCAACCTCCCTTTTTTTAGAGAAAAGACAGATTCAATTCTCATTTTTCTAATCATATTAACAAGCGCTTTGATTGTGTTTTTCTCCGTTAAAGTTCGAATCTTCCATTTATGGATAGAATTTTTAGGAAGCAATTCATTCTTGAGAATCGCCACCTACCCCTTGCTGATTTCAGCGACAGTTGTGATAACCGGAATTATCTTCCGGACTGTACTCTGGTTTCGCTATAAACCTCAAACAGTTGAAGCAGAAGAGGAAGTGAAGTGGCCTTATGTTACCGTCATCATGCCGGCCTTAAATGAGGAAGAGCTAATAGAGAAGTCAATAGACTCGATTTTTTCTAGTCATTATCCTCAAGACAAGCTTGAAGTCATCTGTGTAAATGATGGTTCTACTGATAGGACTTATCATTATATGATAAGGGCGAAGATCAAATATGGAAATAGGCTACAAGTTATTAATTTCAAAAGGAATTTAGGTAAGAGAAAAGCTCTTTATGCTGGATTAAAGAAATCAAGAGGAGAAGTCATTGTTACAGTTGACACGGATAGTAAGATAGGCCGAAGTGCAATCAAGAATATTACAATTCCTCTGATTAATGATGAAAAAACAGGAGCTGTGGCAGGAAGGGTTGCTGTTTTGAACGAAAAGCAGAACTTCCTTACCCGGATGCTTTCTATAAGATACTCAATTTCTTTTAATTTTGGCCGTGCTTATCAGAGTGTTTACGGAACTGTTTTTTGCTGTCCTGGAGCCTTGACTGCTTACAGAAAAGCTGTCATGCAGAAGTTTATAAAAAAGTGGGTAGGTCAGAAATTTTTGAATACTCAATGCACTTATGGAGAGGATAGGGCTCTCACAACTCAAATCTTAAAAGCTGGCTACTTGACCAGATTCCAGTCCAATGCTCTCGTCTATACCAAGGTTCCTTCAAGATTTGCTCAAATGGTGAGAATGTACCTGCGCTGGACTCGAAGCTATATCCGAGAGTCTGTACTTTTCGCCGAATTTATGTTTACTAAATACAGAAAAAAGAGGCGTATCCTTCCTATCTTTGATTTTTTCTTTCTAAATATTCTCCATCCTTTCCATATCTTTTCTTTGGGATTAGTGGCCTATTCTTTTATCGTTCAGCCAATTTTTATACTCAGACATTTTGCCTTCCTGGTCATTTTTTCCTTCCTGCTTTCACTTTATTATCTCAGAACCAATAAAAGTCTGGCCTTTCTCTATGGCATACCTTATGCGCTGATGACCGCTTTTTTTATGTGGTGGCTTGTTCCTTTCGCAGCTCTGACTATGAAGAATCAGTCGTGGCTGACTCGGTAGGATAAGAAAGACAGGAATTTTAAAGAGAATTTTAGGTTTTTTTTCTAAATCTTTTGCTTACGATCAATATTGCTCCACAGGCTACGAATAATACAATTCCTATGATTAATATTTTCGATGAATATTTTGGAAAAATAACTTCATCTGCCTTTCCTGAGGCGATGAAGCCTGCCCAATAATAAGGGTGAGATAAGACGTCTGACTCTATCATCTCCAGCTTAGCTTTGCGCAAGGCATCCCTGATTGAATTAGAGGAACGGAGATGAATGTAGAATCTTTCCATGAGTTGACAGCTTGCCTCATCGTTTACTGACCATAAGCTCATGAGCATAGAAGATGAGCCAGCATAAAAGAAAGCTCTGTTTATCCCCTCTATTCCTTCTCCTCGGATAAACTCACCCAGCCCTGTCTGACATGAGGAGAGTGTGACCAGGTCTGCATTGAGCTTGATGTTATACACTTCTCTCGTCTGGAGAAAGCCATCCTCTGCAGGGTCTTTGTCGATGGTAAATACGATAGAGGAGCGGTCCGGTCTCCTATCGTCTATGATGCTGTGAGTGGCGAAATGGATGATTTTATAGTTGTCGAGGTCATTGTTTTTAAACTGCTCCTCCGAAGCCCCCTCTCTCCGGAATACGCTTCTATATTTTGCATTGAAGAGGGAGCTGATTCGGTCGATTTCCAGTCCGCTGAATTCCAGTCTGTAGAAGTTAAAAGATGAATAAGGGAAGATGACCTGAAATATGTCTCTTCCGTTCTCATCTGATTCAAGGGTGCCGAAATCCGGGTCGCCGAATGCCAGCAAGTCCATTCGAGGTTTATGTCTGTTCGAGTTTTTCCTCCCGATGATTTCTCGAAGGCAAGAGATCGATGGGGCATAGGCTATCTTGTAATCCTTTATAAGCCAGTTGTTTCCTTCTGTGTTGGTGATTAGGGTTTCAAAGGGAAGAAAATGGAGGAGATCATCGGGCACGAAGATTATGTTTTTGATGTTTTTGCTCAGGCCAGGAAGAACAAGTTGATTGAACAGCTCATTGCCTAATTTGAAATTGTGTTCATTATTATCAGATATGATTTTCAGATACTCTGTGACCTGGTTTTGGATAGAGTTAATTGGTGGAATTGAAAATATCTTCAGGTCGTTTTTTGTGATGGCAAAGGCATAGGAATTTTCCGCTCCGATGAGGTAGGCAATAAACGCTGTTTTCGAATCGAGCAGACTTTTCTGAGCTTCCTCGAGTGAGATAATTTGGGGATACCTTAGGCTTGCATATGCCGGGCTTTTTTGCCGCATTTCTCTTTCGAGAGCATATGATTTATCTTCTTCCGCCTTGAGTTCTTCTTGGAGGTTGATTCTTTGCTCTGGAGTCAGCTCAGCGGCCAGCAATTTGGAATAGATCTCCGTGATGTTCTTCTCCAGTTCTTTTTCTCTCGACAGCAGCTCAGGATTTGCATCATGGGAGATGTCGATTTTGGATAGCTCTATACTGTCCAGGAACGATCTTGCCTTTGCTCTCTCTAAGTAATCGAACGCTTCTAAGGCATATTCCTTATCATGCTTTTCATGATAGAGCCTAACGAAGAGGTTTATAAGGCGGTGATAAGCCTCGATTCTTTTATCTGTTCCCAGGAATTTAGCTTTATGCTGTTCTAGTACGATTCCAGAGCGGATACTTTCAGTCGTTTCAATGGATGCCCTGTAGTTTTCTATAGCCTTGCTGAGATTTTCTTGCTTTTCATAGACTTTTCCAAATCCAAGGTAGGCTTCCCAGAGGATCTGGTCTCCTCTAATTTGGAGAGCTAAATCTATCGCTCTCTCAAAGTGCTTTATGGATTCCTCATAATTTTCGAGGTTAAAATGGACTATGGCGATGTTATTGAGTGTCTGGCTCATGCCTTCGTAGTTTTTTATTTTGTCAGCCTTTTCATAGCCTGATTGGAAGTATTTCAGGGCATCATGATAATATACCGATTCCTGGGTGAGATTGCCGAGGTCTGCATATATAGTGCCGATGTTATTCAAGGCCTGAACTTCAGTGATTTTATCATCTGTTTTTCTGGTGAGTTCAAGGCATTCTTCAAAGTATCTCTTTGCTTCTTGGAAGTCTTCGATTTTATTGGATAAAAGGCCTTTAATCCTGGTTGTTGTTCCAATGTTATTGAGGACCATTGAGATGTCAGTTCCTAACTCTTTATCAATTGCGAGAGCTTTATTAAGGTACTCTAGAGCTTTATCATAGTCGCCTAAGCTTTGGTAAATTGCTCCCATGTTATTTAGACAAAATGACTCATAAAATTTGTTTCCAATAATCTTGGTAACATCTATAGCTTTTTCATAATTGTCAAGAGCCTCAGAATAATTATTTAATTCATAATGATAAATTCCAAAATTGATCAAACATCTTACTTCTTCGACTTTATGGTTAATAGAACGGGCTATTTTTACTGCTTCGTCATTCAATTCTTTAAATTCTTTAAGCTTGTTCTGGTCTTCATAGACAAAGCTCAATAAGCGTAGGCATTTAAGTTCGTGCTCTCTGCTTCCTATTTTTCTGGCTAGATAGATTGCTTTTTCAAAATTATCTATTGATTTTTCGTATTCGTTTGAATTGCGAAAAGCTTTACCTTCATTGTATAGATTATATATTTCTAAGGCTGAATTAGATTTCTCCAATGCGTCTTTAAGACTTTCTTTTTGAGCAAGAAATTGGGCTTGTCTGAATCTGTCTGCTGAATCATCAATATTTCCAGTATTCCAGAGCAAAATGCCCAATTTCTGAAGAATTTCGCACTGTTTTTTTTCGTCTTTGTTTTTATAGGCAAGTTTAAGAGAATTTTCAAAAAGCTCTATTGATTTATTGAAATTTCCCTCTATTCTAAGCTCTTCAGCTTGAATAAATATTTGAGAATATTCTTGCTCTGAATTGATTTTCTTATAGGGATGCATTTCGGAGTAAAGAGAGAAAAAGATTAGAAAAAAACAAAGGGGCTTTAGAATAAAGTATAATATGTTAAATTTCTTCACTACATTATCGCAAAGATTCATTTGATTTTAGTTTAGATTTTACCAGATTAAGAGGAAATGAATCAATCGCCGTTAAAGGTGGATTTTATTCTCACTCCTTGATGAAATAGTGTTTTGATTATAGCTATAATTCTTATGGTAGAATAATATTGTTATTGTAGTATAAATAATTGTATAAAGCATATTCAGGCACTCGTTTTTTAATTGCCTGAATTTACTTCTTCTTTTTTAGTTTTTTTAGCTAATACTTGGCTTAATAATGAACTGTGTTAGTCTTGATCTGGTTTCTTAATCGAGTTGATTGTGCCGGTGATCTTTTTGATCTTGGCGTTGGTGTCGGTGTTGTTTTTGCTGACCTTATCCGGAGCGGGAGCAGGGTTGTCATAGATATGCACAAAGGGAAGCAGGGAAGCGATGATCTTGATCTGTTTCACGATTCTTTTGAAGTAGGTCTTGTCCGGGCTGTCTTTGGCTGCGGAGATCGCGGGAATGGAGAGGGTGATGAAAGCGAGACACACCACGATTGCGACTGCTCTTAGAAAACTCTTTTTACGCATAGTAAAACCTCCTTAAAATTTTCGGTGGATTTGGAGTTGGGGATATGAGGGAAGGATTCGGGAGCAAAGGGCAATACTGGAATCCTCATTTTATCCCTCCTATCCAAAGCGCACCATAATTTAATTTATTGACAAAAAAATGTCAAGTCTTTTTTTTATGTAAGTTATTCATAAATAATGCTTTATGATACACTCCACCACCTGTGCCCTGTCATATCTTGACATTCTTTGGCACGCATACATCTTGTGTCAGTAGACCCCAACACACCATATATATTGTGTTGCTGGACTCCAACACATTTTCAGTTGTTCAGCGTATAATTCCTTATCTAAACGCACATATTGAGTCGCAGAAAAAGGGAAAAAATTGAAAATATTTTTGGGTTAAAAGCGGTATTTTGCGGCGATGGACCGCAACTCCTCCTCCGCCTCACAGGGAGGTGCGGTAAGGAGGCTGACGATTACGGTGAGGAGAGAGGAGACGAAAAAGGCGGGAACAAGCTCGTAGATCAGGCTTTTGAGGAAGGGCACCAGGTACCAGATGATGGTGACTGCTGTCCCGGAGATGAAGCCGGCTGCGGCTCCGGCTTTGGTGGTCCTCTTCCAGTAGAGGGCGAGAAGAAGGGGCGGTCCGAAGGAGGCGCCCAGCCCTCCCCAGGCAAAAAGCACCAGCCAGAAGACCAGTTTTTGAGCGACGAGCCCGAAGACAAGGGCGGCTATGACCAGGATCAGGACCATTATCCGGCTGAGGGAGACAAGCTGCCTCTGGTCAAGGGATTTCCCTTTTTTCGCTATTTTCTGGTAAATGTCCCGCACCACTCCCGAGGATGCCACCAGGAGCTGGGAGTCGGCGGTGGACATAATGGCTGCCAGGATGGCGGCGGTGATGATACCCATGAGGAAAGGATGGAGGTGGGCAGAGGCGAGGAAGGGGAAGAGGTTCTCCGGGTCCTCGCCCGGGATTTGAGATATATTGGCGTAGTAGGACCTTCCCACTAGCCCGATGAATATCGCTCCCCAGGCCATGAGCACATTCCACACGGTCCCGATAACGCAGGACGCTCTCAGCGCCCTGGGGTCATCGACGGACATGTAGCGGACCAGGATGTGCGGGTTTCCGGGAGAGCCGAGCCCGATGCCGAGAAACCCGATGATCCCGCCGGTAGCGAAGGCGAAAGGGTTGAAGAACTGCGGCTGGAGATGCTTGAGGACTCCCACCACCTCGTTCCAGCCGCCGGCATGAGAGATGGCGACCACGGGAAGGACCAGGAGGGCGAAGATCATGAACATGGCCTGGATCATGTCTGTCAGGGAGACGGCCAGGAACCCTCCCAGGGCGGTGTAGAGAAGAACGATGACGGCGGTGATCAGGATGCCGGATGTCTCGCTCACGCCAAAGCTGGTGCCGAAGGTTTTTCCTCCGGCGCTGAACTGGGTAGCGACGTAGGAGATCATGAAGATCAGGATGATGAAGACCGAGAGGATCCTCAGGATGTGGGACTTGTCCTTGAAGCGGGACTCGAAGAAGTCGGGGAGGGTGAGGTCGTCCATCATCGATGTGTAGCGGCGCAGCCTTTTTCCGACAAAGGCGAAGAGAAAGACCTCGGCTGTTATGTAGCCGGTGACCGCCCAGACCGCCGGGGCGCCGATGGTGTAGGCCATGCCGGTCACTCCGATGAGAAGCCAGGCGGAGCGGCCGGAGACGACGGCGCTCAGGGCGACCACGAACTTTTTCATCTTGCGGCCGCCGAGGAAAAACTCCGAGATTCCGGCGGAGGAGAATCTGGCTGAGAGGAAGCCGATGGCCAGGATGATGAGGAGGTAGAGCCCGAAGGCGAGAATGGTCAGTGGGTTGGCCTGGATCGTGAGCCGGGCTGCCTCTTCCATCAGGGCTATTCTCCTTCTTCTTTGAAGAATACGTAGAGCAGGACGGAGAGGAGGATGATTCCGGCGGGGAGGAGGAAGAGCCCGAAGATCTCAGCCAGGTTCATCGGGGATTAGAGGGGCTGTTTTCCCTCGCCTTTGTAGAAATAGCCGATCTCCCATTCCGCTGTCGGGAGAGAGTCAGAGCCGTGGACAGCGTTTCGCTCGATTGAGAAGCCGTGCGTGTGGCGGATGGTGCCGGGCCTGGCCAGGGCCGGGTCTGTGGCGCCCATCACCTCGCGCCAGTGAATGATGGCATTCTCCCTTTCCAGGACCATGACCAGGATCTCTCCGGAGGACATGAAGTCGGTCAGGGAAGCATAGAAAGGCTTGTCCTTGTGGACGATGTAGAATCCCTGCGCCTCTTCCTTGGTGAGAAGAAGCATCTTCAGACCCGATATCTTGAACCCCTCATCCTCGATTCTCTGGATGATCCTGCCGATGATCTTCTTTTTGACGGCGTCGGGCTTGATGATGGCTAACGTTTTTTCGGTCATTGCAGCTCCTCGCTCTCAGTTATGATTGAAACCACATCTTGTATATCGAAATCTCAGCTTCGAGTCAACTTCGGCTGTAATGGATTACAGAGGAGGAAGGCGGCCGCTGGTTCAAACCCGGCCGCCTCTTTAGCCTGACTCTCTCTGGCCGTTTTTTTATCCTCTTTTGAGCGGTGGATCGGTCATCATTCCTCATATTCAAAGACGTCCTCCAGCAGAACTCCGAATACCTTCGCAATCCTGAAGGCGAGAGCTAAAGACGGCAGATACTTTCCCTGCTCCAGGGCGACGATTGTCTGGCGGGTGCATGCGGCACGGTCTGCCAGCTCCTGCTGGGTCATTTCGTTGTTTTCGAAACGAAGCTTCCTGATCCTGTTCCTGATCTCAGCTTTCGCCACGACCGACCATCCTCGAATGGAGAACCAGTCCCAGAGCTGAATTTGAGATGTATCCCCAGAACACGGTCGTGTATCCGAGGAACCACATCCAGCCGACGGGAACACATCCGCTTTCACGATA
>Ga0224501_10003969_pt1 | contig 11667 bp, 11 predicted proteins | sample SF_Oct11_sed_USG_4_FD_169105 | JGI IMG/M metagenome (GOLD analysis project Ga0224501, IMG submission 169105) | Sediment microbial communities from San Francisco Bay, California, United States - SF_Oct11_sed_USGS_8_1 | ecosystem: Environmental > Aquatic > Marine > Sediment | place: USA...
GGAAAGTATATTCCTGAAATAATTGCTCATCATCGAGCTTGTCGTACTTGTCTTGTCTTTTGCTTTTATATTGTGAAAGCAAAGACTTGGCCACACTTTCTATGCCTAGGGCATAGAGATAGGCCTGGTCCGTTTCCATCACATTGCTGGTGCGTCGCAGGTCCACAAACTGCCGGGAGGCTAAAGACACCACCGCCATGGCCACCAATGCGGTAACCAATAGCGCAGTAATCAGGGCCACGCCTGCTTGCCGCTGTTTCCGCGTGTGCCTGATCATATCAATTTCCACCTTGGGCAGGGGCCGCATCCACTTTGCCTGGGGGGATACGAAACAGACGCCGGACCTTGCCAAAGCCCTGCAACTCCATCACCACTTCCGCCGCCTTGGGTAACTCCGAGCCCGTGGGTGTGTTTCCACCCAGCGTAAGCGGGGGCCAGGCCTCCGTCCAGTCATCGCCCAGATATCTCACCTGCATGCTTTCCACGCCATCAAATAGCATGCGCTCCACGGGCTCCTCTTCTCCACCCTGATCCAGCGCAAGCCAGTACATACGATAGAGTTTTTTTTCATCCAGTCTATAGGCCACGCGCTGCAAATTGCTGCGCGGTAGACCAGCCGGGTTAAGTAATCCGGTGCGAGTCAATTGAAACCGATATTTTCCGAACTGATCGGCCACCAGGGCCGCCTGGTGATCGCCGAACCCGTCTCTCACCGATCGATTGATCACTTGTTCAAAATCCCGTTGCATAAAAACGAAGGTCTGTTGCAAGGCAGTGAGCCTATCTGCCTGCTCTTCGGTGTGGGCCTTGGTATTGAGCACATTGTTGAGACTGTTCATCGCCAGCGTAATAACGACTGCGAATATCGCCATGGCGATGAGCAGTTCGATGAGTGTCATGCCCTGCTGATGGGTCTTCATGGCTTGCCCACCAGAGCTAGAAGATAGGCCATGGCCTGCTTCTGTTGACGATCACGTCGCACTTCCACTTCCAACTGACGCACATCAGGAACGCCCGAGTCATTGACTTGCACTGACCAGTACCACTCATGGCCGGCCATGTCTTCCTTGCCTTCCAGCTTGCCGATCCCCGGGTATTTGCCATTGGATTGTTGCTCCACCACCACATTGCTGGCCACCCAATGAGCGATTGTTTTGTCTCGAAAGTAGCTGGAATTTTTTGTACTTTGACCCAGGGATTGCATCAGCGCCCCCATTGCAATCCCCAGCACAGCAACAGCGAAAATGATTTCCAGCAGCGTAAAGCCTCGCTCAAATCTGGCCATCTGCATTTCCCAGATAGTGGACTTGACCGTTAAACTCACCCTTGACCCGTTGACGCGTCACCCCCTTATCGGTATCCATTTCAAAATTGGCGATAAAGGGTGTTAGTTCTCCGCTGGCGAGGAGGTAGAGGACGGGGACATTTTGATAATCTTCATCGAACTCAGCGGAGAGCGAGACGGGCTCACCATTGATTTCCATATTCAGGCGTAAGCCTTCCGGTAGTTCGTGCAACGCAAACAGTTTATCGTCCCCTTCGGGGGCGACGTGCTTGCCGTTGTCATCCAAAACCGCCAATTCATATTTGCTTCGCGCCAGTCTGACCACGTAATTGGCGGAATTGAGAATGGCCTCTTCACTGGCCAATTGCACCACAGCAGCGAGACGTTTGGCTTCCTTTTTGAGCTTCGCATCACCCGATATCGTCACATTAATTGAGACAAACCCAATCAAAATTCCGATTATGGTGACGACCACCAATAGTTCTATTAGTGTGAATCCCGACTGTGTACGCGCAGCGACTGTAGTCAAGGTATGATTAGAAACCGTAGGGCTCGGCGCGACTGTGCGCTCTCCCCGCATGGTCCGGATCAGACTCCATCGAGATTCCAGTTCCCGATATCCGCATTGATCCCATCGCCTCCTTCCGCACCGTCGGCACCCTGGGAATAGATATCAATGGTTCCGTGTACACCTGGGTTTAGATAGAGGTAGTCATTACCCCAGGGGTCTTTGGGGAGTGCTTTTATATAACCCTCTGCGTTCCAGTTTCGAGGCTCGGGAGAACCACCCGGTTTTTGAACCAATGCCTCCAGACCCTGATCTGTGGTGGGGAAGGTAAAATTGTCCAGTTTGTACAGGTTTAACGCGCCTTCGAGTGCACTGATATCAACACGCGCCTTGGTCACACGAGCGGTATCAGGCTTATCCATTATTTTGGGCACAATAAAAGAGGCTAGCAGCCCCAAAATCACAACCACCACCATGATCTCTATCAAGGTGAATCCCTTCTGTTTTTTTCGTTTTTGCTCAGTATTTATAGTATTCATAGCACTTCCAATCTCTCATAGGTCCTGTATCGTGATTAGACGGAAAAAGGCAAAAAGCGTTCCGCGAGAATCCGTGTGTTCCCTGGAATATTAACATGGCAGGATTGCAACTGTGTACGCCTTTCAATGATTTAGCCATCGACTGTGCTACAATGGAGGCATGCTTCAATCAACGGAAGACCCATGCTGGTTCATCTCGGTTTAGTCATTTCCATCGCTACTCTAGCCTTTTCTAATTCCGCACTGGCGGCCTGCACCGATGAACCCCGACCACGAGTGAATTGGTCCGGCTGCAAAAAACCCGGTGAAAATTTCGCCAACATAGACTTGAAAGACGCCCTCATGTCGCATATGGATTTGTCTAAGTCTGTGTTAGAGGGTGTCACCTTGCACGGTGCGGATCTGGGTCAAACGGATCTGAGCGACGCCTCGATGAAAAAGGTCAAAGGTAAAAAAGCGAAATTCGTGTCTGCCAAAATGAATGGCGCGGACCTGAGCAAGTCTCGACTTCCGGATGCTCGCTTTGATCGCGCCAAGCTGGAAGGCGCTAATCTCAGTAACGCTGAACTAATCGCGGCCACGTTTTACGATGCCTCGCTGAACAAGTCTCAACTTGTTAAGGCCGATTTGTCAAAAGCAGGGCTGGAAGAGATAGACGCCGTAAAAGCCAACTTCAGTGAGGCCAACTTAAAAGGGGCCCGACTGGACAAGGCCAATCTGGAAGAGGCCAGCTTCAAAGGGGCCGACCTGGAAGATGCCAAGCTTATCAACACCAACCTGGTGGATGCCGATTTCAGGGGTGCCAATCTCCAGGGTGCCGACCTGCATGGGGCCGATATCAACGGTGCCAATTTCGAGGGCGCCAAGCTGGGAAATGCCATCTGGGTAAATCGAAAGCGCTGCAGGACGGGTTCAGTGGGGGAATGTAAGTAGCACCTTAACCAATCGCTGAATTCATATCCAGTATGGGCATCATAATAGACATTACGATAAACAACACAATCAAGCCCATTCCAATTAACATCAAGGGCTCGATCATGCGCATCAACTTCGATAATAGAGATTCCATCTCGCGCTCTTGAGCATCGGCCGCACGGTCCAGCATTTCTTCCAATTTTCCACTGGATTCTCCACTGGCAATAAGATGCACCGTCATCGGCGGAAAATACCCACTGGCCATGAGAGCGACGCTGATATTCGTGCCCTCTCTCACCTTTTTGCTTGCGTTGTAAACCGACTCACGCATAGGCAGACTGACCAGAACCTGCCCGGCGATACGCATGGCTTCCAGTATGGGAACACCACTGGCGGCCAGAATTGCCAAGGTCCGAGCAAAACGTGCCGTGTTATAACCACGCACTACGCGGGCGATGAGGGGTGCTCGTAATAGAAACAGGTGAAAACGATACCGAGGCCCTTCTTTCTTCAGGATCATTGATGTAGCCAATGCCAAACCCAATAGGGCGATAATCAAAAACACGCCATAGTTACTCAGAAAATCAGAGCCTGCAATAAGTATTCGGGTATTCAGTGGTAGCTCTGTTCCCGTATTTTTAAACATGTCTACCATCTTCGGTACCACTACGGCAATCAGCAGATAGATCACCCCAAATGCCACCAGTGAGATCAAGGCCGGATAAATCAGGGCCTCGGTCATTTTATCTTTGAGCTTTTGACGACCTTCCACGTAGTCTGCCAGTCTTTCAAAGACCACCGACAAGCGACCGGACTGCTCACCGGCTTCGACGGTACTGCGATAAAGTTCGGAAAAGATGTGGGGATAGTCGTTGAGTGCTTTGGCCAGGGTGTGCCCTTCCAGCACCTTTGAGCGCACACCCATTAACATATTTCCAATGCGTGCGTTTTCGCTTTGACGGGAAACGGTTTGTAACGCTTCTTCTACCGGCAGACCAGAGCGGATGAGCGTGGCCAATTGTCGAGTAACCAATGAAAGATCGGCCGCGCCCACACCCCGGGCAAACGAAAAGGAGCGTTGTTTGCGTTCTTCCCTTTCTTTAACCGCTTCGACGGAAAGGGGCATCCAGCCTTTGTCACGCAAGACCTGTCGGACTTGTCGGGCGTTATCGCCTTCCAAAACCCCTTTGGTCTCTTTTCCTTTTTCATCGATGGCGTTGTAGGCAAAGGCACCCATGAGTTCGTCCTATCGCTCCATGGTAACGCGCAGCACTTCTTCCAGCGAGGTGTCGCCCATCAGTACGCGACGCATGCCGTCATCCCGTATTCCTGGTGTGGCCTTACGGGCATGTAATTCCAGGTGGTGTTCGCTGTCCCCATCATGAATCATGGTACTGAGCTTTTCATCCACCTCAATCACTTCGTAGATACCGGTACGGCTTTTATAACCCAGACCGGAACAGGCTTCACATCCTGTGGGTACGAATATAGTTGGCGGATTCTTATCGCTCACGCCCAGCAATTTACAGTCGGTGGGACTGGCCTGTACGGGCTTTTTGCATTCTTTACACAACAGACGCACCAGTCGTTGCGCCGCGATACCAACCAGACTGGACGAGAGTAGAAAGGGCTCGACACCCATGTCTCTAAGACGTGTTACCGCGCCCACGGCGGTATTGGTATGCAAGGTCGAAAGTACCAGGTGACCGGTCAAACTGGCTTGCACGGCAATTTCGGCCGTCTCCAAATCACGTATTTCTCCCACCATGACCACATCCGGATCTTGTCGTAGTATGGCGCGCAGGCCACGGGCGAAGGTCATGTCCACTTTGGGATTTACGTTGGTCTGACCGATTCCATCGATATAGTATTCGATGGGGTCTTCCACTGTCATGATATTGCGTCGACGATTATTGAGACGAGCCAGTACCGCGTAGAGACTGGTGGTTTTACCCGAACCGGTAGGACCAGTAACTAGTATGATTCCATGTGGACGGGCGATGATGTGCTTCATCACCTCCAAAGACTCAGGGTCCATCCCCAGTTGTTCCAGATCCAGGCGTCCGGCCTGTTTATCCAACAGACGCATCACCACGCGTTCGCCGTGACCGGAAGGCAGTGTAGACACGCGCACGTCTACCGCACGCCCGGCAACCCGCAGTGAAATACGTCCATCTTGCGGGATGCGCTTTTCCGCAATATCCAGTTTAGCCATGACCTTGATACGCGACACAATCAGGGGCGTGAGTGTCTTTTGTTGCTCCAGCACTTCTTGTAACACCCCATCCACGCGCATTCGTACCACCAGACGGTTTTCGTACGGCTCGATATGGATATCTGAGGCCTCGGCCTTGATGGCCTCGGTGAGCAGGGCATTGATGAGACGAATAATGGGGGCATCGTCTTGCGCCTCTAACAGGTCTTCCGGTTCTGCCAGTTCCTGGGCGACACTTTGTAAATCCAGCTCTTCTCCCAACTCGCCCGCCATTTGACGCGCTTCATTGGAGCCCTGTTCATAGGCCTCTTGTATCTTTTCGTCGAACTTCGCCTGATCCAGGAGTTCGATCTTGAGGGGCAACTTGAAGGCTCGGCGCAGCTCCGCCAACATGAGGTGAGTGACTTTAGGACCACAAAAGACGTGTAAATGATTGTCTTTTTTTTCTCCCAACACGATCTGGTGGCGCTTGGCAAAGGCGTAACCCAGATGACGGGTTTCCTCCTCCAGGTCAGCCTCCGGTTCCAGGGGAAAATCATCTTCTTCGAAGAGTGGTTCGGATTCCGTAGGATCGAGCGAACTCATGGTAAACCTTTAGAAATCCAGACCAAAGAAATCGTCTGAGCCGGCAAAGGCCTGGCCTGCCTTATCGTCTCCAAGCCGCTCCTGGCTTGAGCTGGTTTCAGATTCTGCGGGCTTTGAGGCACCATCCTTTTTGTATTCTTTCAGCAACTCTTCCAATTCGGGTAAAAGCGGTCGCTCGTCTCCAGTGAAAAAATCCCAAAAGCTGCGTTGATCCAGCTGTTTGGCGCGCATGAAATTGTACTTGCTGCCTGAGACCGACGCGGTCACGGCAGCGTCTCGAAGTATGACAGGGCGCAAAAAGACCATCAGATTGGTTTTGTCTTCCACTTCGCGCTTGTAGCGGAACAACATACCCAGGATGGGGATATCACCTAATAAGGGAATCTTTTGCGTGGTTTCCTGTTGATCATCGGTAATCAAACCCCCGAGTACCACCACTTCACCATCGTTAACCATGACACTGGTTTTAATGGTACGCTGACTGGTTACCAAGCTGGCTTCACCGGCGTTTCCTGCAGTGATGGCGTCCACCGCCTGATCGATTTCCAATTTGATGGCATCGCCTTCATTGATCTGCGGCTTCACCTTGAGGCGTATGCCCACCTGCTTGGCTTTAAATGTGGTGAAGGGATTACTGATCCCCGTATTGTTACCTGTACTGGAAAAACTGCCGCTGGGAACAGAGACCTCTTTACCCACAAAGATCTCGGCCTCTTCATTATCCATGGTGACAATATTGGGGGTAGAAAGCACATTGGCATTTCCATCTCCCGCCAAGGCAGTGATAATTCCGGCAAAGCTGTAACCCGAGGTTATTTTTCCGAGGGCGAAGGTGGCACCCGCTGGTAGGGAAGGAAAATTCCCGCTCTCAGCCGCAGCAATGGCACCCGCAATCCCTGATAGACTATTATTACCTAAGTTACTGATTCCAACAGGATTTCTCCCTATATCATCCAGTGATCCCGCGCCCGCTGCCCAGTTCACACCCAGCTCACTGGATTTACTGGCAGAGACTTCGGCAATAATGGCTTCCACCAGAACCTGCGCACGGCGCACGTCTAGCTTTTGAATCACATTTTCGAGCGATCTAAAAATGTCTGGCGCGGCGGTGATGACCAGGGCGTTGGAGGCCTCGTCTGCCTGGATATTGAAATCGGTATTTTGCCTGGCCGCAGCCTTAGGCCGATTGCCGCCCTTGGCCTGTACATTTCCTACCCCTGTCAGCACGGTTACCAATTCTTTGGCCTGGGCGTAGCGCAAATAAATCACATGGGTATTGCCCACTGTTTCGGAAGGGGTGTCCAGATGCGCAATAATGGTCTTGAGACGTAGTCGGTCGGATTTGTCCCCACCCATTAAGATGGTATTGGTGCGCTCATCGGCAACCAGTGTTGTGGATTCCGTCTTTTTTTCTTTATTGCCCTTATCCAAGGCCGTTAGCACCCGCACCACTTCGCTGGCGGAGGCGTGCTGCAGATTAACTACCTCGATTTCACTGCTACTGGGCTCGTCGATACGATCAATAATGCCCATGATGCGATCAATATTGCTGGCCCGATCGGCGATGATGAGGATGTTTGTACCGGAATGGGCTGCAAGATGGCCCTGGGGTGGCACCAAAGGCCGAAGAATCGGGACAAGCTGGGAGGCCTGCACATGCTTGACTTCAATGATGCGCGTAATCACCTCTTCCCCTTCCCCTTCCAGGGGCATGCCGGCATGCTTGGCGTCGGCGTCAGGCAGTATCTTGATGACTTTACCCGAAGGAACTGCGGTAAAACCGTGTACATCCAGGATGGTGAGAAAGACCTGGTAGACCTGGCTTTCATCCAATGGACGCGAAGAGATGATGGTGATCTTACCCTTAACTCGCGGGTCAACAATAAAATTCTTGCCGGTCGCTTCGGCGACTGTCGTAATGACAGCGTTTATGTCTGCTTGTTTGAGATTGAGTGTTATTTTTTTTGCGTGAGCGGTAGCGCAACAGCTAATCAAAAGGGCAAATAACAGCAAGTCCCTGACATATTTGTTTAATTTTTGATCCATTCCTACCGTTTGTCCTATTTTCCCTGCGAATCGCAAATTATAGCCCTATGTTGTTGCAAGCACTAATCCGCTAATTAACGGGCACCACAAATGTTTGATTCACCCCATTACGCAAAACATCTACTGAAACCTGACTGGCTTCCTTCAATTGCTTCATTATTTCCAGGCCCTTCAGAGGATTGTCCAATTCGATGCCGTTGACGGAGGTCACCACATCGCCCGGCTTGAGGCCAACCTGACCTAAAAGCTCCTTGTCACGTCCTGGAAAGACGCGATAACCCTTTATGTCTCCCCCCACTCGATAGGGTTCGGCGCGCACAGCGCTCATGACCGATTGGGGATCCGATTCCAGCTTCTGCTTGTATTCGTTCAACACTCTGGCCGCTTCGGGAGTGACCACTGAACTGACGCTATTCTGCTGAGTGGCTGAGGCGCGTCTGCTGGGTAGACTTTCATTAACACCGGCAATCACCTCTTCGGGCATTCTCAAGGTCTCGAAACGTCCATTGCGTAAAAGGATAATCTTGTCGGGATGCACCTCTTTGAGGATGGCTCCACCCGGCAGACTGGATTCAACCCGATATATCTCATCATCCCCACTGGAGCCAGCAACGATCGCCCAGGCCCGGCTAGGATCATCGGAAGCATAGACGCCCTTGAGTGTTAAACGTAACGAGGTATCGGGGGCCTCATCCGGAATCTCCTGCGCCACCTCCTTGGGAGGGGCCATATCGGCCAGACCAAACAAGTGCCAGGATGAGAGATCACTTTGTTGACGGTTTTCCACCGGGCCACTCCTACTCAGGGAGGACGAGCTAACAGAGGCAGGGACAGGACGCTCATCCACGGGGACAAAGGTCCACACCATATTGGCGGCTGTAGAAGAAAGCGCCACCACAAACACGCCGGACATCAATGTAGGAAGCTGCTGATAGACTGCAGCATAATCGATATTGAGACGGGTAAGTATCGGCTTTAAATCCATTTTAGTGTGGACGCGGTGTTCCGTAAGCTAGTTCCCTAATAATTCACAGAGGAAGATGTCAGTGTTTTTACACTATCGGTAGAGAATGGCAATTAGCATACCAAAAAAATGACTATTTTTCAGTGATTTTCAGGGAGTAGCTTCCATATCTGCCAGCGGCTGAGTATTTGTTCGCCGATGTCACTTCCACAAAGAGAGTCTCGCTGACTGTGGGTGTGATTTCTAGCTTGGAGGCCAGAGAACTGGCGTCATTATGGTATCGAAATGCAGGCGGACATGAATTGGTATCCGTCTTTTCACTGACTCTAAGATAGTTGTTCCCTTCTATATCGTCATTGGATGAATCCATGGTGAACCCGGCGTTGTATACTCGCAAGACGGTATCGGCCCCATTTTTTAGATTGTGGGTCTCAATCACATAGGTCTTATCTTCTTGTGCCTCGAAGAAAAACACGTCGACATCACTCTGCCTGCTGTCTATGGCCGTATCCCAGAAATTTTTATACAAGGTTAACTGGGCATCAGGCAGCGGCACCGCACTGGCCTGGGCATTGTAGTCGTTGGGCTCGAAATCGTCTTCTTTGAACAGTACATCACGATCCTCAAAGAAAGGAAGTAACTGTTCGCGAGTCAAGCTGCTTGTAAGTTGGATCCTGTCCCAAAATTTCTCCAGATTATTCGGCATTTCGCTCAGAAGACTTCCATCATGGCTGTGGCCTTCGACGGTTTCCGGGGTCCACTCACTGGACCTGAACAGAGAATAGATGGGTTCTGCGCCAAAGTTCTCTCGAATATTGTGCAGTATGTTTGCAATAGCAAATTCACTACTGGAATATCGGTAAAACGATTGGTTCGCCATCTCGCCCTTTAAGCCCACGTCCACCACAGAAGGCCCATTCGACGCCAGGTCAATTACCTTTTCCAGATCGCCCGCAACAGACTGCTGAGCGCTACCGTACAGCCAGTGCTTTACAGACACACTAAAGAAATTGGCCAGACCTTCGTCCCAACTCAATTGCAAGTCCAAGGTGTTATCTTTGGAGCTATGGCAACCACCGGGGGAATCGGCATGAAACAGGTGCGCATTATTTAAGTGGAAAAATTCATGCAGAATAATATCGTCATCCCATTCGTCATTATTGTAGATACCTTCCTCATTGGCCGTGGTGTTTCCACTGAGATAGATTCCTTCTGGATAGATACAACCCGAAGAGGTAATACAACTCAATGCACCTGTAATCTCACTGTTACCCGGCTCCCAATAGACGGTGGCTCGAGGAAAACTGCTAATTCCAAATCCCTGCAAATACTGTTTTCCAGAATGCATCACATCAAATATATTAAATGCACCGGCAACTTCGCCTTCGATTTTAAATTCATGCAAGCCATCGCTGAATTTTTTCGCATTCGATCGCCAGGAATACAAATGTCCTGATAAATCACGAACCGATGTCGATTCAAAAACATTTTCCGAGTCGGACACCAGCACTCTGAGATAATATTGATCAGGGATAAATTCACTAAAAACAAAATCCCCATTCATATCGGTAAAGGTCGTATCGATTAAATTCTCAGAATGATCTCTCAGTTGCACCAAACCCCCACGAACGGGTTTGAAAGCCGTAGCATAGATACCATTGGTATCATCATACAATTTATCCTGATAAGACACGCCACCCGAAATCTGTACCGATTCATTGCTCACAATGAGCAGAAATTCTGAAGCCATATTCTTGTAACTGACACGAATAATAGACTCGCCCAAGCTGACGGTTTTGATGCGTCCAATGTTCGAAACGGTCGCCACACCTGTATTAGAACTGACCCAAGTCATGGGAGGTAGGAAACTTTTTGGGTTACCTGCCACATCATACAGGCTGGGACTAATCAATACATTTTTACCTGTCCCTACAACTGTCAGGCTTTGAATAGAAAAAGAGAGGTGGGAAGCATCTTCTTCCTTCTCATTGGAGCCAGATTTTTCACAAGCAGTCATGGAAATCATCATTGCAACTGTAAAGAGGACTTGAAGTCCCTTTTTCCAATTCAAAATACTACTTCTCATGGTACTCACGCAGATTCGTTTCTCCCAACCCTCTAGGAATCAAATTAAAGGGCTCCCGTTGGTTCTTGCGCACACTACTCAGATCTCTACTAATTTCCAGACTATCCTGCGCGCCAAAACGATCATCAGCACTGCGCTCAACTTCCGCAGTAACAAGAATTTCTCCCACTTGGAAGTCCTTCGCCACCTTCAAAACCACTTCCTTGCTCCAGGAAGCGAACTGGTCGGGAGGGACTATATATGTGGTCTTTTTTGATAACACACTAAGACCTTGAGGAAGAGTCAATCGAACCAAAAAACGACCCTCTTTGAGTGAACTCAGGGCGCTGATCCTGATTCGATACAGGTCTGTGGCGCCCATTGACTTATCAATTGGGCTAATACTAACTATTACCGGAGAAATGGGCTTAGTCGCCGCCAAGGATGGTAGCTGTATCAAGAATAGAAGGATAAGCAGTAGGGTAAGTTTCCCTGTCTTCACATAAACCCCCGGTCTCTAAGACTGGACTTAATCTAAATACACA
>Ga0224501_10003971_pt1 | contig 11666 bp, 7 predicted proteins | sample SF_Oct11_sed_USG_4_FD_169105 | JGI IMG/M metagenome (GOLD analysis project Ga0224501, IMG submission 169105) | Sediment microbial communities from San Francisco Bay, California, United States - SF_Oct11_sed_USGS_8_1 | ecosystem: Environmental > Aquatic > Marine > Sediment | place: USA...
TTTTACCTCCTTTGACAGAACGAACCAAGAGGTGCATCTCTTGGCCCGATGTGCTGAACCTAAAAGTATTGTCTTACTAGAAAGGGAGGAGAAATTCACATTGAAAACCTTTACCAGTTAGATATTGGGTGTAGTCACGTGAGCCGGTCTTCTGCAACTGAACCCGCTTTCGGTGGCAGTTTCAGTCACACGCTTGAAATAGCGACCGAAAAGCCCGACTTCAGAAAGCATTCTGAAGCCTGCGACCGAGATCTTGGGAACACAACTCCGCAACTGATAATAGGCACTAGCGTGGCTCTAACCAATAAAGTAATGTTGAGAGCGGACAACTCAAATGCGATCGATATTTCTTAAGTTTTCTGACTGCGACCCATGTGCTCGCGAATGAAAATCCTGGATCATGACTGATCAAAATCACTCGAATAGACCTAATAATGGGAAGCCGTACCCACTCAGGGGTAAATTCTCAACGATTCCATTAGAGTAATAACAAAGTTCGAACTTGAACATGCTATACATCTATGAAGCTTCAGACGGGTCGATCGCTGCGCAGCAGCGGTGAGTAACAAGTGGCACAGAAAGCAGGGGTATTGTGGTGTTAACACGAGCGACGCCGCTTTTAGTGCGGCTTGAATGTGTGTAAACTTCTGCCAATCCAATGGGGCAGTGCCGCTGTGAACCGACGCTGTGCATGCACTATTTCCGAGTCGAGCACAGTGACCAATCAGAGAATTGATTGCATTTACCTCCAAAAGGTTTCTGAATGACGAAATTGATTGAGCAGCAAATTCAAATCTGGATTATCATTGGTTGCCACTCGCGGGACGCTGACAAAAATAGAGCATGCAGGCTCGGCATTCCGCCACCGGTTCTCCATAAACGGACGCCCACTTGGTAGTCATTTGAAGCAATTTTAAGTGGCAACCGGATCGTTATCGCTCATATAAACTCCACTTGATCGAAAGAAATCCCAACCCAACACGCCTTCGTTTCTGTCTTGTATGATGTACTCGCCACTATGGCGAAAGCTGTCGGGTTTGATACTTGTTTTCCGCCAGTTACAGCTTAGCATGGAGCAGGGCAGTATCAATTATCCACCTGATAGTGAGACTTGGCTTTTGTGAGGCTTACCGCTGAGCGATCCCGCTATCCCATGATGTGACCTACCTGTCTCCCTATGTGGCTGCTGGTAAGTCCATGGGCTTTCATCGTCGCTCGTCCACGAGAGTCCGGAGGGCTGCCGACGTGGTATGCTGCCGTTCCACAGCTGTCTATCAACCACTACAGCAGATGGAGAGTGTCAAGGTCACTCCAGTAGTGAGGGACTGTTTATGTTCATTGTACAAGGGAAATGTACGGGGTAAGGTGACAAGGTATTGTGAGTGTCTTCTAGCACATCTCCGAGGCTAGGGATTCAGATTTAAGTGCTTTCATACGACATTGCTAGGTTATGGCTCGAACGCTCACAAGCGCTTTATTGGGCTTTATCAGGCTGAGCTTGATCAGACATTCAGACTATACTAGAGAGTTACAGCCTAGAACTGAAGAGTAACTACCTAAAATGTGATACAAAAAGGAACTAAATATACTTGCCTGATCGGTAACACCCTGTTCTTTCACTATGTAATTCATCGCTGCCTCCGCCAAGGGTGATCTGCAGATATTGCCTATAAGAAGAGGCACTCACTACTCAGGTGGGATTTAGGTGGGAATAGGCACCCCATGGCTCAAATATTTTGAACTAGCTCCAGCCTGATGAGTTGGTAGTCACTGAGTTAGTACTTATTTGCGGTTCATCGCATCCTAGGTAGGTTTCAGAATCACTCAGAATCATAGGTGATAGTCAATTTGACGCGCCTTCCTCAGTCAGTCAGTGTCAGCGTGCCCCATTGAACTCCTGTCAACAGAACCTTCATCGTGTCGCCGAGGGAGTGAGTAACTTTGTTCGTGTTGAACTTAAGAGTGAAACCAGAGTCTAGACGAACTACTACTACTACTACTACTTCTACTACTACTACTACTACTACTACTACTACTACTACTACTACTACTACTACTGGTACTAGACTCTAGTGTAGACAGTAGAGACGAGAGTCGAAACTCGAGCCAGTCGTTTGGTTAAAAATACAACCGTCTGACTCCGAGTCTGACCTATCGCAGGCCCGTCTGTCAACCTGCGTAATCGTGTGAACCTCCTACATTCGTTTATACTCAGCATTCACAATTTACCAAGGCAGACGAACAAAACACTCTTCCTGTGAGATGACATCGTTTGAAATCGGACAGAATCTACCGACAATGCTCGCTCAACTAAAAGTCACAGTGACCGGGTTATGTAAAACGCTATATCCGCTTTGTAGAAGATCCCTCTCTTATTCGACCAGACAATCTCAGCGACCAACCAATAGCTCTATATTAACAAACCCTTTCCAAATCGCGGATTAGGTACAAAGCAAGAGGCGATAACTCCAAAGACATTTACCCGCCGGTTCTGTCTTCTCGGCGGGATAACTAAGTTTTGAGCATGCAGCCCTGCTTGTCACTGGTCAAATGCATAATCCCCCGAAAGATTATAAATATGCCAAGGTTGAGGCATCATTATACAGTTGAACCACCGATGCGTTGCCTATAAATACATATAGATGGCAATATAATATGCCTACCTGGGGCTGAACCTGGCTTAAACAAGCTATGGATCATATAACAATCGTTTTTATATGCAATTGTGGATGTTTACATTTTGCCTGATGGATTGATGATGTCACCAAAGTACAAGTTAGTGAGTTACTCAGTATTTTATCTGGGGCATAATTATGTCACTGATATTGATCAATAAAAAAATTACATGCAATTATCAGTTCCCGCATAGAGATGGAACTTCACTTAGGTTGATGGAATATCTTTTTATTCTATCGTACCGATTATAAGCAAACAGTCACCAATATAAGATAGATGAGCGTCATGCGTGTTATCGCTGTTCAAGACAGAGGCAGATAGTTATCAGCACACTGGCCATATTAAACTCTCACAGATGGTATTTGAATGGGTACAGTTAATATTTATATAATACTAATTAATCAGGTTACACCATTACATTACACTTATTGACAATTTTTCTATATATCAATATTAGCAAAGATATTATAGTGACGAGGGTGACACTGCAAGCGCCTACCAATATTCTTATCCACTGCAGTACTAGAATGTCATTGGTGAAAGTTAGTTATAGCATCTGTTGTCCGGTCCGGGGTAATCCTGGCTGCATTTTCCTGTGTTGAACGTTGTACCAGAGGCAGTCTGCTGCTCTGGGGATAACGAGCCAGTTAAGATGTCCTCAATCTGGAATCTCTGGCACTCGGAGTCTAAAAAAAATATAGTCATTTCTTGAAAGAGGCTCTCCAGAGGTGGGGATTTCGAGGACAGTGGGATAGCTTGGTAGCTTGGTACCTCGATAGCTCAGTAGCTCGGTAGCTAGTGCACTTGACACAAAAACGAAAGGTCCCCAGTTTGAGTTCCAGTAATGCTGAGCACCCACTGTGAGGATGAACTCTTCACATAACCTGTTGTCATTATGATCTCCTACCGCTCCAACAAACCTAGGGTAATAGAGGCCCGCTTGATAGCATAGCTCACAGGTCCGGGAAGATCAATGAAAAATAGTTATGATTTATATTCTGATTATCATATACCGATTGTACTAATCAAGATTCAATTCATCCCGATTCCCTGCCCCCTTTCACCTTCAATGTCAACTCTATTCAAATTTGGGACTGTTTTCATTGCCTTAGTCAGGCATTTGGCCGTCCTTCACAGGTCTCAAAAGCCAGAGGGTTGTTGACGCAGTACTACTGGTTTGGAATTATGTAAGGAACCCATTTTCATATTGAACCATTGAGAGGAGCGCGAGCTGAACCAGGGATTTTTTTTCTTTACCCAAGCAGTCTAGGTAACCCGTTATGTCACAAAGAAACATCCCTTGCAAAACATCTCAAAATCATTGTGATACTCTAAGCATGAGTGAATCAATGCCAAAATCGCTCTTGGGCCCAATTGGCTAACTTCGAAGGCACTCCAAACAGTTTCCATGGATATAACGAGAGTTTGCTTTTCATGTCCGAGCTTTTCCTTCACCGCAGTGACCCTCTATATTACTGCTTCATCTGTCCCTCCAAGTTGTTAGCTCATAGCGCCGAAATAAAGACATTAATGAACAAATGATGTAATAAACAATCAGATGATGATAGTATGTATAAGTTATACCTGCGACAGTGCGATACATGGTTCCCCACTCCGTAATACAGACTGGACCATCACAGAGAGTCGGGACGGCCTGCAGAGTCATCCAGGAAATGACATCATTAAATCCGCACTGATCGTCAACTTCATCGAGGCAGTGAACAGTTTGACCAATGGAGGTTCTGCAATATGACAATGTTTATCTATAATATGTTGGAAGTGAGCAAATATTCTTCATCCTCGAGTACCTCTGTACCCCCATTGATTTTTGATTTGAAGGTTCTAAGGCAGAAAATATAATTATTTATTTATTTTCTCCACCTGGGCAATATATCTTCATTGTGACTACCTATAGACCTGGAGCTTGCTTTGAAGTGGTAGGACCAGCAAATTAGCTATGCGAGAAACTCACTCCCACTTGGGACCAGGTAATCAGGGTTAGGGAGATACCTCAATTGCTAGAGAAAAGTTCGACTCAAGATTGAAAGGTTACCACAAAGAGACTTGATTACTACGCTGAGATAACGAATACCTCATGAAAAAAACATATGTGTAATAGGGACATGTCTGCTCTGCCAATAGTGTACTATGTTTCTTTTGGAGCCAATGTACACTTTAATTTGTGGGGTCACAAAGGGCTGTAACCTTCTATTAGCCAGGTGGTCTATATAAAACCCTGGGGCTTAGCACATAATAAGATAGGCCGGTCTAGTGTACCTATAGTTCCCAGCATTGATGTTACGGCCAATAAACGGTTGAACCTATGATACAGTTCATCTAGGCATCGTTGATTTGTAGGTTGTCAATGGGCTGGTGCATGTTTCCCCTCATACGAAACAGAACTGTCAGTTTCTGCATGGATTTAAGTGTTCACCATCGACGTCTCAATTCTGACAACCGATAGCTCTTGTTTAGTCACTGAATCTGATTGCGCAATACGCTGTGCTTGGGTGTTGTCCGCTCATATGTATAGGTGTGACCAGCTCATATATAACAGGTATCCAGTGAGAGACCAATTTATAAGGTCATGTAAAAAACTTAAGTAGCACTTTACCATGTGCAAAAATTGCCAAACTGAATCGTAGACAAGGCGTTTCCCGGGATCCCTATAGGCAACTTCCTGCCTGCATCTACATGTAAGTGCCCCATAGAGAACATTTATCTATAGGCACCAGCTATCTAGCAATCTGGTGTTTGAGACTTGTGTTGAGTTGTCTTCTCACACCATATTCTCATATCATTCTTGTCTTAAGTCTTCTCAGTAAAGCAGGAACTTATTGGAAATTTAGAAAATCCTGTACAATAAGCCTCGCACAATGTAATGTTTGTTGCAATTACTTTCCCTAAAACTTTTCCCCCATGATAATAAAGCTCCTTGAGTCGGTACATCTACATTTTTCACTAACTACAGGCATAGCACGGAGCACCATAAGCTGGTTAGTATTTATGCTCTGTCTCAAAGTGAGGCTTGTTGTTTTAGCTAGGATTGGAGTGAGCGGGATTTAATGAGCTTTGTGCTCTACTGAGCTACCTGGCTATTGTTTGTTCATGGGCAGAGCACTGAATTCACAACTGTGGGAACCTGTTTAGCATCAAGGTTATTGTGACCTTCTGTTGTGAATATGAGCACCTCACCCTTGTTCTAACCATAAAAAATATATCAAAAGAAGAACAAGCCTCACTATGAGAAGATGCATTGGTACTGACTCGCTCATGCTCCATGCTAAGCCATAAATGGTCGAAAAGCAAATAGATGTAAACCGGCAGCTATACCATGAGGGCGAGGACATCACACAAAAAGCAGCTTACTTACAGATCACCGTCACATCCCAGTCTCCCATCATCATAGAAAAGGTTGTCCTTCATACACTGGAAGACTTGAGGGCAACCTAAAATAATGATAGACATAGGTCATAGGTCATTATGTTGACATTGGACCTCTCTTTAACTCTGTTTTCTCTTTGCAAAAGTAAGGTAATGATTGTCCTTTAGCCAATGGTCTATGGGGTAGTGGGTGCTAGAGAGCCAACTTGTACTGGCAACGGTGTAACCGAGGTGGGGGAGTTCCCCTTTCTCACTGGCTTCACCTTCCCCAGCTCTGAGGAAAGACTGGTACCTCTTTCCCGCTGGGTAACCAAAGCCAGCTTTTGGATGATCCCGCGAACATGATTTCTCGATACTTTGAAAGTAATTTCCACGATCTCGATGATTGTGAGAAATGCAGCCACAAATCCGGTTTGGTAGAAGTAAACGTATTATGGCTCAAATCTGTTCAAAGCATCCCGATTCATGCAACAATATTGCTATAGACAAAAGTAAACCCATACATTCGTGGCACAGATACCTCTTGCTTTCACACCATAACTCATAAGCCTATAATAAGCAAGTAATTTGGTGTGCAGGGCACCATATGCCATAGTGTTCAAAGTATACCAACACCTTTAAATTACAGCTCTGGTTACTAAAGATTTCCAGTACACAGGTCGGTTGTTACCACACACAAGTTCAGTTACACCCCAAATATTAGAGGGTTGTGTAACTGACCAAATTTAGATTTAACTCGCACTCAGAGCACACTGAGAAAGATACATTATTATAGGGAACTGTTTCCTGATGAGTCTCATGGATCACAATTCCTTAGTGCTAGTACCGAAGCAGGACAAGCAACAGCCGCAGTTCAGAGGATCATATTATATTCGCGTGAAAGCATAGGAAGTGTGTGACACAGAAAACTGATCTTTGTATAGATGGCTGCAGTGCCTACTGTAAAATGTGTGTGAGCGGGCAGCTGAAAATTGAATATTTTATTACGTGACTGTTGAAGGCAACGTGATTTTGATTTGAAAATTCGGTTTTACATGAATTATGTGAATAGATCTTTGTCACATTAAGGTTTGGGAAAGTCAGAGATTCTATAAAATCACCAAAGGCAGGCGTCAGAAACAGAGTCCAGTAGACAGCCCGGGTCAAAATCCACGGTTAATACTCGGTCAAACAGATCAGGGCAGTTTTATCATATCATAGCCTCTAGCCTTGAAGAAATAAGACACCAAATGGTCTTCTCTTATAGCTCAAATCTTGCCCTGGCAGACAAACGAATTGGGCTCACGCCTCAAGCGCACGGAATATCTCAAAGATTATAGCAGAACCTCGCGTGATATGGAAGTCCGTTGAGAAGCTTAGCCCATTAAGAATTGGTATATATTGTTGTAGTTGTTGATACTGCATGAGGGGGCGGACTATATGTAATGATTGCACTAGGCGTGTGACACACTGTAATTGTTAGAGCGCCTGAGAAATCGCCTCGTGTCAGTAGAAGGTGTACGCCGCCGGATCATATTCTTGTGAGCCAAAGGGTTATGCCAGCAACCACCTGGAAGCTGCCAACATCCAACCAATACTATTCTATGCCAATATGAAAGCTAATGGCACGTTGAGAAAGATTGTGTGGAGGAAAACCACATTCTCTCCTCAAGCCTTCCAAAACAACAGTCCACGTCCTATTGCCATACATTTTGCTTTCGAGACACGTTTATCTTATTAAAACATCGCCCTGGCTTTCGGCATAAAACTTTTTTCCCCATGCTGACGTGCGCAGAAAACCTTTTTGCTGGAAGTACACAGTCATAGTGTGCACTGGAGTTTTTGATTCAGTACTACATTGTTGTAATAATAAAGCATGTTCATATTTATTGGCTAGTGCAGCCGGTGATATAAAGTACCACCTGTCACTGTATGGTTCATGATGAGCTATGCGAAGCTCTCCTGGTGTTCCTCGAATACTCAATCCGCCGGCATCTTTAATATGGCAGGCATTCATGGGTTGAAAATGTTTTTTATAAGGATTTATGCTGTAGCTCGCATAATTTTAAAACTATTTCTGGTATTCCTGCAAGAGAGCTACATAATATATTTGTGCTACTACTTTAGGCTCCCACCTTGACCCCTTTATGACTGCCTGCTTTTGACTGACTACCGCGAATAGTTTTTTGGTCTTTACTGGTCTGTATGTAAAGTAACCGCTAAAATTATAAGTTATACGTGAAAGAAAATCGAAATCAAATAGTTGCGCTGAGTGTCAGTGATCCTAACAACTAAGCCTCCGAGAGCCAAGCTGCCATTGAGCTTTGTGTGGCCAAACATTGTCATGCCAAAATCTCATTCTAAAACCCATCATACCTTGCTCATCTGTCTGCGGGCAGTCGAGAGCGTTGAAAATCATTTGGAAGATGCCCATCATTCTGATTGGATCGTTCGGTCGGCATCCATTCATACAGCTTTCAAGTGCTGCATCAACTCTAAAAAAAAGTACCATATAACTCTGCAACAATTAAATCAATTTAATCTTGCTGAAATTAATTTTAAGATGGAAATCCTTTACATTCTGAAGGTATTCAAAAGTTAATTTTGGAATAGTTTTTTACTTGCAAGCCTCTTAGATAGGAACTAAGATACACTGGAATCTGGTATCCCATAACGTCGAGATTACCACTGACATTGGAGCTGAGGTTCTCCTGGTTTGAAAGGTCACTGTATTAAGCCCTAGTCACAGATGAACCTGGTGGCCTTTGTTTACATCAGCGGCGGGGGCCAAAAACTGTTGTATGCACGCATCATACATTACGCACATGCACTGCCAAAAATGTTATAGGCGTGCAATCTGTGAACCCGTACATTTGTATCAACGAAATTTCACAGATGTAATCTGAGTTTAACTTAACCAGTGTGGGATGTACATGTACTGGCTGATTTTATGGCAGAAACCTGCTCAATAATTTAGTATATGAAAATGTTGATGCGATATTCAGATCGCTTACATGATGACCAGTCATAACTTAGTGGTTAGTTGCTTTGTGGTTAGAACACAGAACTTATTTTCAGCGATTCGTCCGAATTCCAGAAAGGGCAATGGTGATCAAAGGGGGGACATCCAACCAGAATTCACTTCTGAGCTTCAAGAAGGCCGTGTACCATGCTAACAGGGATGCAAACACCATGAATCTCATGGGAAATAGTAATGCCGAGTATAAAACAAATCGCTCATATAACTGAAATTAAACTAAATCAAAATACAAGTACCTAAGGTTAAAGTAAGGTCAATTAACTAAAATTAATTCAATTATTGAAAGAGTTCTGACAGAGATTACACTATCAAAGTGAGAAATGAGAGGTTGGCACCTACTCTGGACAGGTTGTGATAGCTCCTTCAGCCCATGAGTACATCCGGTTTCGGACGCCAGCCAGACAATCCTCACATTCGGTCACTCCAATAGTGTCTGAAATACACAAAACAGAATGATAATTAATTCCTACAGAGTCTAGATTGAGATCCATCTTCAATGAGGGGAGAAGTAAGGGATTAGTGGATAGTTAATTCAGCTTTAGGCCAGGTGCCTTGCATTGGATTGCAAGTTTATGCGATGCCTCATCGGTATTCAACCACAATAGGTGTATTTGCGTGATTTCATTCAGTTGCGGGTAAAAAATTTCAGTTAAAAATCGCTGTGTTACAGCACTGCGTTACAGCACTGTGTCACAGCACTGCGTCACAGCACTGCGTCACAGCACTGCGTCACAGCACTGCCTCACAGCATTACATCACATCATTGCGTCACAGCATTGGGTCACAGCATTGGGTCACAGCATTGCGTCACATCATTGCGTCACAGCATTGCGTCACAGCATTGGGTCACAGCATTGGGTCACAGCATTGAGTCGCATTGGTGGATCGCAGCATTGTGTCGCATCACTGGATCGCAGCACTGCGTCACAGCACATGCTCTGTAAACCTACAGCATCTACAAAAAATTTTAATAATAACTTTTGTAAATGCAGCTAGTTTACGCAAATAATTTTAGCACTCTCCTTTCCATTTATTGTTGACAGCATTTTTTGTTTTGTATTACTCTGCGTTTTCCCTGGACTATCTACCGGACTCTGTTTCTGGCACCTGGTTTTGTTTAGCAAAATAGAATCTCTCATTTCAATGAACCTTACTGAAACAAAAAGACCTATGATATTATTGGAGTTATCCATGTATGTACAATAAAATAAAATGGAATTGAACTATGGAATGCCAAGTTTCTACCACAAAATGAAAACTTATGCAAAGATTTGCGGGAGCAAACTTTTCAGCAGCATGGAGCAGCTTTCCAAGTGAGCAGACAGGCCGAGGTATGTGTACGCAAATTTTGTATGCTACTAAGAAGCGTGGGCAGTCTGTCAGCGAGTTTGTCTCTCAAATAGAAAATTGTCTTCGCGGCGGCCTTCCGTGACTGATTCATAGAAAAGGAAGCCAACGTGCCCAGCACCCAGTGTTTGAATGCATAACAGTGGCAGTGCCCAGAGACAAATCATAAGTCAGTGATTAATGATGAGGATACTCTTGCTAGTACCAAATAGACAGCAGGCAGCAGGCAGCAGACAGCAGGCAGTGGGAACCAGCGGCAAGCCTCAACCGGTCAAATGGCAATTACTTACTGGAGTGTGCAGGTGTTGCTGAAACAACGATCACCGCTCCAAACACCACTACCCAACTACTGATGGAGTATGCCATTGTCAGGAAGATCACAGAGTGATGGTGTCCCTCTCCCGTGGCCCTATTATATTATTGGGCATTCAATTCGTAACCTTGGTAACCTTGGTAATAGGTAACGCCTTCGTGCTCATGGTGGGTGTGGTAATTAGATCTTGGTGCATGATATTTTCACAGTTTATAATATTATACCATGTCAGGTGTATTGCACTGAATCATGCTGGTACTACAGAAGTTGTGGTCCCCTGACAGGACAAAACCTGTACATTCTTGTTGCCATTGTGAGATTAGGCCTATTCTTGAAAGCACAACGATGGCCATTATTAACAACTTTAGCCTGAAAGTTTATCGACAGCCAGGAATAAAAATACCATGTCTGACTTATAAATTCACTACTGGTCTATGATTTATTGCATAACACATTGGAAGTTGGACCATAATGACTGGAATGAATACATAGTCATTTTCACCTGCGATGTGTTCCCCGAACACCCGTAGTCACAGCCTAATTGAATAGTTGTCATCCCATCGGCGAGATTTTGAATCTAAGTCAAAAACTGGATCGCTATGCATTGTCATCAGCTATTCAAAATATGACCATTACTGGAAGTCAACATCCCCAAGAATACGTCTTACTGATGTGTCATGGAACAATCCATGATCTCTCATTCGACCCCATATTTGATTATGAAGACATAACAACCGCTACCTATCCACTGCTTATGAGCATAGAGGAGAGCGGAAGAGACAGTTGTACTGATCTCAGAGGACTTGGCATATATGATGAGATCCATAAATGGTAGGTATAGGTAGGTAGGTAGGTAGGTAGGTAGGTAGGTAGGTAGGTAGGTAGGTAGGTAGGTAGGTAGGTAGGTAGGTAGGTAGGTAGGTAGGT
>Ga0224501_10003972_pt1 | contig 11666 bp, 8 predicted proteins | sample SF_Oct11_sed_USG_4_FD_169105 | JGI IMG/M metagenome (GOLD analysis project Ga0224501, IMG submission 169105) | Sediment microbial communities from San Francisco Bay, California, United States - SF_Oct11_sed_USGS_8_1 | ecosystem: Environmental > Aquatic > Marine > Sediment | place: USA...
CCTGTTTCTTGTGATGATGATGATGATGATGATGATGGTATTTCTTCTTGCTGTCCGTACTATCCTCCGAGGCGAGCGTGTGCTGCAGAGTTGACGGACTTGGCGCTGGTACGAAGGTCTCCTCCTCCTCATCCGATGAAGACTGGGAGGAAGGGCCGGAGGACTGATCCGAACTTTCGGAACTATCCGCACTCGAGTCACTAGTCAGGGCCTCTCTTCCAGCGTGCTCCACCAGGCCAAACGATCTTGACTCAACCTACAATGGTAAAATAGGTTGGAAATCAAAGTTCATATAACATCAGTTGAGGGCCGGAATTCAGTCCACGATGGGGTTTTAATAAAGTAAGGCATATTTCAAGAGACGAGGTGACGAGCCCATCATGGCTGCAATTTGGTCTATGATCGAATTGCCAAGAGACTATCCAGCTAGACCAGGAGAAGGACGTATATGGGATGCTTTTCCTTCTGTTGTGTTGATCCAAGAAATTATGGAGGGAGACTCGGTGAAGTAGTCAGGACCATACCATAGACTCACTCCCATTCACCCTCATGCTTATTCCCACGCATGTAATGTCTCATTTTAGGATGAAACTATTAAAGTGTAAGTGAACTGAAAAACATGGTCTCACAATCTCCCCTTGATCTTATTTTTTTGGAAGATCTTGCTCAAAACCTGCTGCCTCAAGTACCAGATAAGGTATGGCATGTGCTCGCGACTGAAATTTTGGGAAAAATTTTGGTCGCGAGCTCGCGAACACTCGGTTGCTGTGAGGAACCACTGTTAAGTTCAGGATGGACTTTGATCGGATCAGAGTTGTCCTCTCCCAACTTTAACTGATCGGTTAGAGCCGAACGATCGTTCACGATTCGTTATCTCAATGTAATAATCAAGCCTCTTTGCGGTAACCTTGACACTTACCTAAACTACTAGGCTAACGCTTACTTTCGGTCGCGGAATTCTGTTCGCGTGCTTCAGTCGCGGATTGTGACCGAAAGTGAAAGATGCTCTTTTGGATCATGCTTTTCGGTCGCGCTCTTGCGCAATTTAGCAGATTTCGCAACCGAAATCCGTTTCGGTAACACAAAACCCAAGCGCGTAAATGCACCTAATACGATTCCCATCGGATTCGTCCCTATCTAAACACGAATCCGGTAGTCAAGCTGCTGACTCACTATATGAAAGACCTGAATGACTCATCCCGCGATAAAGCTGTCTACCCTAGACAGAGTATTGGCAACCGATGCGAAACGAAATAAGGTTTTAGTCTCTTCTGGGAGTCGTCTCCATACGATTGCACTCTCCGATATTTAGTATGATTGAATACCTGTAACAGATTTACTTACCCTGAATGGTTCACTCATGCCCAGGACCTCCTTCCTCTCATTAAGATAAAGCAACCTGTACTCGCCTGGACTCACTCTCGACTTGGACTTGGAAAACACCACAGAGGTCGTATTTTGTTCCGTGATTTTAGGGCGTACCCAGGACTGCCAATCATTAACTGTTTGGAATCCAACCTACGAAATAACATAATAGCGCTCTAGCCTTACTGGCACGTGTCTTCACCAGATTCAAATGTGAAGTTGAATTTGTTTATGAACGGGAACGGTGAAACCCTTTAAATGTATGCTTACAGTATGTATCCATTGTTTTAGCTCTCATATTACACCAAAACCATAAAACCTCTACGACCTAGAGAATGCTGCATTATAGACTTTTTTTCTCTAATCACCACGGATTGACAGGGATAGAAAACTCCTATTAGAACCTAAGTACCTTGTATAGGCCGATCCAATCCCATTTAGAGGTCACTTGGCGATCATATCTAGTGTATTGGGCTATATTCTCTGTTCTAGCTCTCCATGAAGCTGATGGCTTCATTTCAAAGCCAACAGACGCTCGGATCGGGAACACCTGGTAACAAAAAGACCAGTCACATAAACACATTCCTAACAATACCAGTCACACGGACACATTCCTAACAGTACCAGTCACACGGACACATTCCTAACATTACCAGTCACACGGACACATTCCTAACAATACCAGTCACACGGACCCATTCCTAACAATACCAGTCACACGGACACATTCCTAACAATACCAGTCACACGGACACAGGTTTACGGAACGACGCGAGTTAAACGGTGGAAAACAGCATGGGGTTGACAGAAAGATATGCATATCAAACAGGAAACAGCTAAACCTTCATCCCGGTTCGCACAGACTGCTAGACGAACATACTCGACAAGTGAAGCCAGCCACTACAGGCTTATGGTCACTGTTTTTGTATTGAGGTAAGCTGTTATAGTAGTTTAGTTTGACATAGAGGTCCGTGTCGATCTTTTTATCGTGGAGCGACGCTATCACTTGAGCGAATGCGTCCTTTTGTACGAGCCATAAAACCCGGTCACACCAAGCTGGTTTTCTCTGCTTCTCACTGCAATGGAAACAATGCAGTAAGATTAGTTGCACAGCAGATATTCGAACACCAGCCACTAAAAAAACTTTTTCTGTACATAACGTACCTTGTATCATAGATATCTGTGTTGGGATCAAATTTATATGTAGGTGGAAAGTCTATGGCACCCTCCTCAAACTCAAGAAAGATAAGTTCCTCTTTTCTACCATAATTTAACTGCAAAATAATGAGACATTCCAGTGATGTGTACTGGGATAGCGTTTCAGGGGATATAATACCATAGGTAGAGATACAATTAGTTTATCGATTCGATAACCCACTCACTAACTCACTATGAGTTCTCGCGCACGTATTTTGCAAAAAGAAACACTGCCTTTTTAGATATTCAAGTATTGCTTTGACCCAAGCCGTCTAGCCCTAGAACCAGTATCTTCTTACAATCGATGAGGGCCCATGAAGATTAACATGTATCCTTTACAACTTGACAGCGGGTCTAGAGTAATTTTGAAACTAATGAAGATCATCTCACAAGTGGTAAAAAGTAATAGAACCGCCCCACTAAGAGTAAAAACTGATCAATTACAAAAAGAATTCACATCCTGTATGAGAGTAACATTCTTCATGTCAGCGTATTTGTCAATGGTTCCTGGGATTAAGCGGGAAAATATCAACCTGATCTTGGGCGAGAAGTGTCCCATATTCTTTCTGTTGGACGAGCTTGAGTACTTCCTCTCTCGTTACGTTATCCAATCGGAAGTTTAGATCGCCGAGCCAAAATACATAGCTGAAACATGCAATTTATGGGCCATTAATGACTCCAATTGATGGGTGTCCTATTATGATAGTTTTTCAACGAAACTAGACTCGCTTATTTGATAATCATGCGTGGGTTTTCCTCGCTATGTGTGTCACATAGCGGACTTGTGGGTCCAGCTCAAGATTTGGAAATTGGCAGTAACGGCGACTCACAGCTGAGCGCAACTGAGCCGCTGAGTAAGCCGATACCACTACATCACAGTACAGCATGAGTTCACTCAATAAGGCTAACTGGAAATATAGACCAGCGGAAACATGGAAAAAATATGACGGAGAATGGATGTATGAGCCAGCCCTACTCTATGGTGGAGAAGGCTGCTTAACAGCCACCCTGGCACCTGACGATGTAGGAGAGTATAGGAGCTCAGAGTAATATCCGTTAGGTATAGCCATCCTCTCAGATTAGACCCCTGATGAGGGCTGATAATATAAGAACAGCTTACTCATGATCTAATATAGTCTCGCTATCCTTATCACTAAACTGCTGTGTCTCCAGTATTCGGTCAAATTGCTACAAAGAACAAGCCGATAGTTGACACCAGAACATCCATGCTTGTAATCAGCACTGAACAAATCCGCCAGTGGATGAATAGAGTACCAACTCTATGGGCGCACCATAGACTGTTCTGCAAACGAGCTATCGGTTTTTAGTGATGCCATCCAAATATTACAAGATGATCTTGTAGGCAAGTGACTAACACACCAGAAAGTGAAGTTACTTGTAGGATCCGACTCGGGTCCTAAGGTCCCCGAGTGAACCACCACACCCGCCATTATTACTGTGAGGAGGCTATATATAAAAGCGTGAGGCCTTTACCGAAGGGTAATGTCTATGTGAATGGAGATTGCATACAGATACTTACAGCTACTCGCTGAGAAAATTTCTCATCGAATGCAGCCAGATGGCTATTAACAAATATTACATTACACCCATAAATATCCGCTCGAATGCTGACAGCCCCTTTACTGCCCTGCAAAATTACAGAACACAATAAAAAAACGCGTAGGAAAGGGCCAGCTTATTCATCTAAACGCTGACGGCACGGAATTCTATCTAGAGTTTGCAATCCAGTGACATAAAGGAAAACACATGGGCTCTTTATGCCGACACCTACAATTAAATTTGTATGATTTTGTTTCATATAGAACTGCCCTAAAATGTGACGTTGAATAGACATTAAATCATTTTAGTAATAATGCGAAGTAATAAGAACCTTACAAAGAGGTTCTTGAAGCCACATTTGGTGTATGTTGTCTCGACGTGTCTAATGTAGGGTAGATGCACAATCTTTGTATAGAGGTAGATCATCATACCCAGCAGTTGCCGAGATTGTATCTACAAGATAGTTTGAGATAAAAATACAAAATTTCCTAATTCCGCATAGAAACCAGTTAAATTATCAAAAATCATAATTGCGGACTTCCCATCGGGTGCGTTACGCACCTGCACATAGTCTTTCTGAGTGAGTGCCTTACTAAGAACTTCCGACCAATCCCCTGTTGAAGCTATCTCCTGGAATCTACAAACAAATCGCCCACTTCCCTAAACAATCATCATCAACGCAGGCCTGTACTGTCAGGTTCAAGCATATGAAGTCACCATTCATTGCATCTACACCAAAACGCAGAACATTCGGGGTAATCTAAACAAATGCTGGTATCACTCTCAGCTAATAAACAGGTTGTCTAGTTATTAGGGGGATTATTTTCTGAGGGAAGTATAAAAATAGACCCAATACTGTACCCGATCACAATAATATCAGGCTCTACGGCCCTTTCTTCGGAGAAGTTTAACAACGGTTCCACTTGGAGTTTTTCTGGAGGTCCATCATCCGCTACATTCCATGTGACAATATGTATCCTGTAAATATGTACCCCATGTTGTATCCATCCTTACTGTAGCCTGTGGTGTAAGCATCCGAGTGGTGAGAAACTATGTACCCTGTACCCCGATACACTCGAAACTATGTACCCCGTACTCTCGAAACCAGGTACCCCGTATTCTCGAAACCATGTACTATGTACATTAGATGCCATGTACTTTTATCAGAAATTTAACAAAAAAGTGGAATAACCCCAATAATGTTTAAAAATTAAGCTAAGTCCTTGTGTTTCCAGTATAGGTACAGGGTACGGGGTACGTAGTTTCTCACTACCCATATGCATCCATCCAGCATTCAATTTGAATTAGTGACGCTGGTGCGCATACATGTACATAATAGTATATAGAAAGCAATGCCCCGACAGAGGCATATACTGTAGTGCGCTCATGTCTAGTGACAGTGCCACATCAGGTTACAGGAAATGTTGAGTTATAAAAGCTGTAAGCTGAAGTTGATAACATTAACAGGGTGATGATTTGCGACCAATACAATAGCATCTTACTAGCACTAACAGCCGTCCGCCAGCAATAGAATACTACCACCGCTTAAATTATTCTGACCGATAAAACGAGAAACTTATCTAAAAACTCTTCTTACTGTTACACTTAGTGACTTACAGTTGCAGATAAAATACAACTAGTAGTTACTACCAACATTTACACCCTCAAACCATAGGCGATGGCAGGTTTCGTTTGCGATTTTGTATATTAATACTAATAGTAATACTTTCACTTGGGTTTGGCTTCCATGTTGCACTTCCAGCCATGACCAAGATGACCAGTGTTTTTTTAACCAAGAAGTCACAATCACATGTTCGAGCGACTAGTACTAGTAGCGATAAAACTATATAATATACATATGAATTGAACAATTAGCAACTCAGATTGGAAATATAAACTTAATAAAGTGAAGCAATTGGGTGACAACAAGGCACGCCATAAAATAGAGTAGTACCACTGAGGACCTACTACTAGTACTACTACTACAACTAGTATGTACTACTACTAGTACTAGTACCAGTCAGTCGCGGAAATAAACTAAACTTAGTTTACTTAGTAAGTTAGTTACTAAGTTAGTTTAGTATTCGAATCGCATTTGACTGTACCTTAGCTCGGTGCCCATGATGTCCTCGATTGCACACTCAAGCCTGCTTAGGCAACACACACCAATAAAAATAATTAGCGCGAAATATCTTGCAGATATGTTACGTAGCATGCAATCTCGAGTTCAACTCCAGTAATCTAAAACCACTGAACAAAATCTGTATGTATCTATCGGATTGGGAGCGGAGGGGCGCCATTCGCGTAATCACAACTTGCGTACTAAAAGCGAGAGAACGTAACTGAAAAACTAATCGAATCAAACTCGGTGACCTGGCATGTGGCAGGGACGGAAGGTAACCTAGAATCGATTACTGGATGCAGAAGATAATAAATGTGTCAACCATGGTCGACCAACAAAGGTTCACCTTTTCGACTAGCGTTGATGCATTTCCTCCTAATGGCCATTCTAGACATCCCCATCTTATTCCACGGTTTGGGTTATTATCATTACCGGTATTTTTTCTTCGGTGCACCTTAGTCATCACTGCATGAACTTTTTTAAATCTGAATCATGCCTATGGGGAGGAGCTCATCAATAGGATAAGCGTTTGGTACCCTGGGACATTGATATTTTGCAAAATAATGCAATCTTTAGCCTCTTTTGAGCATATTCACAAGGTTGAGGTCTAAAGGGAGTAGCGACCATTTAATCATCACCTGTCCCCACCGCTTAGCACCATTCACAATGATACAGGTGAAATCATCTTCCTGACAGACTGTGTATAGGTCTACTTTATGTAAATGTAATATTAGGAATATTTTATGTAAATATTTCTTTCGGTTTTTGGCAACTCAGCGCGCGCACACACACACATCATAATAGTTCACTGAGAGAGTTTATCCATCAAGAATCCTGGGAGCTTGTTATTGGGGCAGCCCGACTCATGAAACCTCTGTCATTAAACTCTCCATTGTGCTTCTGGTGATAATCTCCGAAAGGAACATAAGCTGGGTCCTCCCCCTGAGAAAGAATAAAACTTGCTACATGTTTAGGTGCTTTAGGTGATTCATCATTTTACCAAGGAAAGCGGTTGACGGTCCGGAATCACATTCGTCAGTTAGGCAACTATTCTCGCTATGCCACAATGACTTACAGGTTATGTGGCATTTTATGGAGCCTGTGGGTGGTCCATCGCTTCAGGCCCTTGCCAGAAATTGACCGAAGCTTTTACCAAAGAAAAATTCTGCAAGTAGCGGGAAGCGGATTCACAATTCTTGGATCAGGACACCAATTAATCTATGGAAGGTTCTGAATGCCCTACCATGCCGGCATTCAGCTAACTTACCGGGAATACGGCCGCTTTGCTGTAGAACCAGTTCCATCCTTGTACCTTCTCCCATGACTGCAAACAATAAACTGAAAGCTTGAGGACGAATAGTTTGTATAACAGTTTCCTGCCTACTGTTACAGAAATGGATATGTCTCATCACTAACATCCATACCAGATGCATCAGGTCATGGAACAAACTCAACAACCGAAAGCCCGTACTCGGTGGTAGTCCAGTGAACAAAGTTTGCACCTTATAACCGATCAAGGAGTATGTATAAAGTTTAAACAACTTCGTGGTCTCTCAATAAATAAAGGGACACCTCAGCACTCAAAGTTTTCTTCTTTGAAAGGAAAGCGATCTCAGTTAGTGTGAAATCAGTTTTGTGAGCATTACCAATCGAAAAGTCTCTTTGACCGAGTGGTCACTCGAAATGTCAATTACACAAGGGTTTCATCTTGTGTCAATCATCCATGTAAATTGCTATCTTCAAGCACCCGGCTGCTTTAGTGAGGAGGGTGGTGTCATTAACGCAAACCTGCGATTGCCAAAGAAGCGTTCATGAGTAGCACGAGGCTAGGAAGAGATCTACTTACAGCATGATTATTCTTGAAGTAATTTGCTGTGGCGAAAACTCCCACTAAGTACATTCCCACTTTGGGGCCAAGGTACCGGAAGTACCGCGCTCCGTTAGGTGTCTGCAAATACAAATGATGTGGTTAAGAGTAAGCAATGCCGCGCAATTAGGCCAGTGCAATAGTAGTATAGTAGCTTTTTGAAAATTAGATTTTTTTCGCCATTTCTGCGCAGCTGTAAGCACACTAACAGTAAGTTGGTAACGGTCAATATGTGGAACAAAAAACTGCGTCAGAATACAAAAACGATTTAAACAATTAAAGTTAAACGCAGGTTAAGAATAGTGCAACTAGCAGGGAGTATCCAGAGTCAGACTGGTACCTGGTGTCAGATTTCGAGCACAGTCTCTTTGAGTTTAAGTGGTGGACTCACTCACCGTCACATTCAGCGAGTCAGTCACATTGATGATTGATATAGTCGCTGACCGCGCAGTGACTGAGTGACTGAGAGGACACCGACAGAGTGAGAGACACTCGACGACGACAGTGACCGTGTGAGTGGCTGAATTGAACTCGAGCAGTTAAAGTTAAACAAGTTAAAACGACTGTATAGCCAAATTTACAAAAGTATAAGCTTCACAACAGACTACACTCACCAGGAGTGGTGCAATCAAGCGAGTTGCAGCTTCCCATGGTGCTCCAGCCATTCTACGGAAGAAATTTCTAGGACGAAGCTCGGGAACATGCCTAGGCTCGTTGGGCGATAGGATCTGATCCCGCAACCACTGTTGGCGGAGTACCCGCTCTTCTGCATTCATCTTGAATGGTAGACGTTGTCTTTCTAGAGGAAACGGCTCTATTGCAATCGGTGGATATTTACTTTTCCTAAGAAATTCTCGCTTAAACACCTCTTGCTTTCGTAGCCATTCTTGCTTGGTCTTTTCGACATGTTGCTTAGGATCAAAATTCTGCACACCAGCCATTTTCAACCGGTTGCCGACTACGTAATCAGTTTATGTGGGTAAAGCGAGCCGACTATTTTCCATTCTCTGACCTTGGACGTTGCAAGGTCAGGGTCATATTATCTGAAGAAAGTTTTGCGTTAGAAGTTAGTGGTTGGTTAGTGTACTTCGAGTGGTTTTGTACTCATACGTTGGCCAAGCAATACTTCGATATGTCATACAAGAATAAAAGCCAAGACGACGATGCCAAATCGATCTCATTGATGTCAAAAATGATTGCGGCAGAATCTATTTGGACGGATAAAGTGAGTAATTTAGTTTACTTTGAATTTGTGTACTACTAGTACTACTACTACTACTACTACTACTACTACTAGTACTAGTAGTACTAGTAGTACTAGTATCACTAGTCTACTACTAGTGCTAGTAGTAGTAGTAGTACTAGTAACTCACTGTAAGTGCAATGGTGTAATGTAGGTGTAGAGAGTGCTGTAGACTGCAGTGTAAACTGTAGACGCAGTGTAGAGTGTAGTGTAACTGTAAGTTACACTTTAAGTTAAACTGAGTTTAAGTTAAACTGTTTAAGTGTAACTGTAAGTCTGACTTAGTGACTAACAAAGTACTAACTTGTCGGTCTCACTCTCACTGACTGAGTGATTGAGTCATTCACTGACTGACTGAGCGAATTGAATCGTAAGTAAATGAGTGATTGGCTGTGAGTGTGAGTCACTAAGTGTAGTAACAACTATAACTAAACTAATTTCTAACATGAATGTAATGACTAAGTTAAGCAGTGAGTGACATAAATCATGATTAAATGATAAACAGATAAAGTTTACGATAAAGTTAGTCTTAGTAACTCTTGGTCACTACTTAGTGACTAAGCCAGTAAGTGATAACTTACACTTAGTAAGTAACTTACTTGGTTAGTCAATTCCGATGGCTAAGTAGTCTGATTCAGTCTGACGTTTAACTCTAAGTCACATGAGTCAGTCGTTGGCTGAGTAAGGTAAATAACTAGTATTATGTTCTATTCTAATATAGGCTGTAACTATAAGGGGTAACTACTGTACTAGCTTGTAACTCTAACGAACTCGACTGAGTCAATCAATCAGTTACCCAGTCAATAGGTGACGGAGGTCTCAGGGCCAAAGACATAAAAAACTCGGCAGCACCACACTCACTGACTCAGTGACATACTGAACTAAGTCAAGTGTGACCACGGATCGTCTTCATCAAGCCAGCGACTGCTCTGGTCGTTGGGGAAAGCTGAGGACATGGTTGTTCACAATCTACTTCCTAGTTTCTTTATGCTCGCCCTTCGTCTCAGCTAATGAATAAATGATTTTAATTGTTCTAGTCGTTTAATGAGTCGGGCGCATTGTATTGCAATGGAGACCTTGCGCGAGAGAGATTGACTCCGCAATGACTACTTTTCTGAGGGCTCTAGCATCACGTGACCCAATTAGTCGTCTGCTTTGTAGTTAGTTGTCAAAATCTCACGAGACAGGTGCTCGTTTCTCGGTAGCTGGTACGACTTTTAATTAGTCCCATCTGTGGCCGATTTTTAACAGTTCCAGTGGCTCACATATGATGTTTATCATGTCATCTATCATACAAACTTTTTTATTGTTCATGAACACCTCTGAATTAACTGTCAAGTGGTGTTTAGTACGAGGCTTATGATGGCTTAGTCACGTTTCAGCCGGTGTAAAACAACTCCCGTTACTATACCATAATGGCAACCCAAATTCCGTAACCGTACTCGTTTCGAAATCGTTCCCTCCTGCGCAAGGTCGCCAAAACTATTTGTAGCTACTCACACTTTGGTTTGCACCAGTTTATCAGTTTTTATTGTTGTGTGTGGTGGGCACTTTTGTCACCTACTGCTTCAACTTTAAGGTCAAATTCTCTCAAAGCTTCAGTGCAATCGGGGCATAGAGGATGACTCTGTGAATTGGAGTTACAACATAACCCAATCCAAAAATTGCCTAAATTTGTCTTCTCAACTTTACAGGACGAATTCCTCGATGCTGTGTATTGGATACGCCAGATTCTCGGTTTTGTTCTCGGAATAATCTGGGGCTATCTGGCTCTTACTGGCTTTGTAGGCCTGTCAACGTAAGTGATGTCAACAGCCCAGAAGCATTCTTCATACACCTCTGTTAGCAAAGAACTCTCAGATCTTTATTTATATAAGTCAGAAACCTGTCAACAATTCAAATCTCACTTCTACTCCACCCAGTCCTAGTCATCCAACTAAGGAAGGTTTTGCTTAATTCCGATGAAATTTCACTTTCAAGAACTCAAAAGAATTTATTAACATTAGCATCTCACCTAGTGGTTTATTTTGCGTCACTCTTTGTAGATTTTTATTGACAAATTGCTTCATAATCTATTTATATACAACTACCTATCAAAATGTTGACGATGAAGAGTATGGTGGAATGACTGAAATACTAAAAGAAGGAATGATGAGCTCCTTTGCCACATTTATGGTAAGATTACAAACTGGGGGGAGGGGGTCTTAGTGTATCTTTTACTTCACTTATGGGGTTACGTAAAGCCTGCCGGCCTGTGTCCATAGGTATCAGTGGAAAAGTTAAGAGAGGTGACCATTCAACCCCGTGAAACC
>Ga0224501_10003973_pt1 | contig 11663 bp, 8 predicted proteins | sample SF_Oct11_sed_USG_4_FD_169105 | JGI IMG/M metagenome (GOLD analysis project Ga0224501, IMG submission 169105) | Sediment microbial communities from San Francisco Bay, California, United States - SF_Oct11_sed_USGS_8_1 | ecosystem: Environmental > Aquatic > Marine > Sediment | place: USA...
TTCTGTCTTAGACAGAATGAGATGGCAGGCGGGATATGCAAGATCGTCGGGCCAGAATATAACTGATAAGGTGGGAAAGGCGAGAAATTTCCACCAATGTCAAAGCAAAGCAACACATATTTAAAGAAAAGCAATTGTCTAAGCATGAGAGATGCACAACTAACTGATTTTACGAACCGAAGAGCTTGGCAGCTAAATATTGCAGATGGTCGATGGAGAGAGCCGCATCAGTCTTCTGGTGAAACCAGCAGGAGAGCATGTTACTGAGATCTTTCCAATATACTTGGTCTGGCACCACAAACGGTAGTCTTTGCTACAAAATTCATAATACCGTATTGGACTCCACAATGACTACTGTTACGAGGGCTCTACCATCACAAGACCCAATCAGTCATTTGCTTTGTAGTTAGTCGTGAAAATCTCATGAGAAGGGTGCTTGGTTCTTGTTAGACGTTAAATTTCTAATCAGCTCCATCTGTTGCATATTTTTTCAGTTCCAGCGGATTACATATATGGTGTTTATCATCTCATCTATCATTTTAACTTCTTTTATTGTTCATGAACACCTTTTAACTAACTGTCAAGTGGCATATGAGGCTTATGATGTCTCGTTTACATTTTCACGTGTAAAACAACACTCGACTCCAGTTACTAAACCATAAAGGCAACCCAAATCCCGTAACCGTACTCGATTCGAAGTCGGCCTCTCCTGTGCAAGGTCTCCAAGATAAGATAACTTTACCTCGTTTTACAGGAATCTACGAGGCAGTAGTGGGTTCAAATCCCAAAAAAGTCTATGGTGGTTACAGGAAGATCATCTGGCCTTAAAACCCACGCTTGAGTCCATCGATACCCAGGGGAGCAAACTCCTTGACCCACATAGGGAATAAATAATCACGAAGAGTATAAAGAGTTAACCTACCTGTTCAGAGAAAGCGTTATCCCAGAGTATAATAGCTTGAGCCTGACACTCCTGATTACCATGAACAGTTACCACTATAGGCATGGACATCGTCTAAAAATAAAAACAATCAAATCCAGTGCCGACTTCAAGATGGCTGTATATAAGGGTCGTCCACACAGTAATGCTGGTTCCGCTGCGCAGAGAAACACAGCCCTATCCACCCTGTGGATCTGATCTGAACCCTCACGCTTTCACTTGATCAGATAGATGCAGGCTTCAATTGGGGAACTACGGTTTTCAGATGATAAAGTTTCATTGGGTTGTTTGATCATGGGATCGCTTGCAGAGCCAAAATGATTATACAAGGCAGGTGTATATCTCCTTGTAAAACACTGTTCAATGGTGATGGACAAAAGCGGTGGACTGGGGTGACTCCTGTACAAGATGGCGTATGGGTCATATGTGTTAGAAATTGAGCCAAGAAAAAACAAACAGTTATCTCTTTTTGAACAGCTATACAAGCTATGCAACCATTTTAGACATTTATAGCATTGGATTGTGTCTTAGTTATTGTTGAGTTCAACAAGATCTAGGTCGATATGTCACGATGATGAGTTATCAGTTTCAGCAAAGTTCAATTTATCTTCACAAGTTCTCTTCACCATGAAATAAATGACAATTTATAGAATCATTGCGATGCATAACTATAGATATACATAAGGTTGTCAGTGACAAAATAATTTATTTACATTCTAATACATGCCAACAACAAACCTGAGGAAGGCCACTTATGAAATTGGGAAACATAACTAAAGGCTGTGGGATTCAGAGACTAGTGAATTTGAAGTGTTGTGCTAGTTGGGGGAAGACAGCGATGGATCGAGTTGGTATTTTCAATTTTTTGGTTGTGAGCACGCATACATATGGTTGCGGTGAGGAAACGATCATTCGCGATTCGTTATCCCAACGAAGTAATCAAGCCTCTTTGCGGTAACCTTGATATTTGCCTAAACTACCAGGCTAATTCGATCGCAGAATTTTGTTCGCAAGCTTTCAGTCGCAGATCGCGACCGAAAGTGCAAGATGTATTTACGGATCGCGCTTTTCGGTCGCGTTCTTGAGCAGTTTAGCTGATTTCGCGACCGAAATCCATTTCGTCGCGAAAAAGCCGAGTACGCGAATGCACCTAACGCGTTTATATTGACCCCTGGATAGCGAGATAACTCAGTGGTAGAGCTCTGGGCTTACAACCGTGAGAACCCTGGTTTGAACCGTAGTCAAAGCGGCCCCCGCTGTGAGTTGTGAGTATGAGGTCCCTCTTTTAATCCTAACTCAAAAGAAAATGATACTGATCCACTCTTGGTGCTCCTTGCTTAGCCGTAATTGATGATAAAAAAGTATCTAGTCCGGCAGCCTCGCGGTGGCAGAGAAAACATCACAAGAAAAATTTATACATGCAGACCCTAGAATTCAGCCTGCTGTAAAAACCAGTCTTGTATTATAGGGCACCATTTAAACTGCCCTTTCAGTCAGACTGTTGCTCCAGTAAAATGAGCCAAGATTTAGAAACAACTGTGATCTCAGCCACTAGCAGTGCTGGTTTTTACCAGACACATTTTTTTCTAGTATTTGGACCTCCTACGCTGGAACTTTGTAATGAAGCGGTAGGGGCTAGGAAATATGTGAGGAACCCACTCAGCATGACTAAGATTTGAACTCAGGATATTTTGATCATGAGCTAAGCGCTCTAGCCACTGAGCTATTCCACTATCCCATATATATCACATGTACATACCCAAATCTCGAACTCCTCTCCCGCTTGGATTTTCGCTCGAAACAGTATGCAGAACTTTTCTTCCATGACTAGTTCCTGACCCTTTCGGTCCGCTCTCCGAATCTTTTTCAGCTGCATGTTTTTAAAGGCGACAGACAGTTGGCCTTGTGTGTATTCCATGGTACCGCGATGATTAAAGATGGCACCCGCATTATCCATATCAGCCGGCAAAACATTTTCGCGACAGATCTTCTGAGCTTGAGACTCACTGTAATCGAAATACACTTTGTTGACAAACCGTTCAGTTGACGAAAATGCAAGCTTGGAGCGCGATGAATTGACGGCGGAAAGGCACCGGATTTTCAGGTACCAAGTGATAGCAGAGTTAACAGACTCACTGTGAGGGATAGAATCAAAGGATCACAAATAATAGAAAATGTTGGATGGAATCTGTTTCAACCAAGAGTGAGCACCACATGGAACCAGAAAATCTTTTTTGGTCACATACATTTTGTCAAGGGTCTCGCAAAGAGCTAAAACATGCAACCATAACAGTAATTGATTGTCCTTTGAATAAAGTTATATGGCAAAAGTTACCAGATACATAAGAATTTCTCATTGTTTCAGTTAAAAATGAATGGAGGTTCCTTAAAATGAGTGGTAGTTGTAAGAGTAATCAATCTTATGACGAAATCTTCACAGCATTAAATAAAATGGATGAAATTTCCAGGAAAAATGAATAAGGACATAAAACGAATACTTGGTGGGCTTAGGAGATTAATGCACAAAAAACGTAAATTATCTACAGTGTGCAAGGCTAGTACTTATGTTCACGCACGCACGCATGACGCATGCCCGATCCTCGAGCCACAAATGAGACAGCATCCTTGTTTTTTCTTACTACAACTATCATCGACTCAAGAGAAATACATATTTTATCGGTTCAAATGCAAAACATACCTACATGTAACTAATCAATTACGTATATTCTCTAATCACCCAAAAACACACCCCCTCATATATGGTCAATAACTTGCTAATGCAAGAATGAGGTCCCATTCAAGCGAAGAAGCGTTTTCGGCATACATGATTGAGTAGGTCTTGCAAGAGCAATATCTATGGCAAGGTTTTGTATGATTAATATATTAAAGCTGCGTTTAGGGTGCCACTGGCCAACTATCGACCTGATTACATCAGCCCTGATTTGGCATCTCCTATGGTCCATTTAGGCAAGACAAAGCTCTCTACAATTTGGTGCGATCCATTGAATAAGTAGGCGCCATTGACTTCCATGAGTATCCAGTTTGAGACAATTGTCTAATTGAGCCTTGTGATATGAAATCGCGAGATCGCGAGAGATCACTAAAGGCTTACCAAAAACATATCTCGTTGATCCAAGCTGTCAAGCTCAGTGTTGTGAGTTCATTTGAATTGCACGATGGATACTAGCATGACAGAGGAAATAGCGCTAGAAACAACGTGTGTTATGGTGGGGATGCTGGGGATTGAAAATAAGACACGGGGGAAGGAGGACTGGAGAGACTGGAGGACTGGGAGAAATGAGATGGCCCATCATCAGTTGTTAGCAAGTGGGTTGCCATGCATACACAATAATAGGTTACGGGATATCCTGTACCCCACAGCGGACAATCTGCAATGCCTTAATTGGGGCAAAACAGTCAATCGTCAGGCCGATCATCGGTCTTTTGTCTTTTGAGACAAACGTCCGATCGTCGGCTTTCGTAATCGTAACCAAAGGAATTTGCGCCGATGTGACATTTAGGCAGATCTGATGGAAAGGCCCACACTAAATTTTCCTTAGCTTCGATTCAGACGGGCAAAATAATGGACCCCAAACACAGCTCTCTATTTACAATAGTAATCCAGCATGTTTTTTACAATTGAGACTAGCACCAATAGTAGGTTAGCAAAACAACAGTGGATTTTTGACTTACTTGATCATGACAGCTTCTACAGTGGGCATGTTCATGAAGATATTCAGTTTCTGTCCAACAAGTAGTCTAACAGTAGCAGTAAATCGAGCATCCTTTCTGACAACCTGAGGAGGTTGCCGATCCACTAGGAACGATCTAAAAGGTCAAGGCCATGCATGACACGTTCACCTGTATCACTAATACATGCATAATGAGCTTTAACAGTACATCTTCAGGAAGAGTAGATGGTGATGAGATAAGTAGCTGAAGGGTCATTTAGGTTTTTGATGATACATCATGGTCATGTTGTCGTGAATGGTACCGAGGTGTCTTGGAGGTTAGGGGTCAGTCAACTTTCGCTATGTTTTAAGCATCATGTATGATGTATGATATGGTTCATTCCGCATTAAAAATAGGTGTTATTTATGAAACAAGTAGAAATGGAATCTGGGTCGATACCAGTAGTCAGTGACTAGTAGCTTGTTGGCTCCCGCAGTAGACCTCCTCCGTGTTTATCGTGTTTATCGTGTTTATCGTGTTTATCTGTTTATCGTTTTATGACAATGGGTCATATTTGTTGATCCAGTCATCCAATGATGTGTGAACAGCACTCACTTGAGCAGGAGGTAGTTGAGTAGATTAAGCAGTTCACGGTTAAGCTCAGCAATTGCAGCAGCTCCATCTTTCAGTGTTGGGACTTGTTTTTCCAGCATGTCCAGCTTCATAACATGCTGCTTACATTCATTCAGGAATGTAGCTAAATCTTCGCACCTATGAAATAACAAAGTAATGTGTCACAGATGTAGAAATACTCAGTGAAATCTGCGCACTGTGGTGCTGTAAACGGCAGATTAAACAGAGATTGAGCTGAACTTTCTGCACGGGGTTCCTGGTGTTTATACCTCAAGGGAACAAAACCTGCCAGCTACTGTATACATTTAAACTACTGCAACTGCCAATACACGTAAAGAAGATAATATTATCAATACATGTATAAATTGTAAAAAGTACATGCCTACCTTGTCACTGTCAACATATTCATAGTGAGGATAACACCACCTATACAGGTATGATGATGATATTGTCCATATATGCATGCATGTAATACTGTCGATACATGGTGACTTTTGTGAGTTTGGTGGAACTGAGGGGATATTGTAGTAAGCTTTCAATCTCAAACCCTCAGTGCCCTGAAGCTTATGCATGTAGGAAAGTACCTGAGGTTAGCGTCATGCCTCATGACTCACTCACCAGCGTTGTATCTTGTTCAGAACATGGGTTTCGCATAAGTTAGCTTTGAAGGTGGCTTTCTTTTGCAATTCTTTCCACTTGTTCAGTTCAATTTCCAGAACATTTCGGCAAACGAGGGTCAGTGCTCCAATCAGATTAGTCATCAGGTCTTTGAAATTCTACAACGCACAAAAATATTTTCAAGAGGAACATGATGAGTTTATAGTGACAAAGGCGAATCTTTCAACAAACTTTTCAATATCTTTGCTCATGCATAAATAAAATGATGTTTACACCTATATGGTGTAAACATACAAGTAATTATGTTCATGTTTCCTGAAGAAGTATTTTCTTGTTACACAGAGGACAGGGGTAAGGTAACTCTATTGGTCTTGCCCAATTCCTGAGTGAAAAACAGGGACCAGAACTGAGGATGGAACCAGTGTCATAAAATCAGTGTATTATCCATCAACCCATTAGTCCACGTGTGCACCCATGTATGCAGTAAATATGTTGTTGTATTTGTATATACACAAATGGGGAGGGCAATGACACATTTTAGTTAGAAGCACAGTAGACGTTTTGGGACAGGCCAACGTGCGTTGCGCTGCTGCTAATCCAACGCACTGACAACGCGAATACGGGTTGGAATTTTCTGCTCGATCGGACAAGTCGCTTGAATGTGTTAGGGCGAGGCTACTCGGGACTAATTGTGCGGTAGAGAGTAAAAAACGTTCACTCGCTATCACGGTTGTTCGCGTTGGACTTTGGCTAAAGTGCGAGCCACCCAAATTAAAATAAAGATAGAGCCCTCTTTTACCCAACGCGTTAGGGCTATATTAGCTTGTTCGAAAATGCTTAATATCCGCTTGTTACTTACAAATATATAGAATTGTGAAATTAAGCCAGCAGTTGTGGCAGACAAAGAGGCTGTTTCCCAATCAAGGGTCTCCCATGCACAGTCTGACTTACCACTCGCAAACTTTGTACTTCGTTAGCACTCTGTTTCAACTGATTATCCATTTGTGTCAGCTCCATCTGGAAACGTTTCATTTGCTCTTGTTTCTACAGAAAAAACGAATGCAAATACATTTAACTGGCTTATTAAAAGTTGTGCTAAGAATGACTGGAAATTGACCAGTTCCGAGTCAGGTGGCGGCTTGGTTTAGAAAACCGGTTGAAAAGAAATCAACTATTAAGGTAGAATTCAGGTACAGATCACCACGGTAAAAATAATGGCGGTCCCAACCAGGGGATTAGGGTCAAGACCACTCCACTGTTGTTGACAATCCGCCTCTCCCCTCTCAAGAGCAGTAGCCAAATTTCACCAAGTGGCGCGTAAGCAAATGGCTTAGATTGACTGACCCCCAACTTTCCAGGATCACCAGCTCAGTTTTATAGCTCGTGCTTCATACTGAATCGGAGGGGGTCTGGTAGAGTGACGCTGGCCCTGTGCCTAGTCAGCTTCCACTCCGCTATTCCTGCCCAGGCAACAACTTCACAAGTTGCAACGCACAGCAAAAAAGTTTGTGCGCATCATCCAAGACTAGACCATCAACTCAAGAGCATGACAAGTAGTTTATTGGTACTTGAGGTTCTTGTTTAGAATCTAGAGATTAACGACCAGCAATTATTCTCTTCAATCCATATGGCAGATTCTGGGGCGGAGTTCTTCTCGAATATGAGCAAACAGATTTGTTACTCACGCCATCAGTGAGTTTTTAAATAGGGCACCGGATCAAGGTTTCTAAAGTTTTTCGACAGATTTTCCATATGAAGGCTGGCGATGGAGATGAGCATGCCTTCAGACCCATTTTGTTTATAGTTATTACAAAGTATCTATTGCCTTGAAAGGCTCCTAATCCTCCGATTCGGGCAATTGACTGGTTACACCCGAAAGTCGTCCCACATGGGGACTGCACATTGCTTTAAAGAGGACAGATGCACAAAAATGTATTTTTACATGTATTCTGATTTGGCAGTTTTTCATGAACGAAATGGTCTTACGACCCAGGTCAAATAGAAGTCTAGATAACCTTTTATCCAGCGCATATGTGCAACCTTCTTGGTGCATTTTTTTAATGTCAATGCAACAGAATTTGCCATGAGATACGAAATATATCAAGAGCTGTGTGTGTAGACGCGCGCGCGTGCATTTGGTTTGATTGCTCAGCTTACGCATCGCACCGCTGTGCGGCACAAATCCGGACAGCTGCATTATAGACTTTTTGGTGCACTAGTTTGAAGATACAGTAATATAGAAATAGGATTTCAGAGTGCAGTTTTTCACCACTGTCAGTGATCACAAAGACAGAAGTCTGAATGCATTGGCTTCTATGGCAGGAAGAAATCCAGAAAAACACCTAGTCTAGTGCTTCCTATTCCAAGGGAGTAGAGATCGCGAAGTCATTAAGTTATAGTAAGCCAATCTCATTTTCCTTCAGTTTGACCCGCGGTTATTCGAGTAACTGATATTCACTTTTGTTAAAAGGTCATATTCGCTATCGCTGCAATGTGAAGTTGTATCCCTTTAAGAATGGGAACACAATTCTGGATGCCCGCCAAGCGTGGCGAAACCCTTCTAAAAGATGGTGGTTTTGAGATGGTGAGACTAAATGTATCTGGAGGAAAACCCAACTTTGTTCAGTCAGAGATAGAAATGATACACAATTGGTGAGAGCAGATGTGTATTTCAGAACAGAGTTTTCAAGACGAAGCACTGTGAAGGTATGTATTTAAAATCTAGTTTATTGTCAGGCAGTAGGAATAAAGTGGAGTGTTGTACATCGTACGTCTTAATAAGGGCAAGTTGCTTGTCCATAAGTCTTCTGTCCACAAATGGTGGAGTCCCACTGTGTACCCTGGTACACATCTTTTACATAAGTACGCTTGTTGACAACATCTGTCTGCTCATACTGAAGACAGTCGGTGTTGATAACGGATGCGTAAATATTTCCATATGTAAAGCATCTAAATTCTGCTCCACCTTCACAAAACTCCCAATACTCTTGCTCCACAACATGTATCAGTTTACCACCATCATACCAATTCAGACAGTCCTTGCTCGAGTGAGCATTGTATTGCTGGACAAGGCATTCTCTAGCATCAGCCGACAGATCTCTGTAATAACAGAGCAGATGTCACCAAAAGTACCCCAACAATGAAACCCTGACAAAGACCAGAAAGTTGCTGGGAGATGAAAGATCAAATGCCCATATAGTGTCATTAAGAAACATTACGGTTGCAACCTACCCTTCGCAGCCTTTGTATGTAATAGTTGACCCAGATTCAGTGTACTCAAACAGATTTTCAGTGCACCTGAATATAGCATCATCTGCACAAGGTGAATCTAAAGCAATAAAAACGATACTCAGCAACACGCAGATGCGCGAATTAATAGAAAAACTTGCTATCTTGTTCCCTATACCTAACATTATTTATGTAATTTAGGTAGGCCATACAAGGTTTTTGCTCATCTTTGAGGTGGAGGTACATTTTCCATAAATTTTAAGCATTGAGACTGATATTATCCAGTTTATCACTGGTGAATTGACCACGTGTATCAAAAAGACTTCTAAAAATATTGATAGATTCCAGTTGATGTCTCTCAATAAAAGCACTATAGCTTAATTAGTATCATACTTTCAAAAATATTTGTTGCTTGTAGTCATGTTTGGTGTCTATTGGTGGGAATATACGGTACCTTAAAGGCCTGCAAGGTAGCAAATATCCTACTCGGTTGGTTGGTCGCATGAGATATAGTGGGTCTGTCAACAATTTATAGACTGTCTTCAGTTAGCAGTGATTTCAACCATCAATCATCGGAGGATTACAACCTATTCTGACCGATGTCTAAGTACCTACCAGTAGACGGTTGGCAACCCAGTTCGACCATCTTGGAGAAAATGGCCGAGGTAAACATGAGCATTCGGAATCTAGTCACTGTACTCGAAGAAGGATAACAAGCAGCGAAACATTCCCTGAGAGCCAGATCAAACCTACAACAGAGAACTTGTCTTTAATTATTTCAAACCATTGAGAGTATTTTACTTGCTGTTGCAGCCTTTGATTGGTGGGTTTTTTCGTATCTTGATCAGCTTTAGGGGTTTGCAGAAATTGCCTTACTGAGTCTTTGACTCAATAATCCCCAGGGTGCATCATTAGGGGACTTTCTGTTTGGCCCATGCCCCAAAGAGATGCTTATTTTGTGGGTGGTTCTCCTTCATTTAACATTGTGATATGAAGCCAATGAGATTAAACCAAAATGTGACGTTGAAACCAGAAACCAAACCAGGGACTCCAGTGTGCAATCGAGTCAGCCAACATCCCACTCTGGATTGAAGCTAAAACAATCTTGTTCACAGATTACCGAAACACATAGAGCACTGAGAATACACAGAGCTTTACTTACCTTTGGCATGAACTACTATCAGCCGACAGGGAAAGAGCAGAATTATAAATCGGGTGAAGGCAGTCATCGCAGTCGAGGTTGGGGTTTTCTGGCTCTAAAAGTAGAGAAACCTGACTACAACTGAGTGCAAAACATAAGCTATCCGATGATGTTGACCGGTGGTGCATCAGTGAATGAGATGTCACTACTTCACACAATGAGACAATAGTGGAACAACTTACCTAAATCATGCTGGGCAAGTATCCCAATGACCATTCCAGTCACAACAGCCAAAATATACAGTCTCTTCATAGTTGTTGTTGAATGACCGACGGTGAAACAACGAGTGAGTTTGATGATGTGTTTGTCTCTTATAAAGCTGGTGAAAACGTTTATTACTAATTGAAGTACCACTTAAACTAGTCCTACATTCTATGCCTCAAAAAGGTTTCCTGGTTATGGCCAATCATGCGAACCACACAGGAAGCTACCAAGGTTATTATAGATACCACAGTGATACCGTAGTTGTGCTATGGAGGCCATTGGGCTCATTATTCTTCTGTCAACAAAAAGCCCTACTTCTGCGCTATCCACACTTCGCACTGCGGCAAAAACTGTACAGCTCGAAAGGAGAGAGAGCTTGATCACATCACATACATTTTCAATTTTCGGTCAACAAGATACATGCCTTTTCACAAAATATCATGCCTCTGCTGCTTGAGAATCTTCTTGTGAAAAGCCACTACTCTCTGCTGCTTAGTTGTGAGAAAGCAGACTTGTGGACTGGACAAACTATCTACAGTTTTTATAATATCCACAGGGGGAAATGGATTATTACGTGTACCGATACTGTACATGCACCGATACTGTACATGCACCGATACTGTACATGCACCGATACTGTACATGCACCGTATGTATCAATTTCTTGAACTCTAACTTAATTTCAAGAACTCTAAATTCTATTCTCTGAATTGTGTATGCAGAACCCATTTGCCAATTTCAACACAGACTGAGCAAGAATGCACGGACTATGACAAAATAAAATAATAATGAATAATGAAATAAAGCTGATGCACACAACCATGCTGTAAAACATGAAATGTGAGAAGAAATTGTTGTTACAGCCATTTATACTATATTGTAATCTTGGAATCATGGCGTTTTGAAATAAGTAGATATCAGGGGCATTCGCGTGCTCGCGACCAAAATTTTTGAAAAGATTCCGGTTGCAAGCAGGCGAACACATCACGGTCGCAGTGAGGAAGCACAGTTGAGTTCAGGAGGGATTTCGATCACATCAGAGCTATTCTCTCTCAACTTCAACTCATTTGTTAGAGCTGAACAATCGTTCGCGATTTGTTATCCCAACGTAGTAATCGAGTCTCTTTGCGGTAACCTTGACATTTGCCTAAACTACTACGCTAACGC
>Ga0224501_10003974_pt1 | contig 11661 bp, 9 predicted proteins | sample SF_Oct11_sed_USG_4_FD_169105 | JGI IMG/M metagenome (GOLD analysis project Ga0224501, IMG submission 169105) | Sediment microbial communities from San Francisco Bay, California, United States - SF_Oct11_sed_USGS_8_1 | ecosystem: Environmental > Aquatic > Marine > Sediment | place: USA...
GGCAGCAGGCGTCATAGGCCAACTAGCATGGGTCGTCTACAAAGAAAGGAAAGAAAAAGAGAAGCCGGCGCAGACACAAAATTAAATACGCTGATGCTCGAGTACCTCTCGTTTATGCGGTCGAGAGAAAAAATGAAGTTATGCAGCTTCATCTTCCAACTTTGCGAACAGGCAATGCCATTCCTTTGTTAACTGCTTCTCGATAAATTGGGTTCGCCTCAGCTTCTTCTCTAGTCGCCAAGTGTATTTCAAATGGGTGATACAGCGGAAGGTTGGCCGCCTCCTCGATCCTGGCCTTGAGGCTCCCCCTCACCCTAAAACTCCTTGGCAGCCGATCAGCAATTATTAATAGGTCTACATCGCTCCCTCCTGTTACATGCCCCTCAACAACACTCCCAAAGACGTAGACCTCGCATGAACCCACTATCTCCCCTGCAACTTTAGCTATGGCTTCAGACCAGAAACGCCAGTCACGGGCAAGCTTGCTAATTTCAATCCTTGCCTTTAATAGACTTAACAAACCCTATCGCCTTCTCAGCGAAGTTTACGAGCTCCTCAGCCTCATCCTTCTCATACTCCCTCGGCATATACCTCGAGCTTATATAGGCTTCCTCAAGCCTGATAAGTAGGCTCCTATTCTCCCTCACGAAATCGTCGACGGGATTTGGCTCGCCCAACAAGTCCTTAAGGATATGCATCAGCTGCCTAGCTGCGTGAACGCGGGGCACCTCACCAGTCAACTCAAGTATCACGGATTTCAAGTAAAGTTGAACGGTTTGATCAGCCATAAAGGCGGCAATATCATAATCTTTATCAAGCAAACTCCTCCTAGCCGAGCTGAGCATCCTCAACGATCTATCCCTAAGCAGACTAACCTCACGAGAACTCACAAACCACACCCCTCTATCCTAACAGGATAGAACGTTACGATCTATCTTTATAAACTACCATAAGTGCACATATAAACAACCATAAGTCGCCTGAGAACAGGAAGCTGGCTCACACTCCCGCTCTTCACCCTATCAGCTAAACTTCTCCAACAATTCATAAAAACAGGAGACCCACTCGTGCGGATAGGGGGATCAGAGCTAGCTAGCAACTATTTTTTAGTTAGATCACACTTTAATCAACATTGGAGGCGACGGGTTGCCGCCGGTAAAAATTTGGTTACTCGACATCAACGATGAAGTCATAGACGGAAAGCCTGAAATCAGGCTGTGGGGCCTGGACGACAAGGGTCGTAGAACACTCATCATAGACCGAAGTTTCCTCCCGTACTTTTACCTGCTCCTCGAGGACGATGCAATCCCAGAGAAAGTTCTCAAGGAGATAGATGTGAGAAAGACCTCTACGCCTGGAATAGTTGCTTTACATGTTGTCGACAAAAAATACTTTGGGAAACCAGTTAGGGTGATCAGAGTCGCTTGCAGAAACCCCACACTGGTAACGAAGTACGCCTCTTCACTGGGCAGAGTCAGTGGGGTTAGGGATCATCTTGAAGACGACATCCGCTACTCCTCACGGTACCTGATCGATAAAGGAATCAACCCATGCGGATGGCACAAGGTTGAGGTTGAAGAAGTCGAGAATGAGGTAGACGCCGAAGTTGAGAAGGTTTATCTCGCAAAGTCCACACCCAGGGTCGTAGACTCAGCTGAGACCCCGCGTCTCCGAGTTCTCGCCTTCTCAATGGTCTGCCACAGCGCTAAGGGTTCACCAAAACCCGAGAAAGACCCCATAGTCATAATCTCGTCTGTAGCAAACGATAGGAGCCAACAACAGTTCATCGCCGAAGACCACGACGACAGACATGTCATCGAATCCTTCATCAAGCATGTTCAAGACTTCGACCCAGACATCATCGTCGGCTACGGAAGCAACAAGCAGGACTGGCCATACCTCATAGAGCGGGCAAAGAGGCTCGGCATCAAGCTCTTGGTTGACAGGTCTGGGTCAGAACCCCACACCAGCCTATACGGACACGTCTCAGTAACCGGGCGATCAAACATCGACCTCGCCGACTACGCTGAGGAGATAAGGGAAGTCAAAGTGAAGACGCTGGAAAACATAGCAGACTACCTAGGAGTCACGAAGAAGGAAAAAAGAACCAAAATCGAAGAAATCGACCTTTCAAGCTTCTGGGAAGACGAGGAAAAACGCCCAGCCCTACAAAGATACGCCATGGAAAACTCGCAGAGCATCCTAGGAATCTCAAACATCACGCTAGATTTTGCGATGCAGCTTTCCAACCTCATAGGACTACCCTTAGACCATGTCGGCGCAGCGGCCGTCGGCTTCAGAGTAGAATGGTACCTCATCCGTCGAGCTCACGAGATCGGAGAGCTCGTGCCGAAGAGAACAGAGAAACCCTACTTCCCATACAAGGGAGCCACAGTACTCAAGCCCAAGCCAGGAATACATGAAAAAGTAGTGGTCCTCGACTTCAGCTCCATGTACCCAAACATCATGATCGCCAACAACATCTCCCCAGACACCTATGTCAAACCACATGAGCCTGAACCACTAGGCGGCGTCAACACAGCCCCTGAAGTCAAGCACAAATTCAGAAAAGAACCACCAGGCTTCTACAAGCAAGTCCTCTCAGATCTCATAAAGGCTCGAAATGAAATCAAAGCAAAACTAAAGCGTCTCAGCCCAGAATCACCTCAGCACAAAGTTCTAAATGCAAGAGAGCTGGCAGTTAAAACAGTCGCAAACGCAAGCTACGGTTACGCGGGCTGGGTAGGGGCGCGCTGGTACATTCGACCTGTTGCCGAAGCAACAACCGCTTGGGGTAGACACGCAATAGAGCACACTGTAGATTTGGCGAAGAAAAGTGGTTTAAACGTTATTTACGGGGACACCGACAGCGTCTTCGTCGAGTATAAAGCTGAGGAGATTAAGAAGTTCTTGGAGGCCGTAAAGGAGGAGGTCGGGCTCGAAATTAAACCAGACAAGGTGTACGAACCTGTCCTTTTCACTGAAGCCAAGAAGAGGTACGCGGGTCTGCTTCCTGACGGAAGGCTAGACATCGTTGGATTGGAGGTGGCCAGAGGAGACTGGACCGAATCAGCCAAAAAAGTTCAGGAAGGAGTCATCGAAATAATCCTGAAAGAGAGATCCGCGGATGATGCAGTGAAGTTTGTGCATCAATACATAAAAAACCTCAAATCAAAAAAAGTTCCATACTCAGACCTAATTATCTGGAAAACTTTGACGAAGCCCATAGAGGAATACAAGGTAAACGCCCCCCATGTCACAGCTGCAAAAACTTTAAAGAGACTAGGGTGGGCGCTAGTGCCGGGTGAAAAAATCGGCTACGTGATAGAGGCAGGTGGGGGAAAACTCTACGAACGAGCCGCACCCTACAGTCTAACTACCTACGATCAATTGGACCTCAAATACTATGAGGAAAATCAGATAATCCCAGCGGCTCTGAGAATACTGTCAATCTTCGGCAAGAATAAAGAAGATCTTAAACCAGAAGATGCCACACAAAGAACTTTATGATGGAAAAATCGGAGGGGCCAAACTCTTTGATGGAAGAAAAATTTCAAAAATTCGATAAAGGCCTGAAAGAGGCCATTTACGAATTTGAAAGGTGGTCCCCTGAACTAGTTTATCTAATCCATCACGATGATGCAGACGGCTTGACTTCAGCAGCCATCGCAAAGAGGGCTTTGGTACGAGAAAAAATTAAAACGAGATTAATTTGTATTGAAAAACTCTATCCAGATATTGTTAAAAGGTTACACGCCTTATCGGGTAACGTGTATTTTTACTTGGATATAGCTGCAGCGCACGCCAAGTTTATTTCCGAGGAGAACAAGGGAAAAAATCTCACATTCATCTTAGACCACCACGACGCGGAACCCTCAACCGACCCCCTCGTCTACAATCTTGACCCAGAGCTTTACGGGATAAGCGGGGAAAGAGATGTGAGTGGAAGCGCAACCGCTTATGTTTTATCACGGAGGCTGAATCCCCGAAACATAGATGTCTCCCACTTAGCTGTGATAGGATCAGCCGAAATTCCAGGCGATCTACGCGGGATAAACAGGATGGTTCTAGAGGACGCTGTTAAGAAGGAACTTGTAAGAGTTGTTGTTTCAACTGGAAAGGAAAGCTATCGAATAACACCATTCAAGGGGAGATCAAGCCGCTCTCTTTCCCGTAGATTGACAGTACTTGGGTCAGTGGGGTACTATCGTGGTGGCCCTAAAATGGGGGTTGACGCATGTTTGAAAGGCTTCACCAGTGAAACCGAAGCCTTTACAGATGAACTTGAAGAAGAGAGGAAGAAGGCCAATAAAAGATTGCTCGCACAGCTTTATCACGGAGGCCTACTGAAATCATCGAACGTCCAGTGGTTCCACGCCAGAGACGTCTTTAAAGGGATGGGCGTTAAGGTCGTGGGCTCCTTCTGCTCTCTTATAAGTTATAAAACCCTAGTCGACGGAAACAAGTATATTTTTGGATTCATGAACATGGATCGTGAGATTCCAGGTTTCGGAATGTTAGAGGAGGACTATGTTAAAGTTTCTGCGAGAGTCCCCCCAAAACTTGGAAAACTTATAATGTCCGGGAAAAAACCCCCTCTATCAAAGATTCTGGCGGAAGCCTGTAGAGAGTCGGGTGGAAACGCTGACGGCCACGCCGTTGCGGCAAGCGGCTGGATACCAAGAGGCCAGAAGGAGACGCTAGTAAGAAAAGCTAATGACATCATTAGTAAACAATTGAGTGAGGAATGAATCTTCACTACTAGAATGCGACGGGGTTAATCTTCCTTCTTAGCTAAATTTGCCGGGGTCAGCAACTGTATCCCGATTGGTCGCTTAACCACATCTGAAATTCTTCCACCAATTATGCGTTTAACGCCTTTATCGCTGGCGATGTTAACAAGCCTCTGAGTTATGACACCGTCAAACAAAACAGTCTCCGCCCTATCGATTTCCTTGACTTTTTCATATAGATCACTGACTGGCGTCCTAGCGATGGTTTTCATGTTCTCATCTAAGATGACAGCTTCCAAAGTGCCTTTCAAACTAGACATCGCATCAAAGATGGCGCTTGGCACAGCAACCGCGCGTTGCTGCTGTACCGTGCGTGCGCGTGCCATGTCTTCAACTTTCTTCTTCGCAGGCCTCCGCTTGATCCTCTTCTTTAGCTCTTCAACGGGGATTCTTTTGCGCAATGCCTCAAGAATCTCTTCTGGCATCAGCTCTTCAACTTCCTTTTTGCGCGGTGCCCTGGCAACGTAGTCTATATCCGCAACCTGTAACAGCTCCTTTAGAAGGATATCCCCTCCCCTGTCCCCATCGAGGAAAGCTGTGACCTCCTTTTGCTTACTGAGTTCAATGATGCTTTCTGGCACCTTTGCCCCCTCAGAGGCTATAATGTTGTTAATGCCACTCTTCAGCAGTTTTGCAACATCAGCCCTGCCTTCCACGATTATTATAGACTCTGATGCGGGAACAGCCGGTCCCGCGGGTAATCCCTCCGGTCCAAAGCTGGTGATCTCTGCTGGCTTGACGGCTTTAGATATCTGCTTCAAAATCTTATCTGTGCTTGATAAAGACTCTATGTTCCACCCCTTTAGGATGGCAGAAGCTCTAGCTATGATAAATGAGCGTTTTTTCTCCCTCTCGTCTTCAATCTTTTCTAGCGTAGTTCTCGCAGCGCAAGGCCCCACTCTGTCAACACTCTCAATTGCGGCCGCTATAAGGGCAGTTGAAGTTCTATTTAGGCTCGATGGAATGACTATTGTACCCTGAGTTTTGTTCCTACTTGACTCCATGTCAATTTCTATTCTACCAATTCTCCCCGTTTTTTGCAGTTCACGAAGGTCAAGGTCTGCTCCGAATAACCCCTCAGTTTGACCAAAAACGGCACCAATTACATCCGACTTTTCAACTATTCCGTCAACCTCGAATTTAACCTTAATATGATACTTGGCAGTAACGGGTTTAGACTCATCCAACTTGAATTCCTCCAATAAACCAGTTTAAAGATTTTAATAAATGGCAAATCCGATTACCTATACTTTAAATACTTCAGTCCTCAGTATTAAAGCTGTTTCTTAAGGTTTTCTTTAATCTTTTCTAAGTAAGAAGGCAAACCTTCCACATCCTTCACATCATGTTTAACCAACAAGCCTATTCTTTTCCAGAGGCCAGAATTCGCGTTCACACCCTTTCTCTGCAGATATGTAACTATGCGCTCAGCTAACCTTTCTCCGGTCCTATCAAAATCAACTAAAACGACGGTTTCTTTGTCCTTGATAGTGTCAAGAAGGTCGACTAGCACCTTATTCGAGTTTTTAACACATATGATCTTTCCCCTTATACCTAATCTCTCTAATGCAACAAGGTCTTTTGTCCCTTCAACGAGTATTGGAACCCCTTCATCCGCCTTCTTTGCTAACTTTACTAAAGACTCGTTTAAGGCCTCGTATTTTCTCTCCAAGCTCGTAAGCAACTCATCCACCTATCTGCTGACAGTTAACTCTTCTATCTCTCTAAGTAACCTATCTGCCTCAGGGTTTTCAGCAAAATACTTCCTCACGGGAGAAAGCTTTTCGTTTAATGCAGCAGCCGTCGCGTTTTTTAAGTCCAACGGATGGATTTCCCCACTCTGATAGGCTTTAGCGAGTTCTTCAAAGCTCCCCAGCATTATTGGCCCTCCATACTTGTCTGCTCTTTCGACATTAAGCTTGAACCCTGTTTCAGAAAAAAGGATGCGTCTGTTAATCTCAGTTATCGGGTTATTCTCTACTTGCCTAGGTGGGCATAAAGCATTTGAGATCTTCTTCCTTACCTCGACAGCGCCATCATGTATGAATATGCATGTTTCTGACTTAGATTTGCTCATTTTTGCTTCTATCAGACCTGCTTCTGTTAACATACCCACATCCATTCTTTTAAAACCACCCAATCCCATCAGAAGAGGCGTGTGTATAGCAACAGGCTTCTTGTAACCCAATCCGTTAGCAACTTCCCGCGCGAGAATGTGCGCCCTGCGTTGATCCATTCCCCCAAGGCAAACGTCCAAATCAAGGTAAAAAATGTCTGCGACTTGCATGGCTGGATAGAATAGCTTTGAGAAGTCTGCTAAACCCTCCTCTTCCCTCCTGCCCATAATCGTCATAGCCCTTTTCACCCTGGCCAACGTGACCCTTTTTGCAATCCTAAGAATGAGAGCCCAGTAGTCGGAATCGCTAACCAAATCCTCCGCTTTCATAAACCTAAGTTTTTTCACATCTATACCAAGAGCTGTGAGGCAGTGCTCTAAGTAGGAGGCGCATTTATGAATGCTCTCCAACTTTCCCCCGAGCTTATCGTTTATGAAAGCGTGCCATGTAGCCTCAAGAAAAGTCATCTCCACGCCCGCGTCTATGAGATCTTTCAACTTTGAGGCCCATATGATCCATCCTATATGAAAGAGGCCCGATGGTTCAACCCCGATGTATCCGCGTAAGGGTTTACCCAGTTCTAGCAGCTTCTTTAACTCAGCTTCTGTAATAACCTCAGAAGTATTTCTTGTGATCAAAGATAGCTTGTCAGTTTTAGGCATTACCTTCTCCCCTTCTTCATAAAATGATGATGCGACTTAAAAATCCCCATAATCGTCTGATTAACAATAGCATTCCCAGCGACCACAGCTTCTAACAATCATTAATTTCCCGCGCGATCTCCTTTTTAGCTGGACTATTGTAAAATTATACTTTACAGATTTTGCTTATGCTCATAGCACAGAAAAGCTTTATTTTCCTGTTCATAAATCCTTAGTCATGGCGGTCCGCCGGAGACGGTCATGCTAGACGGCCTCGACAAAGGTGTGCTGCTACTGATGAAGAAGAGGCTTACCCAAGCATGATACACGGTTTACACCGGATACGGGTCGCTAAAACTTCTGTCACCGAAGCCCGTATGTGAAAAATCAAAATTTAGCTATCTGTAGAAGAATGTCAAGGTTGATTTCAAATCCCGCAATTGGGTTACCCAACTTCCATTCTTGAATGACAGCAGGATTTATTTCACCTATGATTCCCGTTTCTTTGTTGCCTGCCAAAATTTTTCCGACTCTTCCATCGATGAAGCTATTGTGGCTTGTTTCCTCTAACTTGTACTCTATCCCTAGGTTAAGGAACAGAGAGTCCAACGTCGCCTTTATTTCGCTGAAGTTTGAGCCGGAATGAATGATCAAGCACGCAAGCTTTCTAATGTCCTGACTCTTGGTATCATTTTTTTCGTCGAAAACTACACATTCTCCGACTTCAAAGACTTTTTGAGGATACTCCACATGTGTATTGTGACTCAGGAATTCCATCAAACTCGGCATAAGCCTGTTTCGTAAACAGGTATAGGTCAACGTTCTTGGATTAGAGACTTCAACAACAGGACTCCTTTCCAAATTCATCATATCGAAAAGCTTCTGCGGCGTACTCATGGAGAAGCTTAGAACCTCTTGGAATCCGAGTCCAACCATAATTTCTCGAACAAGATCTGAGAAGGCCTCTCTTCCACTTAGACCGCCGATTGTCGCGAGCCTTGGCCACTCTGGTTTGATACTGTTGTACCCGAACATAATGGCAACGTCCTCAACGATGTCGATAGGGTGCATGATGTCCATTCGTGAACACGGAACAATTACTGTTATCTCATCTTTTCTGGATCTGGCAACACCATATCTAGCCTTCTTAAGAAGTTTAGCCATGGTCTCGGTTTTCAAGTTCAAGCCGAGCACCTCATTGACGTAGCTCGGCCTTAATACCATCAATTTATTTTCAATTTTTGGCGTGATGACCCGTTTCTCTTTTCCATATGGATAATCCACTTCAACAGAGTATATTTTTCCACCCCTGTCAGCGAGGGAAAGCGACACTATCGTCAGGGTGTTTAATAAGTTTTGAAAGACGGTCCCAGTGACCTCCACAAGCACGTTTTCTACTTCCTTCGTTATTTTACCCAGATCGTTCGAGTTTATTATTGGTGGAAAAGAAAGGACTTTATCCTCCTTGTCCATGAGTATTGGCCAATATCGGTGCTTTCTAATGATGTCACCGTACTCTAGGCCCTTAGGATGTTTTTTGAGGATCTCTTTTAAGGTCATTTCCTCAGTAGAATCGAGGGGGACGAAGCTAACCTCTGTTGGTCCAGCAACCGCGTAGCGTAATGGCGGTTTAATTAAATCAAAGTTGTACAGACCTAGCGATGTTCTCCTTCTTTTTCGTCCATAAGTCTGATCCATCTTGTCTTGTAAATGCATTAATTCGCGTATCACGTCGTCATCAAGCTTTACGTTCCTCAATATGGAGCATGCTATGTATGGTCTAATTTTCTTAAGCCTTGAATCGACTAAAACCTTGACTTTTGAAGAGCCCTCAATAGCATATCTCCTCAGCCCCTCTTCAACACCAAGCGCGCCTCTCAGACACCTTGCAATGCCTTCCACGCTCCAAAGATCTGGGCGATTACCATCCTTTATTTCTATTTTGAGCGTTTCACCTTCGAAGGACTCCACCTGACCCTTGACGTAGTAAAGCACATCATCGAGTTCATCAGCTTTCTTAGGCAGCTTCACTCCGACCAGCCGTTGCAGATCGTCAAACAAGACTTCTATTGTGGGCATTCAAACCATCTTCTTTTTTCTGAGCCATTCAAGGTCTTGGGTGAATAAGGTTCTGATGTCGTCGATTTCAGCCTTCATCATGAAGAGCCTGTCAACGCCTAGACCCCACGCTATTACGGGAACAGATACGCCTAAAGGCAGTGTCACCTCTGGCCTGAAAATTCCCGCCCCCCCGAATTCAACCCAGCCGTAGCCTTCCTTGTACGCAGAAAGCTCAACGCTTGGTTCAGTAAATGGAAAGTAGTCTGGTCTAAAGGCAACCTTGTCTGCTTCAGCGATTTCAACCGCGAATTTCTCTAATACACCTAGTAGGTTTCTAAACGTCAGCTCCTTGCCCAGAATGATTCCCTCAACTTGGTTGAATTCAGTAAGATGACTTTTATCCACCACATCAGGCCTATAGCAGCGGGCTATGGAGAAATACTTTCCAGGAATTTCTAAATCCTTGCTAATTAAGGCTCTTACACTTAGCGGTGTCCCCTGGCTTCTCAAAATTAGCCTGCCCGCCTCTTGAACAGAGAACTCGTATCCCCAACCTTTTGATCCTGTTTTCCAGCCGTTTTCATGAGTCGCTTCCACTTTTTTAACGATGTGCCTGTATGCTGATAGATCTCCGTATCGAGGGGACTTTATAAAGTACATATCGTGAATTTCACGAGCAGGGTGGTCTTGTGGCATATAAAGGGCATCGCAGTTAAGGAACATGAGCTCAACCAGCGGTCCCTCCATTTCTTTAAATCCTAAAGAGACGAGCTTCTCCTTGAGGACATCTAGAAATCTCTTGTATGGTTGCTTTTTCCCAGGCCATATTCTTAACACGGGAGCTGTGAGGTCATATTTCCTCAGCTTCACCGCCTGCCAATCACCGGATTGAATGAGTTCTGGAGTAAGTCGGCTAACCTCTGGGACCAGCGCCCTAATTTTCGCCACTGTTTTTAGTCCCTTATCGGTAAGGGTAACCAAGCGCTTAATCTTCCTCGAAATGATAAGAACGTCTGGCCTTCTCCTCAAGAGGTTCAATCCCTCAATGAGGGTTGGGCTCAAATCGCTTTTAAGAAGGGGGCCTCTTGAAAGAAGCTCAAGAATCCTCTCATCTGAGCCTACTTCGAACGGTTTTTTGGTCTCAAGAACAGTTTTCTTTCCCTCTTTAAAGACCCGAAGCCAGCCCTTCTTCTTTGCCCAACCAATTGCGATGCTTATCTCTTCACTTTTAAGACCTGAAAGCTTCGAAAGCTGATCATGTGATGCTTGCCCTCCGGCTTTGAGAATGGAGTCTACAAGAACTCTTTCAGGTACCCCCGTTTCAAGAAACTTCTCCCCCTCCGGGCCAAGTCGCACGTATTTTTCTTCCCTTTCCTCGACGCTGACAAGGTTCTTAGATGCTAGCCAAAGAGAGGCGCGTGAAACAGAGTCCCTAGAAATCTTCGTCTTTTCTTCTATATCATCAGTGCTGAGCTTTCTCCCACTCTTCAGCGCTTGAAGAATCTTAACCTCTAGGGGATGTAGCTCCACCAAGTTCTGGGTCTTCTCCTTGTTGAAATGTTTTAAAGAGTCGTGTTTAAAACATACCCTTTCTTATCCCTTTTTAATTAGGGCTTCATATTCGCTGTATTAATAATAAACTGGATCAATTAAATCTACATTGAGTCAGTTAACTATAAATTTGTGGCACTTTACCCTCAAAAAGTCTTAAGGGTTAAGGCGTTACACCTAGACAGGTGACCCGTGTTGAATGAAGAGATGATCGTCACTCCTTGGGAAGTTTCAGGAAAAATAGACTACAAAAAGTTAGTGGAGAAGTTCGGCACCCAGCTCATAACGAAGGACATCCTCGAGAGAATAAAGAGGCACTCCGGAAAGCTCCACATGCAACTACGCAGAGGGCTCTTCTTTTCACACAGAGATCTGGATTGGATCCTAGACTTATATGAGAAAGGAGAAAAGTTTTCTCTATACACTGGCAGAGGCCCTTCAGGATCCGTCCACCTAGGTCACCTTGTTCCGTGGTTTTTCACAAAGTACCTCCAGGAC
>Ga0224501_10003975_pt1 | contig 11659 bp, 8 predicted proteins | sample SF_Oct11_sed_USG_4_FD_169105 | JGI IMG/M metagenome (GOLD analysis project Ga0224501, IMG submission 169105) | Sediment microbial communities from San Francisco Bay, California, United States - SF_Oct11_sed_USGS_8_1 | ecosystem: Environmental > Aquatic > Marine > Sediment | place: USA...
ACGACAGCGTTGAACTTGTTGCTGTAGCGTTGTGAGTGTGTTTTTTTCCAGTACTGTGCCGGGCTCATGGTCTTTGAGTAGTATTGCCATCGTCGATAGAGGGCTACCCAGTTCATGGGCTGCGCCAGCGGCCAAGGTTCCCATGGCTACGATTTTTTCCTGCTTTAATTGGCTCTCTCGCAGATCAGCAATGTTCTTATCCTGTCGTCTAACAGTGCGCGCCATGCTCACACCAAAACTCGAAATGAGTACTGCGCTAAGCAAGAAGCCCAGCCACATGCCAAACACATGCAAGCGAAAACCCTGGTCATGGGAGCCATGAATATCAGGGAGTGGCTCAAACATAAAAAAGAGCAGTGAGTAGCACGAAACCGTAACGAGCACCATGCACCAGGTATAAAAGCCGGGAAGTGTTGCGGCTGTTAAGGTGAGAGGAATGAGATAAAGCGGTGCGAAGGGATTGGTAGACCCTCCCGTAAAATACAGCAGCACGGTTAGTAGTAGCACGTCCAGGGAAAAATGGAAAAAAAGTTCTTTATCTGTAACGGGCCAAGGCTGCTGAAGCCGCTTAAGGGTCAATAGGTTTATAACTATCGCCACCGAAAAAAGAACGAAAAGGGGTTTTAAAGCAAGCGAAAAATGCAGGCCATATATCGCATAAAAGGCTGCGGCCAGTTCACTGGCAAGAATGATAAACCGCAACCAGATTAACCGCTTTAGATTTATTGCGTTACTTGCAATACCGAGTGGATGTTGAAACATGGCCTATTTTAACGAATCTCTTAAATACCTGCCTGCGACAAATTGTCGCGCGGCATTATGCCACATTTTCAGCAATTCCATGCTCCGATAGACTCCCCATCACAGTTTGTATGCACAATAACGAGGGGGGATGCATGCCTATCGAGATTTTTAGACGCAGTCTTAAACCCGCCATGCTGGGAGTTTTCGCCTTAGTGGCAAGCAGTAATGCCTTGGCCCTGGGTGAATGTGGCTTGTCCTGTTGCCTGGCGGGGGCGAATAGCTCAGGGGTAGCTCTGGCTGAAAACTTTGGCCTGGCAATTCAATACGAATACAGTGATATGAAGACCTTGCGAAAAGGGCACGACAAGGTCTCGGCCACAGAGGTCATAGAGAGTCATTGGATGCCCGGCATGATGTACGCGGTGCCCAACAAAATGACCATGGAAAAGGTTTCGTTTATCGGTGCACTGCCCATTAACGAGCGTTGGACCATGATTGGTATCGTTCCTGTGGTACGCAATAACATGGAGATGAAAATGCGCAACAGCGCTGGCATGAGCATGGATATGCAGATGGACGAAATTAGCGGATTAGGCGATGTTTCACTCATGGGTTTTTACACCGCCTACACCGACGCACCGATTATGGCCACCAAACGCCTCACACTGGGTATGGGGCTAAAAACTCCCACAGGCAAGAATGATGAACGCACCGCCTCTGGTGACATGGTCCACGCCATGATGCAAGCAGGTAGTGGCTCCTGGGATGGCTTGTTTACACTTAACTATATGCATGCCTTTAGTCCTGTCGTAACGCAAATCAACGCCTTCTATCACTTGAGTAACAAAGGAGATAAGGGCTATGAATTTGGTGATCAAATCGGATTGGACTTGATTGCTCGCTATCAAGCTGTGCCTTTGATTAATATTGGCCTGGAACTCAATATGATCCACACCACAAAAGACAAGGATCACGAGAGCAAATACAGTCGCCCGACCATGTCCATGCTGGATAACCCGGCGTACACAGGCTTAACGTCCATACTCCTGGCGCCGGGTGTACAGTTTCGATTCAAGGATTTGCCCGCAAGCCTGGAACTGAAGTATCAAAAACCAATACATCAGCACGTCAACGGTTACCAACAAGTACTGGACCAGCGTGTCCTGGCAACCGGCACCTGGTCGTGGTAAAAACGGCTCTCTCTCTGGTCCTTTGGCTTGTATCACTATCGTCTGTCTATGGCGGTAGTGATTCGCCCACAAGCACTGCGCTCGTCCGCGTTGATCCGCATCCCGCACCGGCTGTTGAACTCAGCACCCTAAGCAATGAGGACTATCGACTCGAAAACTACCGCAACAAGGTCTATCTGGTTCACTTCTGGGCGACCTGGTGCACACCCTGTGTCAAAGAGTTACCCGAGCTGTCAGGTCTGCAACACGATTTTGATCCGAATAACTTTCAGATCATCGCGATCGCAGCAGACAGCCACAAGGCGGTGAGGGAATTTCTGAAAAAGAATCAAATGGCCTTGCAGCCTCTGATTGACCAATACGGGAATGCAATCCATCACTACAAGGCTCAAGCATTTCCGACCACATTTCTAATTGATCAAAAAGGAATGGTGCGATATCAGGCCATTGGTCAAGTGAATTGGAATGCGACGGAGATTCGAAGGGCGATTGGGGGCCTAATTGCGCAAGTGCCTGGTAAGGAGGCCCCTGAATGATGAAGTGATCCGTTGTTGGCCAGTAGAGGACGCAATAAAAAAAGGGTTACCACTTGGTAACCCTTTGATTTAATTGGCTCCCCGAGCCGGATTCGAACCAGCGACCCAATGGTTAACAGCCATTTGCTCTACCGACTGAGCTATCGGGGAATTTCAGGACCGCTATACTACTGATCCGGATAGACTTGGTCAAGCCCGAAATCAGCCTCTATGCCAGCGCCTTTTCCAGTCTATCCAAGGCCTTATTCAGGTTCTCTTCCGAGGTAGCAAAAGAGAGCCGCATATGGCCTTCTGCCCCAAAGGCAGAGCCAGGAACCATGGCCACTTCCGCCTTATCCAGCAGCCATTCACCCAGTTGGATGTCGTTCTCTACCCCATCGAGCCGGGCAATGACCTGGCTGAAATCCGGGAACAGATAGAAGGCACCGGAGGCGGCCGGGCATTCAATACCGTTGATCTTGTTCAGACGCTCCAACACAAACTCGTGACGCCTCTTGAACACCTGCAACATGTGGTTCACCGAAGACTGGTCACCCTCCAGGGCCGTAGTCGACGCCGCCTGGGAGATAGACGTGGGGTTGGACGTGCTCTGCGACTGAACAGACTTCATGCCCTTAATAATCTGGGCCGGTCCCGCCGCATAGCCGATACGCCAACCGGTCATGGAGTAGGCCTTGGAAACGCCATTGAGGATCATGGTGCGCTCATACAACTCAGGGCATACCGTCAAAATATTCTGGTTTTGGGGTTCCCCCCACACGATGGACTCGTAAATATCGTCACTGACCACCAACACCTGGGGATGTTTCAGTAACACATCGGCCAGGGCACTGAGCTCGTCCCTGGAATACACTGCCCCGGTAGGATTGCTGGGGCTATTGATGATCACCATCTTGGTCCTGGCGGTTATGGCCGCTTCCAGTTGCTCAGGGGTAATCTTGAAACCCTGGGCCATGGTGCCTTCTATTATAATAGGTACCCCTTCCGCCAGTTCCACAATGGGCGGATAGGAAACCCAGTAGGGCGCAGGGATAATGACCTCGTCGCCTGGATTGAGCAGGGCCTGGGCCAGATTGTAAAAACTGTGTTTGCCCCCGCAAGAGACGATAATCTGATCAGGCTTGTATTCAAGCTTATTATCTCGGGCGAATTTGGTTATGATGGCAGCCTTTAATTCAGCGGTGCCGTCCACAGCCGTATATTTTGTGAAGCCCTCTTCAATGGCCTTGATCGCTGCGGCCTTGATGTGATCGGGTGTATCAAAATCCGGTTCACCTGCACCGAGTCCGATAATGTCTTTCCCAGCGGCCCGAAGGCTGGCGGCAAGGGCGGTAACGGCGAGGGTAGGGGAAGGCTTCAAGTTGCGGGCACGCCCGGAGAGCGAGAGTTCCAAGGTTGTTCCTCATTCAATAATGTTTGGTCGTAATATACCGCATTTCAAAAGTTTGTGAGTAGGAAATTGAGCAAAAAATTCGCCATGCAATCGCTATTTAAACCCGCGGGGGATCAGCCCGAGGCCATCAAGCAACTGCTTGCCGGTCTGCAGGCGGGCGAGGCCGCGATGACCCTCTTGGGGGCGACGGGCTCAGGGAAGACCTTCACCATTGCCAACGTGATACAGACCCTGCAAAGGCCGGCGCTGATCATGGCCCCCAATAAGACTTTGGCCGCGCAACTCTATGGCGAGATGAAGGACTTTTTCCCGAATAACTCCGTGGAATACTTCGTTTCCTATTACGACTACTACCAGCCCGAGGCCTATGTGCCTTCCACCGATACCTTCATCGAAAAAGACGCCTCCATCAATGAACATATTGAACAAATGCGTCTCTCCGCCACCAAGGCATTGATGGAACGATCGGATACCATCATCGTCGCCACCGTGTCGGCGATCTATGGTTTAGGTGATCCGAATTCTTATTTAAAGATGGTTCTGCACCTGGATCGCGGCGAACACATCAGTCAGCGTGAAATACTCCGGCGTTTAACCGAGCTGCAATACAATCGTAACGACGTGGAACTACAACGCGCTACCTTTCGTGTGCGCGGAGAAATCATTGATGTATTTCCTGCAGACTCGGATCGTGAAGCGGTACGTATCGAATTGTTTGATGACGAGGTCGAGAACCTATCCTATTTTGATCCTTTGACCGGTGAAGTGACGCAACGGGTTCCACGCTTAACTATTTATCCTTCCACGCATTACGTGACACCACGGCAAGTGATTCTGGATTCTATTGACTCGATCAAAGAAGAACTCAAGGAACGCCTGGCCATGCTTTACGACCTCAATAAATTGGTCGAAGCACAAAGACTGGATCAGCGTGTGAAGATGGATATCGAAATGATGGTGGAGCTGGGTTATTGCAGCGGAATTGAAAACTACTCGCGTTATCTTTCCGGACGCAAGGCCGGTGAACCGCCGCCGACCCTGATTGAGTATCTCCCCAAAGATGCTTTATTAATTATTGACGAGAGCCACGTCACGGTGCCGCAGATCGGTGGCATGTATAAAGGTGATCGTTCACGTAAAGAGACATTGGTGGAATTCGGATTTCGTCTGCCTTCGGCTTTAGATAATCGTCCCTTGCGTTTTGATGAATTCGAAAGACTCATGCCGCAAACGGTGTTTGTCTCTGCCACGCCGTCTGTCTATGAGATGGAACACTCCGGTGCAATCGTGGAACAGGTGGTTCGGCCCACAGGGCTCGTCGACCCCGATGTGGAAATTCGACCCGTCGCCATACAGGTTGATGACTTGCTCTCTGAAGCCAATAAGCGAATCGAACGCAAAGAGCGCGTGCTGGTAACCACACTCACTAAACGCATGGCAGAAAACCTAACAGACTATCTATTGGAACATGGCATAGAAGTGCGTTATCTGCATTCGGATATCGATACGGTTGAACGTATGGAAATTTTACGCGACTTGCGTCTGGGTGAGTTCGACGTGCTGGTGGGTATCAATCTGTTGCGTGAAGGTTTGGACATTCCCGAAGTATCTTTGGTGGCCATACTGGATGCAGACAAGGAAGGGTTTCTTCGTTCAGAGCGTTCCCTGATTCAAACCATCGGCCGCGCGGCACGGAATATCAATGGACATGTGATTATGTATGCAGACCGCATCACCAATTCCATGCAAAAGGCGATAGATGAAACCAATCGTAGACGCGCAAAACAAGTCGCCCATAATGAAAAACACGGCATTACACCCGTCGGGGTCAAAAAGGCCATACGCGATATTATGGAAGGGGCACGCAGTGGTGGATTTGCCAGTGCCAAGTCCTACGCCAAAGTGGCAGACGAAGCGGCTCAATACAAGAGCCTAAGCCCCAAAGAGTTAGACAAGCGCATCAAGGAACTCGAACAGAAGATGTATGAACACGCCCGCAACCTCGAATTCGAAGAAGCCGCCCGCACGCGAGACCAGCTCAAACATCTACAGGGGATCGTGTTTGGGGGGGAGTGATCCACTCTTTCGTGCAAGGCAGGCATTTGGTTTTTATTTGAACGATTCCAAATGCTTAGAAAGTCCTTGTTCACAACTCCCCGCCTATGTTAAAGTCTCCCACCTTCAGGCGCGTAGCTCAGTTGGTTAGAGCACCACCTTGACATGGTGGGGGTCGTTGGTTCAACTCCAATCGCGCCTACCAAATTTAGCATATTAATCAGGCTGTTACGGAAACGTAGCGGCCTTTTTTTTGGCTGATTTTTAGTAACAAGTAAGATACAAGTTTACAACAGTCGCCAATTAATTCTATAAATTCATATGGTTATGTTACTAAGGGTCCACTAATCAAGGGTGGAGCTGTTGCTTATGGGCTGTGTCTTATCCAGTGTTTGATTCGTATCACATTATCTAAATCAATCAGTTGGAAATCTCTTGATAGAATAGCTATACTGTCCATAGTCCACGGACAAAGGACGGTATAGCGAGTTCTACGATGAAAGGCCAAGACATACTCATATTGTTTAAGCTAGTCTCTTTGCAGCTGCAGAGAGGCGATAGCGCGTATCTCGTCGAAAATACAAGTGCGCGTGCCTTGGAGTCTTCTTTGGGCGTGAGTAAAAGTGAGGTGAACTCATCTATCAATAGAAGTATTGAGTCTGGCTTGATTGTTAGAGATCGTCAACATGGGTATCCCAAAGTAAATACAGCCGCGTTGTTGGAATTTGTTTGTAGCGGACTTAAGTACGTCTTCCCAGTAAAACCCGCAGAGCTGGTTAGAGGAATCCCTACTGCCTTTGATGCGCCGGTCTTACAAGGTGAGCTAGAGAGCCTGAACGACATTAAATATGTTTGGCCTTCCGCTAATGGTAGTGAGCGGGGGCAAGCAATTAAACCTTTATTTAAGACTGTGCCTGAGGCATGCGAGAAAGATAAAAAGCTTTATAGATTTCTTGCTTTGGTTGACGCCATTAGACTGGGGAATCCCAGGGAATCGAAGCTTGCACAGAAGCTACTCAAGTCGGCGGTTAAAGAAAAATGAACGACGTCCCTGACAAAATGTTGCGAATGTTGATTCCTGTCGCGGAAGCGTTGGGTGAAGAACTATTAAAAGAAATGGCCTTCGTAGGAGGGAGCACGGTTGCGTTTCTAATTTCTGATCCTATAACACGTCAAGCAGTACGGTTTACTCTGGATGTAGATGTGATACTGCATGTAGAGGGCCAGTCTGATTGGTATCGAATTCAGGACATTCTAAGACAGAAAGGTTTCAAAGAAGCGATAGATGAAGAGGTGATCTGTCGCATGAAGTTGGGTGACATTCTAGTCGATTTCATGCCGGATGACGAAGCTATTCTTGGCTTCAGTAGTCAGTGGTATCAACCTGCACTGAAAACAGCGGACGTCTATCCACTCACAGATAAGCTTTCAATCAAGATACTCACTCCCGTCTACTTTTTAGCAACTAAGCTAGAAGCCTTCTTAGGGAGAGGCAAAGATAATTTACTCGCCAGCCAGGATTTGGAAGATATTATCAATCTCGTAGATGGTCGTGAAGAACTTCTCTCTGAAGTGACTGATTCAGAACAATCGATCCGGCAGTACATCGCAGAGCAGTTTTGGGAACTATCGGCAAATCCGGATTTTGAATACGCAGTCAAAGGAAATATACAGGAACCGGGGCGCGTGGGGCTGTTTTTTCAGCGCTGGGAATCAATCTCTAACTTGGGTGACAGACGGTAGCTCGCCTACGAATTTTGCCTGTATTTGTCCTCCTTGGTCAGTTTTAACCTGTTACTTACTCCCCCGCAACCTCTTGATACTATTAGCCTAAAATCGTCCATTTTTACCATTCTCTAAACTCCAAAAATCCTCAATAATTCATTGGGTTACCCGAAACCCAAACCCTTTTTGACATGGTGGGGGTCGTTGGTTCAACTCCAATCGCGCCTACCAAATTTAGCATATTAATCAGGCTGTTACGGAAACGTCGCGGCCTTTTTTTTGGCTGATTTTTAGTAACAATAAGACACAAGTTTGCAACAGCCACCGAATACAGTATTGAAATTTGCCAGTTGCAGCATTTGAGCACCACTTGGTCGGGGGGCTGGTATTCCACTTCTTGTGTCTAACTCTAAAGTTGCGTTGGTGCTTGTTGTTAATTCAACGAGCTAGCAAAATTTCGGATTTGTAGCTATACCGTCCATAGTCCAAGGACAGAGGACAGTAAAGACGGTTCATGCAATGAAAGGCCAAGACATACTCATATTGTTTAAGCTAGTCTCTTTGCAGCAGCAGAGAGGCGATAGCGCGTATCTCGTCGAAAATACAAGTGCGCGTGCCTTGGAGTCTTCTTTGGGCGTGAGTAAAAGTGAGGTGAACTCATCTATCAATAGAAGTATTGAGTCTGGTGTTTAAGACTGTACCCTTGGCCTGCCTGAAAGATGATAGGCTCTTCAGATTTCTAGCGTTGATAGATGCGATACGATTGGGAAATCTCAGGGAATTGAAGCTGGCCCAGAAACTTCTAAAGTCAGCTGTCAAAGAAAAATGTTCCCGACAAAATGTTACGAATGTTGATTCCTGTCGCGGAAGCGTTGAGGGATGACTTGCTACGAGAGATGCGCTATATCCCACCGGTTAATAACCATCTGCGCATTCTAAATTGATTTGGGCTGTTTCCGGGCCACGTAAATCGGGGTAATTGGCTCATTGGTGTGTTCCTAGTAATGGGCTTGCTATCTACAGTAGCAACCATTTCAAAATATTTTTTAGATATATTTTCATCGCCCTTGAGGTAGGAGTTGAAGGGGTAAGAATATGATTTTCCCGGAAAGCCCCAACTTTCAAACAAGTCTTTAGATGTTTTCAAGTCTTCCTCAAAGCGTTCTGCAGAAACGCCCGTTCGACGTAGATGTTGATGTCCGTGAGTACCGAGTTCATGACCTGACGCAAAGGCCTTTTTCAGGTGCTTTAAGGTTGGATAGATATTTTTAGCAATCTCAGCTTGTTCAAGTCGATTGTCTCCGTCGTTCATGAGTATCTGCACTAGCGCTTCCGCGTCCTCCAGTGGGGCTTGGTGAACAAGAAACTGTACCCAATCCATGCCTGAAAAATTGCGACCCTTCTCAAGAATGGGTCTATTGTCTCGATAATAATTCTCGGCAACATGTTTAAGATGTTTGTCACTACTACTATCTCGCACGAACCAATAGAGAGCATGCTCCCATATTAAAGTATTGCTGTCTACCAGGGCGGTTGTTTGAAAAAACGTGGCCTTAATGTTTAGTGCTTCCAGAACTTCAAAGCCTTGTTCGTAGTTGTCTTTGAAACAGTCATCAAAGCAAACTATTATCCCTACGCCATTGTTGCCGCTCAATTTGTATTCGCCGATTTTATCAAAGGTTAGAAAATTAACACCCAGGTTTTTCAAAGTATTTAGTTCTAAGTAAAGATTTTCAGGAGATATGACGGGAGAATAACCCTTGGTAAGAAAGTCATTGTTGGAACGATGATCCACCCGGTGATACAGGAACGACAAAATAGTTCCTTTGTTTTTCGCCATCCAAAAGTTAGACAACCATGAAGTAAACGCTATATCTTTCGCTCGATTCAAAACACGATGAATCATTAAGAATTTCCTACCAACTTCACATCAAGATCATATTTTTTTTGATGGTTTAAATAGGTCTCAAGTAGTCCTTTTTCAATTTTCTTGTTAACCACAATTTTGAAATAGGGACGAAAAACATATCCAGTTTTTCTTAGAAACAGAGTTCCCTCTGTCCATTGCTTTACTCGACAAGCAGTACCATTTTTTATTTCTTTTATAGCTTGAACCATCTTTTCAATTCCAATGTGGAAAGACTTTGCTTCAATAGTTTCAAGTATATCGCTTTCTGAAATATTAGGGCGAACTGAATAGATGATATCCCCACTATCAATCCCAGGGTCGATATAGTGAACGGTCGCTCCCACATACTGAGGTTGTCCGCGCATTAGCATAAACAGATTACAATTGCCGCCCCGTGAATAAGGCGATAAGCCAGTGTGGAGATTGATAATTCCCAAAGGAATCTTCTTGCTAAGGCTTAGCATAGGTGCTCGAAGCAGATTCGTACCATTTACGCAAACTACAGTTGGATTTAACGCGGAAACAAAATCTACCGCTTCAGGGGAGTTGATATCGGAAACAAAGATTTTCGGCACATCAGGTGGTAATTCTGGGAGCTTGGTATTGATAAAAAATAGATTTTCAATCACATCTTTAGCCTTTCGTTCGTAGCGTGGGATCAAAATGCGTGATGCGATGTATTGATAAAATTTTACCGGGTTTAAATAGCGCATGAGCCGCTGAGTGAGGGTACCCTTTGCTGAAGGCGTTGCGTGTATTACGATTCCCAGTAAATCGTATTCTTCCGCCAAACGCATCGCGAGATAGCGCTGGAATAAACCATCGCAACAAAGCAAAACAACTTTAATTTCATGGTCTTGAGACAATGATTGGGTCTCGGTATTTAGGAAAATATGGCCATTCTTATGCAGAAAATATACCGCGCCAAATGCAATGAAAAAGTGAGCATGTTTCCGGAATCGAGGTGTTATAAAGGAAAGCTAGTGAATACCGACTACACGCGCTTATATAATTTATTTAATCAATAAGTTATGTGGCATCCTGGCTTTTTTCTGTGTCTTAGCTAGTTAGCAGATGCTATGGGCTGCAAGGAGTGGCCAGGCCCTCGGCGTTACCGTGCGGGAGATGGTCACCGACTCTTCATCTACAGCGAGGCATGTGGTGTGATTGAGGCCAAAAGGGTAAGTGCGAACTTGGAAAAGACCTGGTACCTCTAAAAGGAAGGTGAGCTAGACGAAAAAAGCAATGTGCAAAATATGCACATTGCAAATTCGGATAAACCCGTCATAAATGACACCGGCCTGGCAGCACTTACGCTGCTGGTAGCAGAATCCGCACCCGAACAAAAAGAAACCATGATCCGATTAATCATGAACATGCTGGCATATGAAAACTAATGTTGATGTCATTGCCGAATAATCTCACCAACATCGAAGTGTGAAAGAATCAAAAAAACATGACTGGCCAAGCGCATTAAACCAGTCAACTTCTTTGCGGTTGCGTCGCTTTGATTCAGTAACGGTAATAAGTCACATCAATCGCGTTGAGTAATACCATCTCCCAATTACCCGCGACAAAATTTGTCGCCCTCAACGAGTACACTACGCCTTTTGGATGCGGTGCAAAAATCTGGGTTTATGTAAAACTTTCTTGAAACTTTGGGGGGCAAGCTTTTACACACCGCCTGAGTTTTTGTCGCATAGAAATTGGCGAGGCCACAATTACTGATAAAAAAAGAATAATATCAATAAGTTAAAAAGTATATTCTAAAGGAAAATTTACTTTTACACACTGGGAAAATCTCGTTAGAGTAGACGCTTATCCCTGATTTTAGGATGTATTTCATGGCAATTCCGGATTTTCAATCAGTAATGCGCCCGGTGTTAGAGGCTTTGGCCGACGGACAGGCGCGTAGCTTGACCCAAATACACGATTTTGTCGTTGAGCGTTTTCAGCTTCCACCAGACGAGATCCGCGAAAAACTCAATAGCGGCCGACAAACCATCATCCGCAATCGAGTCGGTTGGTCTCGCACTTATCTGAACAAGGCGGGTCTGTTGGAGATACCGGAACGAGGGCTTTCACAAATCACAGACAGAGGCCGTGA
>Ga0224501_10003976_pt1 | contig 11658 bp, 14 predicted proteins | sample SF_Oct11_sed_USG_4_FD_169105 | JGI IMG/M metagenome (GOLD analysis project Ga0224501, IMG submission 169105) | Sediment microbial communities from San Francisco Bay, California, United States - SF_Oct11_sed_USGS_8_1 | ecosystem: Environmental > Aquatic > Marine > Sediment | place: USA...
AAATAGTGGCTTTGTGGCGGCATATTCGTCCATTGTGCCTTCGCCCTTCTTCAGTTGAGCGAATAGCTTATTGGCTTCCTTGATGTCGCCGTCACGAAAGCTGCGGCAGATTGCTTTAATCTGCAACACCAGCTTTGCTTCAGCGCGAACCATGTTCTGCCTGTTGCGCCAAGTCAGATATATCTTGGCAATGGTTGGGTCTTCGTAACGTTTATCCATAATGGATCTCCTTGTTTTGTGCGAGGCGATGGAGTGGTGGCATTTCTGCGTAATCTCACTGGCCTCTGGTTGTTGGTGCGCCAATAGAGTGGCATCTCTGCGAGCCGCACGCGGCACCAAATAAAGCGGGAGCGCAGCTGAAATGGCATTTCTGCGCAGTCTTATTGGCTCCCTGTTGTAAGGTGGGGGTGCATCGTCGTAGGCATTCCTGCGGGCTTTACACGACCCCCTGTTGTAAGGTGGGGGCGTAATATGCATGGCATTTCTGCGATCGATACTTGGCCCCCTGTTGAATGGTTGGGAAGGGTGATAGCCAATCGGCATTGCTGCATGGCGCTCGTGACCCTTCCCATTGGCGCGACCAAGAGATGGCATTTCTGCGACCTTGAGGTGGCACCAAAATAAAGCGGGGGCGCCGCATGGTTGGCATTTCTGCGCTGGTTGATCGACCCCCTGTTAAACATTATTCTGCCAAAGCCTGCTCATACTCAGCTTTGACTTCGCTGATATTCCAAACATCTCTGACGACTTTATCATCAGTGACGCGGGCCTTGATGGCAGAATAGAAGCTGCGCTGCCCCTCATGGTGCTTGCTGCGGGATGTCTCGTGCATAATTGCCTGCTCAAGATCCTCGCTTGTTGCATCGCCCAAGCAGATGCCGGTATTCGGCAACAGCCAACGCTCAAACATATCCTTGGCATATGCGGGTGCCATGTTCTTCAGCGACACGGCTGGCGTTGACGTCTCGCCCTTGCTTAGAACAGTTTGATGCGCTGCACGTTTAAGTCGCGCGCGGTAGCCTCTGGGCTGCGCAACAACATCCAAATATGCGATGCGCTCCAAATGGCGGCGTGTAGCCTCTTCGCGCAAAACATCATCTTGCTGAAGCATAGCCAGATATTTCTCTGATGCTTCCTTTGCGCTGCTTGATCCTTCCCAAGCCTTTTCCACGGCCTCGGATACAATCGAAATAATATTTTCCTGCTTAGTCATTACTCTTCCTCCTCTTCGTTTCGCCAGTCGAAGTCGTCTTCGTCTTGGCATTCTGGGCAGCGAACCGTTGTCCACGCGTCGCTGTCCGGCGTGTTGACGAAACGCGGCAACTCGATGAAGCCGGTTCCGTCGCAGGTTGTGCAGATCATTTGTACACATCCGCGTTGATGCTCCACAGCACCAAGGTCGCGCGCTGCTGGCCTGCGCGCTGGTTCACATGCGCTTTGCATATCTCGCCGCGTGCGTGCATGTTTTCGAGATGCTGCGACAGCTTGCGCGTGTCCACGTCAACGATTTCAGCGATGTCTGCTGTTTCGCAGTAGGTGACGTCGTCGCTCTGCAGCATCGCAAGGATCTTCCGCTGGACGTCGGCCCAATCAACCTGCTTAGGCTCCTCGGTGGGAGCTTGTACGGCCTCTGCTGGTGCGTCAATCGCCAAGCCCAGCACGTCACGCGCTGCGCGTCGTTCCTGCACATATGCGGCAACCCACGGCGTGCGCTCGCGCTGCTCTTCGACGGCGTTCTGCACGATGATGCCGGTGCAGATGTCGTCAAGGTTTGCGTGCGCCTGCTGCAGCAGACGCGGCGATATGTGGACGCTCTCGCCGTTGTCGGTGCGGACGCCGAAGCCGGTGCCGCTGTCGGTGATGTGCGTGATTAGAAATTCATGTGTATGCGTAAGGTTCATTATGGTTTCTCCTGTTAAGGTTAATTTAAGCTACGCGAATGCGCGCAACAGCTTCACGATGGCAGCGGAACACTACAGCGGCAGCGTCGTCCATTGTTGGGTGCTTTGTGCCGCCCACTAAGCTGCCAAAACGAATGCGCCAATCGCCTTCGTCATACTTTTCGACTTCACCTTTTGCGCCATCTGCAGAAACCAGATTGTAGCGCTCTGAATATTTGTGGCGTGTTTTCTTAGCTGTGTAATTAGTCATATCTTCCTCCGTTGCTTATATTGTTAACATAAAGATAACACAGCACGGTGCAAGCAAAAAATGCACCCATCGTAAACTTTTTTTCGCCTCTATATAAAATCGTTTAAATGCAGTATGTTGCGCGCGTGGCCAACAGCATCAACGTCGGACGTGCTGGCGAGTTTCTCGTAGCAGCCGAGCTGGAGCAGCGCGGGATACGCTGCCATCGAGTAGACATGAAGGACGATGACCTATGGGTTAAGTCGGCCAGCGGCGAGCTGTTGACCATGCAAGTTAAGGCGACCCTCGAGCCACGCAAAGATCGTTACCGCGAGGCGCACTATGTGTTCACGCGCTCACACGGCGATGCGCAAATATTTGCGTATGTTGCTCTAAATCTGCGGCTGTTTATTCTACGCACCGCACCTCGCGGCAAGACGGTACGCATAAAGCCCGCCGAGTTTACACCGCAGGCCATGGCGGATAGTATCGCCGCACATCTGTATTGAGAGGATATACCATGGACGATAAGACACGCGAATTGGTGCGCAATCTGAACCAACCCCACCGCGTCAACAACGTTATGGCGTTGTTCCGGTTTTGCGAGGAAGCGGCTGCCGTGATCGAAGATCAGAACGCGCAGATCAACGCGCTAAAGAACGCGCCCGCGCCGAAGGCGAAGAAGTCTAGCGGAAAGTAGCGATCCCGAGATCCTGCATGATGCGCTCAGCGGGGGTCATTTCCCTTTGCTGAGCCTGCGCCATACCGGCTCCCATTGTCAGCGACCTGCCAGCTTCCGCCGCCCTTGCGCCGCCAGCGCGCGCCCTGCTGATGGCTGGCGTCAATTGCTCAAGCAATCGAGCCTGCGCCATTAGCTCTTCAGGCGTCATGCGCTGCGTCAGGACGGGCGCAATCTCCTCGCCTACACGCCTTATGCGCTCAGACTGCTTTGCGCCTCCAAGGAGCCCCTGAGCCGCTGCGCCGGTAACCGTGGGCATAACACCCTGACGAGCGACGGTTTCGCCGAGGCTTTCGCCTGTCATTTCCTTCATTCTGTTCATTACTTGGTTGCGGATAAACGTCTGCGAGTTTTTAGCAACTCCGGCTTGCTGCATTAGCGCGCTTGCAGTGTCGTTTATCTGCCTGCCCAAAGCATCCGCAGCGTCATCGCCCAGCGCCATGCGTAGCTTTGTAGCCACGGCGCGCGTGTTCATCGCTTTTAACGCAGCCAGCGCCTCGATCACTTCCGCGTCATTGTCGGCGCGCGGGTTGATCTTGGCGTTTGCTTGGATCTCGTCGATCCGGTTTCTTAGCGCCTGCCGTAGCTGTTTGAGCCCCACGTCGTCAATGCTTTCCATGGCCATGGCCACATCTTCGCGCGTTACTCTTGGGCTCAGAATGTCATTACCAAGGTCGGCGGCGATTTTCTGGTCGATGGCGTCCTTGCCTGCGGCGCGCGCCTTGGCGTAGTCAGGATTCACATCATCCAGCGAGCTGCGGAGCTGCAGCGCCAAGTTGCGCTTTGATCTGGCAGCCTCTAGATCGCCGGAGCGCTTTAACGCCTCGCTCTGACTGTATAGACGGCGCGACACGTAATCTATGGACGCCACGGTCGGCTGCCTTGTCACGGTATATGTGCCGTCGCCATGTGAGACTATGTCCAATCCCTCACGCTGCGCGGGAGTAAGGTCGTTAAACTCCGCCTCTTTAATGCGTTGCCCGCCAATATAATTATCAGCCTCGCCAGCTTCTCGGAGCAGCGAGCGAGCGCCTGACATATCGGTCGGGTCAACGCGTGAAAACAGCGCCATCACTTGGCTGTCTGCGGGGATGTCTGCGTCATACGCTGCGCCATAAAGATCGCGGCGGGCATTCGCAGTGTCTTTCATAATCTGCGCTTTTTGCGTCAGTATGCCATCTGTGGTTTCGCCAAGAACATTGTCCAGCGTTGTGTTAAGATCACGCGAAGCAAGCAGAGATGTCTCGTTAAGGTTTTCCTTTACGATCTTTGCCGCTGGCCCGCTTGTATTAGCCACAGTGTCAAGCAGCGCCTCGGTGTTGGGGCCAAGCGCAGCAATAGACCCATATGGCCCCATCCGCTCTGCGCTCTCCACAGCGGTTGCGCTGTCCATAGCCAGCGTGTCCTTAACCACCTGAGCCGCTGTATCCTTAAACCCGATCTTCTGCAGAATATCGCGCACCGGCTTTTCGAGGTACTTGCCGTAAACGTACCCAGAACCTGCGCCAACGACGGGCGCAGCCGCACCAAACAACACGCCGCCCAATCCGCCTGACTTAGCCTGCGAAACGGCTTCCGGCACCCCGCCTTCACCATACCCAGCCACAGCGCCCTCAAGCGCCGCCAGCGGCCCGCCGTAGCCAACGCCTTGCGTGACTTTACCGGCGAATGATTCCGCTGCCAGCTTAGGCGCAAACGGTGCTGCAGTTGCGATACCCGTAGCCAAGCGAGATACGGCGGTTGTTTTAGGCGCTTCCAGCTCGCGGCCAGCGATGGCTTCTCTTATTAGGCTTTGCGCCTGATCTGGTGAAACGCCATCTCCATAATACTGGCTGGCTGCAGAAGACAATGCGCCAGCAACCGGCTCAACGTAACCTCTGAAAAACGGCATGCCCTTCATCGCCGACAAGATCCGCGTCGGCAGCTCGCCGATCATTTCCTGCGCTGATTGACCCTTCACGACCGCTGCGGCGTCTCCGCCTGCGGCACTTATCATCTTGATCATGCTGGGGTCTGACGTGCTGTAGGTGCCGTCGGTGAACGACTCAACGCCTGTCTCTTCGTTTCTGACGATCATGCCGCCCTGCGGGAAGCTTTCGACAAGACTGGTGCCTTGCGGGGTTTGCACTGCAGCTTCCCGTGCGGCTTTGGCGAGCCTGACTAATTCAGCGGCATCCGCCTCTTCACCCATGGCGTCCGCCTTTGCGGCCATAGCCATGTATTCTTCATAAGTCGCAGCCATCGTCTAATCAACCTTATTGTTGGTATTTGTCTTCTAACTCTTCTGGCGTTAACGGCACAGTTTGCCCATTCCCGCCTCCGTTGTCGCCCTCAAGCCAAGTTGGCCGTCCGCCAAGCGCCCTGTCCAAAGCGGCTATATCCGCGTTTGGCTCTTTGTAGGCAAACCTGATGGTTTTTTGGTATCGCCCTTTAATCTTGTTCAAATCTTTCAAGACGGCCTCTTTGCTTTGGTTTAAGTTTAACTTGGCGATGTCGCTCTCTAAAAGATCCAATTCCGCATTTGAAACAGCCCCAAGGGTTGCCCCGCTTGCCTTTAATGCTTGAAGAGCATCCAACGCCATATTCGACCGCAACGTCTGTACGTCAATCCTTAATTCGCCAGCGGCAGTAAATGGCACCATCCCAAAAATTGACCCCCAAAAGCCTGTGGTGCCTTCAGTATTTCTGACAGTGTTCAACAAGTCTTCAACGGTTTCCAGCGTATCGCCAGCCCCGCCAGCCGCTGATACGCTCGCTCGTGATCTTGCTATCTGCTCGTTTATTTGGTCGATCTGCATTTTAATTGCGGGGGCCATTTCAGGGAACGCATAGGCTTGCTGTATGAGCTGCTGCTTTTTTAGCTCAAGGTTGGACATATCACCCATTCCAACCCCAGTGCCACCCATAACCCGTTGCAACATCTGCTGCCTCTGCGCAGCCGCGTCACGCTTGCGCTGCGTATCCGCCATGGAGCCAAACGCCTTGAGCGTGTCAGTGAACGACGTGCCCTGCTTGCCTTGCGCCGCCATACCTGCGTCAGAGATCGCTGAAAACGCCAGCATCATGCGCTGCTGCTTGGACAAGTTGCCAAATGGATCGTCTGATCGCGTAGGCTGCGTAGGCTGCTGCAGGATGCCCGTGCCAAGTTGAAATCCTGCAGGCGTTGCAGACTGCTGCATTGGCGTTGCGGATGGCGCATCGAGAGGCGCTGCTTGAGCCGGAACAAGCGGCACAGCAAGATCCGTGGGCATTGCGCTGGGCGGTTGCCCAGATCCCCCTGATGGCGCTGCCAGCGTCGGCACAAATGGCTTATTTGCTTGCGCTGCTTGTGCGCGCTCAAATAAGTCTATGTCATCTGGCGTAAGCGTTTCGCCTTCAAGCGGCAGCATATTTGGGGGCATCCCAGAAAGCGCCAGCGATTGGATTATGGCTTCCGTTGCGATCATTATACTAGCCTCCCCGTGCTAAGCCCGCCGTAACCCATTCCAGCGCCATACCCAGCGCCCATTCCGGCGCCCATACTTCCGAAGGCCATGCCAGCAGGTCCAAATGCGCCCATGCTTGCTGCGGACATCCCCAGCTTTCCAAGCGTACCCAGAGCTGGCCCCATGCCGCCTGTGCGCTCCGTCGTCGTAGACGTTCCAATGCCCGCCGGAATAAGCCCAGCCGTTGAGAACAAGCCCGCAAGTGACTGCAGTGGGTACTGCTGCTCGCGGATAAACTGCTCGTAAGCAGAGCCAAGGCCCGCCTGCTCGATCTGGCGTGCAATGTCACCGGCTGACATCTGCGCGCCCAACGCGCCCAGCTCTGCCTGACGGCCCGCCCCAGCGGCACCCATCATGCCTTGTGCGCCTGCCAAGCGTGCTTGGTTTTCCGCCGCAACCTGCGCCTCGCCAAAGCTGAGACCCTGCTGCATCAGACCGGCGACCATGGCGTCGCGTGACGTTTCATAAGCCGCCTCGCGCTCGCCTTCAAAGACGCCGCGCCGCACGTTGCCAAATGCACCCGCCTTGGTGACGCCTGCGGCTTCGCCAACACGCTCCTGCGCACGCTTGCGCTCGGCCTGCGCCAGCATCGGGTCGATGACGCCCTCGGTGTACATATCCTGATAGCCACGCACACGCGCCATGCGCTGCTCTGGCGTCTCGGCGGCCATTCCCGCGTAAATGTCAGACGCGGCCCCGTATTCGCTTGGCAATGTCAAAGCGCCGTAACTCTCATATGCCTGCCGCATCATCGGGTCCATGCCAGCGACAAGCGGGTCGGTATATCCAGCGAATGGCGTGTCAGCTATTTCCGTCGTGCGCCCGTATAGATCCTCCAGCATTTCCTGCTGGAATGGGTCCATTGTGCTTTCTTGTTTGGTCGTCTTCGTGCTGCCCATCAGTGCAACTCCATCTCATAGTGTGTGTAAACTGGACGAAACGCAGAGCCGTCCACATATCTTTCAAAACCCTTACGGCCATCTGCCTCCACGGCGTCAAGCTTGGCGTCCTTGGCCAACCCCGCCAAAACATCTACCGCCTTATTCATCCATACATGCATGTGCTTGCCGCCCATAAATTCTATCTTGAGGTTCTTACGTTGAGGGTGTTTCACAACGCATGTGGTAATCGCTGCGGTCAACTTGTCCTCAAGGTAAACCAGCCACAATATTGATGTGCCGGTCAGTATATCTTCTCTTACATCGTCCAGATCAACGTTATGTTCAACCCGTCTAATCGCCGGAGCCAGCAGCTCCATGCCTCTGTCGATGTAGTCGTCTATTTCGCGTTCAGGTATCGGCAGAACCGTCACCCGCTGCGCTTGGCCAAATTGTACAACATTATCAATCATCCGTGAAGCCTCGTAATAGCCAAGGTGGAGGCGGGGATCGCTGGCACAGGCGATGACGCTGCTGTGTAATTTAGGAAGCCGTCTGTGTTGTCGATCATGTAATTCACTTCCAAGTAATCATTCGCCGCAACGGTGAATATCTGCGTGCGTGACGTGACCAGTGTAGCGTTGTTCTGGTGTAGCGCGATTGTCATCGCGCTGTTAGCCACGTCTGTTCCGTTGACGCTCGGCCAGAAGTAGAAGTGAACCGTGCTGGCTGACGTTGATGATATTTGCGCCGAAAACGATATGACGTATTCGCCCGCCTCCTCAAACACGATGCGCGACGCTGGCGTGCCTTGCGTGATGCCGTTGTTTCCGACCGGCGCGTCATATGTCAGCTTGTATGCCGTGTTGGCTGCCGCTGGCACGACATCAGCCGTTTTTATAAAGTCAGCGTGTCCATCCTCCAGCACGATCTGCCGGAACTCGCCATTCTTAGACACGACAGGGTAGCCGTTTACGTTATCCCACAAGATGACGCCGTTTTCGGCGGGGCTGCTGTCAGGCGTCTTGAAGCCCAGCTTGTACAAGTTTTGCGTCAGATAACGCGTTAGGCCACGCCCCCATTGGCGCAGATCCTCGCCTATCGCTGGGAGTATCGGCGACGACATTATCTACGCCCCGCCGGTTTGACGTCAACGCGCATATTGCCGACACGCCACGGTGCCAGCTTTGCGCCCTCAACGCGCATACGCATTTGACGGCCAGCGAAGCGCACAGATGTCGGGTTGTTGGGGGTGTACGGCCCGTGACTGCTTTCATCGCCGTTGGGGTAGAAACGTGTCTTAAATGTCACGTTCACGTCGCCTTGCGTTTCCTCGTCTGGGATAAGCTTGGTCACATGCGCAGTCTGGTCGCCACTGCCAATAGAAAACGGCCCGCTTTCCGCGAAGACCGCGCCGCTGTCTACGTTCAGCCCCACTTCGTGGTCATAGATGTCACTGTCGGCATTGTGGCCCGCCATGAACGGGTAGCGGAAAACGCCACGCTCTGTTCCTGACGTGCGCGCCAAGTTGCCAATCAGCCAGTGGCGCTCGGTGTAGTCGTAAGCCACATATCTGTCGATCTCGGTGCTGTTCTCCGAGCAGTAGAACCACCACACCTCCCCGAATTGGCCGTTGGCAAAGCCCCACACCTTAGACTGCTGCGCTTGGTTAAAGTCTCCGAAAACGTAGTCATGCACGTCACATGGAAGCTCGCGCACGCTGTTGCCGTCGAAGTAGAAGAACCCACGCTGGCCCATGTAGAACACGCCCAGATCCGTATCTACAGCAGACTTGCGCGATATGGCCCCGCAGGAAGTACCGACTCTGCTAAACGAGTAAATAAATGGCGGGCCTGCGTATACAGCGGCATGACAGTCTGTGTCTGTTATGATTATAGTTTGCCCTTTGGTGCGGATCGCCTGCATGATTTGGCCAGACGTCTGCAGGATCTGCGAGCCAGCTTGGTTCGTGGACGCGGGTGTCCATAGCGTGCTATTTTCTTGATCACACCATGACACTGTACGCGGGTTGCCGCCCGCGCCCAGCGCGAAGATAAAGCGTTCTTCTGTGACCAGCAAGCCCAGATTATTCGTCGGGGCGTTTGCAATTACAGCCGCCTTCGCGGCTGGATTTAGCTGCCACTCTAGCAGGCGTCCGTCGTCTTTCGAGCAGGCCACGAGATATTCGCCAAAATTGTCGATTGACCACTGCGTGGCTTCCTCTGGCACAGCGTTGTCGTTTTGCTGAATTGGCTGCCCGTAAAAGCCATCGCCATAAAATCCGTAACCGTAACCCGTCTCAACCTCTGCGTCCTCACGGCCAGCCGTTAAATCTGTTGGGGCGATGTCATACACAGTGCCGTTGCCCGTCATGGCCTTCAGCTCGTTATATGAGCCGCCAGCAAAATACGCAGTGCCATTATTTGCTTCCCACGTATGCATCCCGCGCACGACATTTGTGCAAAACGATGCTTTACGCTCTTGCCAGCCTCCGATTGGACGTAAGCTGTTATCACGCCAGCGCACCAAGCTGCCATCACGCCAGCGGCCAGACTGCTCTAAGTCAGTGCCGTTTCGATAAAATCCGGCTGGGATGTCTAAAGGTACGAGTGTCATGTATTTACCTCGTAATAAGTTACGAATATAGCGCCGCCAGATCCTGCGCCGGTAGATCCTGCACCGCTTTCTGAAGCAGAACCGCCTGATCCCGCGCCGTAATTATTGCCAGCATCAGAAGCTCCCGCAGCACCGCTTGAGTGTTGAACCGCAGCGCCACCTTGAAAGGTAACACTTACGTCAGAACCCCACTCTGTAGCTTTTGTTGGCGCTCCTGTAGTAGACCCCTTTAAATAACCAGATGCGCTTACAGTGGAACCATTTACGCCACCAGAGCCTAAATCTGGGCTACCACCACCTGTAGCGCCAGAGCCGTCACCGCCTATAGACAAACCTGGTCCATGGCCACCAGTGTAATTACTTTCTCCCCCAGACCCAGAGCCGCCTAATGATGCAGGACAAATACCCCAATGGATTGTAGTAGTGGTGCTAGAAGCCTCTCCTACAGGAAGAGTAGTCGTTACAGTTGCATCTATCGCGCCCTGCCTACCACCAAAACCCCTTGAGCCACCTGTAGCAGAAATAGTTGTACCAGTGCCATTAGGGTTAAACGAGGTGGTGCCACCGTTTCTCCCTGATATAACCGTTCCTATTCCTCCAGCATAAGATACGCCACTACCGCCAGCACCAATACTAATACTAGCAGAGGTTATAGCATGATCCTGCACTGAGTACCTACGGAAAGCTGTACCTCCCGCAGCGCCTCCTGACGCAACTTTTTCACGCTGACTGTCAGTGGAATGACCGCCACCAGAACCCCCACCGCCAACAGCATATACGTTATACTGCACACAACCTGACTGTGCTGGCGACCAAGAAGATCCACTTGCCTTTGTTTCTGTAGTGCCTTTTTTCTTTAATATACGATTTGCGCTTCGATAATTAGAAAACGCTAATGCACTACCTGAAGACGGCAAGCTGTCTGGAACAGGATTAGAGCTACCGCTTAAATCACCGCTAAGAGAAACAGAACCAGACTGCCCATAATAATCACGCAACTCGCTCATAGATATTGCGCCGCTTGCGTGACCAAAATTGTCTATCGAGGTTATAGTCATTACGCACTACCAAATGCAGTTACATCATTCTCAACAGTCAACGCACCAGAGCTAGATAGCTTCAGCCTATCCGTTCCCTGATATGCAAATTTCAAATCGCTACCGGACTGAGTAATCGTCCAATCCCCCAAATCAACTGTCGTAACATTTGCAGTTGGAATGTTGGCCGTGCCAGTAAATGTGGGAGAGGCTGTCGGCGCTTTAGCATTTAATTGTGTCTGAATGTTGCTTGTAACGCCGTCAGTATGATTAATCTCATCCGCTGACGCAGAAATCGCAGTGCCACCGACTTTCCAAGATCCAGCAGTCAAGTCTGGGGTGCTGGCGGTGTCGCCGTTTAGAACGTCAACAACGTCATCAAGCGCCGTGTTGACCGTTGCTCCCCATGTGTTTTCGCTGCCGCCCACGGTAGGTTTAGTTATGCTAATCGTCATATCAAAATCCTCAATGCTTACACGACTATACTACTTTAAGCGCCAGCCGTCCACGTCTTCTATCTCAGCCAATCCCACGCCTGCCGCGTGCGATCCGCTCTATCTTTCAATCCATGATGCCCGCCGTTAACGCGCTTGGTGATTTTGGCGATGGCGTCGTCGTCTATACCTTCATCTGCGATCTTCCACAGCCCATTCTTGTCAAAGAACCACATAGCCGTTTCAAAGGCGTAGTCTTCCTCAACAAGCGACGGGTCTGTCAGCACCTCCGGCAAGCGCATATCATGTGCAAACGCCTTGTAGTTGTTCTTGCCGGTG
>Ga0224501_10003977_pt1 | contig 11658 bp, 12 predicted proteins | sample SF_Oct11_sed_USG_4_FD_169105 | JGI IMG/M metagenome (GOLD analysis project Ga0224501, IMG submission 169105) | Sediment microbial communities from San Francisco Bay, California, United States - SF_Oct11_sed_USGS_8_1 | ecosystem: Environmental > Aquatic > Marine > Sediment | place: USA...
AACACATTGGTATCCAATTCGCCTTGGAAAGCTTTTCTCGAGATCGATAAGCAAGAAATTTCTTTTAATGCAGCATTCTCACTAGCTGAATTCTACAAATTTGAAGACTTACTAAAGGAAACCTATTCTTCTAATGGAACTTTTTTTTTGAAAAAATTTAACTGGGCTATAGATCCAAAATCAACCCAGAAAAATCCGGTAATCAGCATTTTGCTGGACGGAGAAAAAATTCTAGTGATAGGAGACCCCCAATGAAGCTACACGGCTACGCATTCGCTACGACATTTTTAGCGATCACTACTGTTGGTACTGTTTTCACTTACCAATATGAAATGTTACCTCCCGCTGTTATAAATGTTCCTGCTATTTCCCTGGCCGGTAATTTGGACACTAAGATTCCCGCAGACATGATCAAACAGGCCAGCATCGACTATGGCGCCTATCTACCCTGGCGCTCACGCCAATCGTTGGAGTCAGACAAAACAGTCAGCACCGAAAAATCCGTTGGTGAGCACTACAATGTTACGGCTATAATAATTAACGATTCGACAAGGTTGGCCCGAATCAATGGCAGCTACTTCACCGAGGGCGAAAGATTAGACCAATACGTCATTGAACTCATAAATTATGACTCAATCAAGATATCAAACAACAATTCAACTACAACCTTAAGGCTATGAATATTTTAACAAGAACACTATTCCTGTTTACTATTGCTCTGCTTGTGGGTGCGTGCAGCTCCACGCCAGAAAAAGACCCAAAATCCTCCGAACTGGAAGAAGTCACAACCAAGACGAGCGATACCAGAAAACAAGAGCCGCTTGTTCTCTTTGAAAATAGTTTTTATAACCAGCCTTTCGGAAACAAACGCTTTTCCTTTAAAGCTCGCGGGTTACCGATAAAAGACGCGCTTTCCGCTTTTTCAAAGCTTTACTCGATAAACATTTTGGCAGATTCCAACGTTAGCGGGTCGGTCAACGTGGATTTTTCTAATCTGGCTTTTGATCGTGCGATGGAGATCATTCTTGCATCTAAAGGTTACGGATGGGAATGGGATAACGAGGTTATAAGAGTTAGAAAAAAAGTTACGCGAATATTTAAAATAGACTATGTGTTTCTTCAAAGATCAGGCAAGTTCTCCAGCAACGCAGGTATAAGCACCAATCTCACAGGATCATCTCAGAGCGGTGCAAGCGGCGCAAGCACGACACTAACACAGAGTGGCACTGTCGATTTCTGGAAAGACCTGGAAGACGTTCTGAAAACCATGATTTCCAAAGATGGCAGCATGCATATAAATCGTTTGAGTGGTTTAATCCAGGTTTCAGATAGCTATTCTTATGTTAAGCAAATTGAGCAATTCGTTAGAGCTGTCGGAAGCTCAATCAGAAAACAAGTGCTAGTTGAGGCGAAAATCGTTGAGGTCACCCTTCGGGAAGACAATGCTGCCGGTATTGATTGGACGCAATTAACGGCCGAAGGTGTGACGGGCGCTATTACAACGCTAATAACCGCCCCGATCGGGGGTACAAACGCAAAAAAAGAAACCATCTCATTGTCCACAACCAAAACGAACTACTCTGCCCTACTCAACGCGCTACACGAGCAAGGGTCTGTTGATGTTGTTTCGCAACCCAGAATTCGTATTCTTAACAACCAGTCCTCCGTAATTAAAGTAGGAACAGATCGTACCTTTTTTACACAAACCGTAACGCGCACTCCTAGCACAAACAATACAACAGATATCATTATCACTGAAACACCTACTACGATCACCGAGGGACTTGTTCTCACCGTGACCCCACAAATCTCTCAAGAAAATTGGATAATACTGGACGTTTCTCCTGTTGTGACGCGTGTTGTTGATACGATCACATCGTCTCAGGGCAGCACCGCACCCGTACTGGACATAAAACAGGCTTCATCAGTATTGAGAATGAAAGATGGAGATATTATTCTTTTGGGGGGGCTAATTCAGGAGGAAAAAACTGAAACCGAGCGAAGTATTCCGATCTTGGGCAGTATTCCACTAATAGGTTATTTCTTTAAATCCAAATATTGGACAACGGAGAAAAAGGAATTAGTTATCATGCTGAGCGCCAATGTAGTTTCTTAAGCCATAGAAGTGATTGTCATGAAACCTCAACTCGTACGAATTACTCGAAACCCAATCGATACAGACAAACCACTAGAGTATCCTTTGTATCGCGAAAACGGAGTTTTACTCGCTAATAAAGGGGCCGTATTGAATGAGGCACAGAGCACAATTATTCGAGAGACTGAAGAAATTTTCACCTCTCTAGGAGATCTTAGCGCTTACTATGAGGCGAAGGAATCCAAGCTTCCGGGGAAAGCTGCAAATGATGAAAGCAATAACTCATCATACAACCCGATTAGACAACTTGATGTTCTAGAAAAAGAACTGCTTCGCATTTATTATAGCCCTAGCAGGGCCTCTTCGCTGGAAGACCTAATCTGGATGCGAGCAAGAATCCGTTCAATATGTAAACATGCCCCAGATGCGGCGTTAGCTAAAATATTCTTAGACAATAAACGACTCTATTCCGTACAACATGCAATCCATGTCGCCGTTCTGGTCGAGCTAACAACAAGTTTTTTAAATTGGTCCAACGAACAGATAGAAAGCCTGGTAGGTGCCTCATTGACTATGAACATATCCATGGGCATCTTGCAGGACCGTCTACAGAAGCAATCCAAACCTCTCAATGAGCAACAAAAAAACCTTATTAGTGCGCACCCCACTAAAAGCGTAGAAATACTGAAGAAAATAGGAATTAAAGACAGTGCCTGGATGGAATCTGTACTAAAACATCATGAAACACCTGATGGGCTTGGCTATCCTAGCCAGCTGAAATTGGAAAACATTCCCATTTCAGCAACATTGCTCCGCATGGCGGATGTATATTGCGCAAAAATTAGCGGTCGCAGTTATCGTAATCCCATGCTTCCACATATTGCTGCGAAAGATCTTTTTGTAGGGATTGACAAAGAAGTACATAGCGAAATTGTCTCCGCTTTTTTAAAGATACTTGGTCTGTTTCCACCGGGTACATTAGTACGCATGTCCAACAAAGAAATCGGTATCGTGTTTAAAAGGGGCGAAAAAATCAACACTCCGATCGTAAAAATATTGCTTGGTAAAAACTCATTAAAGGCCCACTCACCAAAGATAGTAAAAGCCGATGATGACAAAAACAAAATTATTGATATCGTTTCACATAAGCAACTGTCTCAAAAAGGTAACTTCATCGATCTTTGGAATCTCTAGGTTACACTTAGATTGACGCAAGTTCTATAATATCGCTGTCTTCCACGTATAGACATATCTCGTCACCTACACTTATCCCAGTAGCCGCCTGAACAGATGCGTGGACATGAACTTTGTTTCCATCGGCGTTTAGTAGCAAATGGCTTAACAAGTTTCGTCTATCCAGTGATTCAACATAACCGGTTAGAATGAGGGCATTCTCTCTTTTTTGGAGTGATAATTTGTAATGGGATATCGCATATTTTTTTAATCTATCGAAACGGCCGTCTAGCCGAAAGAGTCGACTCGCTTCTTTCCCTTCATAGATATTCTCCCAAGTCAGAAAACGAGCGACAGTTTCATTGACTGGATGATTCAGCACCTCTTTCACTGAACCAGTCTGGGCGATTTTTCCTTCTGTAATCACGGTTACCGTATCACAAAGACTGGCTATTTCATCCAGATCGTGACTAACAATCATCGTAGGTATGGAAATTTCGTGCACCAAATCCTCTACCTGGGAACGCAATATCTTTCGCAGGGATCGATCCAGCGCAGCAAAAGGTTCGTCCAGTAATAAGAGATCCGGCGCAGACCAGAGTGTTCTGGCTAACGCGACACGCTGAGCCTCACCACCCGAAAGCGTAGAGGGAAAACTATGAGCGAGGCCTGCTAGTTTAAATTTTTCTAGCCATGAAGTTCTATCATAGTCAGCCGGACCGGGGGTAAAGAAGACGTTGTCGTGTACATTAAGATGTGGAAAGAGCGCATAGTCTTGAAAGACCATTCCTACACCGCGCTTCTGGGCAGGCAAATGGACATGCGATCGACTATCCAACCAAAGCCTATCGTTAAAGACTATCCTCCCTACTCCGGGCCGCACAGTCCCCAAAAGCATCCGCAACAATTGGGTCTTACCTGCACCGGAAGGGCCCACGATACCATGTACGCCCTTTTCTAATTGAAGCTCATAGTTAAACGCACGCCCCCGGTACTGATGGTTTATATTGAGATCCAGCATGTGCAATTTTCCCGTCATTCACCTTTTCTCTTTAGTGAGAAACTATTTCTGGCATACGTTAGAAATAGAACAATGAAAGAAAAAACAAGCAGGCCTACCGAATACAAATGGGCCTTGGCATAATCCAGCATTTCCACACTTTCATAGATCGCAATAGAAATAACTTGCGTTTCCCCTGGAATGTTCCCTCCTATCATAAGGACGACGCCGAACTCCCCCAAGGTATGCGCAAATCCCAGTGTAAACGCGACTAGAAATGCCCCTTTGAGTTGGGGAAAAATAACACGAGTAATAATCACCCACCAATTTGCCCTTAACGATAAAGCCGCTTCTATAGTACGTCCATCCAAACGCTCAAAGCCGATTTGTAGAGGTTGCACAACAAAGGGCAGAGAATAGATCACAGAGGCGATGAGCAGACCTGCAAAACTAAAAGCGAGTTGCACACCAAACCAGTCCACAATTAATTTACCTAAACCCGATGCCGGTGAAAACGCCAACAGCAAATAGAATCCAAGAACGGTGGGAGGTAAGACCAAAGGCAAGGCAGTAGTCGCCCACACCACGCTTCGAAAGATGCTGGAACCATTGGCCAACCACCAGGCAAGCGGAATCGAGACAATTAGCAAAATTATCGTCGCTGATGTCGCAAGTTGGAGGCTCAAAAGGACCGGCTCAAACATCGCCGCCCGCCTTGGGTAATCGATATCCGGAATCTTCGATGATTTTCCTTGCACCATCAGATTGTATAAAACGTAAAAACTCCAGTGCCAACTCGACTTCACGGCTTCTACTCAGTAAGACGACCTGTTGTTCCAATTGCTTATCATCAAAGACAGCAATGTATCCCCGCGCCTGCCCTCCCCTTAACAGTAATTGTGAATAGGAGACAAAACCGGCAACCACACTTCCGCCTTTTATATACTGATGGGCTTGCACTACATTTTCTGCAACGACTAATTGATATTTCTTTGAATCCTTTGAGTATAGTTTGAGAAGCTGTTCCGCCGCTTTTCCGTAGGGCGCGATTTTAGGATTCGCAATTACCAATTTTCCCTGGTGTTTTTCAATCATTTCACGCACTGATATTTTCGCATTATCTCCAGGAGCCCAAAATGCCAACCTGCCGTATGCATAGGTAAAACGCGTATTTTTTTTTACCAAGCCCTGCCCGTCCAGTCTTTTTGGTGTATCCACATCTGCCGAGAAAAATAGATCATAAGGCGCGCCCATACTGATGCGCGTATAGAGACTACCGCTAGAGCCACTACTAATGTTTATACGAACACTGGGATTTAATTTATGAAATGACTCGACCAATTTTAATAGCGTAGAATGAAAATTACTGGCGGTCGCGATAGTGAGCGTCTTTGCCGTGGCCGGTGGCGAACTGCAAAATGCAATCAACAAAAACAGAAAATTCAAACCGATTCGACTTGTCGGGAAGGCCATCGTGATTTATTAACACTATCTGGAAAACAAGCTCTTGGGAGGGAAACCGTTTTAGGATAAACTAAACGCCGTGGCGAGGCACGGATAACATTCTCTGAATTTAACACGGAAGAGGAACGAAATGAAGCCCAATCGATTATTTTTTCTCCTGACCCTGTTTGTGTTTTCCAATGTTCAGGCTGCCGATAAGTTTGAGCGTGACAATGTGTATGTGGGCGGAGGAATCGGTTTTAATTCCGTCGGCAAAGGCGGGGATTCCATCGGTTTTCAATTTCTTGCCGGCTATGACCTGGAGTTTCCCCTGGCCGATGGTGTGAATTCGTTGGTAGAAGTGGGTTATATGGATTCCGGCAGCTTCGATAACGGTGGGAAAGCAACCGGCTTCTGGGGCACCGGATTGGCCACCTATCGGATCAATAAAGAAATTCTCGCACTCGGAAGAATCGGACTCGATATCGGCGATGATAGTGGCTTGATGCTGGGTTTTGGCGCCGATTATAAGCTGGACAAACTCAAGTCAGTACGTGGAGAAATTGTTAAACGGGACTCCATCGACTCTATCCAGTTTAATTTCACCTATAAGCTGAACTAGGGACCACCCCGTTCGCAAACTTGCGCTCGCCGCTTTCGGAACGACTATGCTGTCGGGTTTTCAACTATTGGAAACCCCGCCATAGTTCCTGGGTAAAAGCGATGTCGCAGAGGCGCTCCATACCGAGTAACAGAATTGCGTGGATGACGGTATCGCTGGCGATTTTTGCATCCCGCTTGCAACCCGCAAGCCCTACCACGCGCTGACAAAATTCCGAATCGGCACATATTACTTCACATAGGTCTTTCGCTGAGGCGTTCTCTGTGACCAGCTCGTAGATTTTCCCACTCAATTCATTCCACTCTTCCAGGGGCTCTGCTGGAGTCGTTCCTTTTGTTCGGGTAAGTATTGAATATGCCATTGGTTTTCTCCTCTTTCTATTTGGGCTATTTTTCCCAATTACTGTCTACTATAACGTCCTCCTACAGGCGGGCTTCAGATAGTATTTGGGAAATTGTGACCAAATTGACAGGATTATTTTTAACTTATTGATTTATAGAGGCGGAAAATCAATCTAAGAATTAGACCAGAAGTAAACGACTAAAATCGAGTGCCAAAAAGGAAAGAAACGGCATGCTGGGAGGGGCTCAGACGCCCTATTTCAGCCCCAGCACGTCTTGCATATCATAGAGCCCTTTTTCCTGCTGCATCAGCCAGGAGGCGGCACGTACGGCCCCTTTGGCGAAGGTCATACGGCTGGAGGCCTTATGGGTGATTTCGACTCGCTCCCCAATACCCGCAAACATGACTGTATGTTCGCCGACGATATCACCGGCTCGAATGGTCTCAAATCCGATGGTCTTGCGATCCCTTTCGCCAGTCTGCCCTTCGCGTCCATAGACGGCACAGTCTTTCAAATCACGACCCAGGGCCTGGGCCACCACTTCACCCATGCGTAGCGCTGTTCCGGAAGGGGCATCTACTTTGTGGCGATGGTGGGCCTCGATTACTTCGATGTCCACATCGTCACCCATGACCTGAGCAGCCATTTCCAATAGCTTCAGACATAGATTCACGCCCACACTCATATTGGGGGCCATACACATGGGAGCTGCCGACGCCGCCTCCTGTATGGTCTTTTTTTGATCATCGCTAAAACCGGTGGTACCGATGACGATGCTTTTGCCTGCTGCTGCACAGGCCGCCACGTTCTTCAAGGTGCTTTCAATGGTGGTAAAATCGATGAGCACGTCCAGATTATCCATGACCGCATCCAGGGAGTCTGTGATGGACACGTCCAGACGACCCACACCAGCCAATTCACCCGCGTCCAGACCCAGGAAACCACTCCCTGGTCGCGCTATGGCCGCCACCAACTGGCACTCCTCAGCCTTGTAGACCGCCTCAATTAAGGCCCTACCCATACGACCCGCTGCACCAGTGACTCCGATCTTGACCATGAATTTCTTACCCCCGAATAGCAAAATACACCGCCATCAGGTGATGGACGGTGTATTTGTGTTTCTATAGATTGGTCTACCAACTTATATAACTAAATCCCTTTTCTTGCAACTCTATTAAGTCGGCTGCACCCACCTGGACCACTTTGGCGAAGTCTACCATGTCATTTTTTGTCCATTTCAGGGAATCCATGGTGTTACCACAGGCATGGAATTCCACGCCGTAGGAATGGAGACTGGAGACCCGTTCCTGGATCTCTTTGGCCACAGGACGTTTCGGTTTCTTGGCCAGAATGTGTAAACCGGGCCCAAAACAAACAACGACGATCTTGATGTTGTCCCCGTATTTGCGGACCATTTCCCCCACACTGAACATAACGGCCTTGTGGTAATCCGCATCGGCCTTATTGAATTGGTAGACCACATTGTGATCAGTAGGGTCACCGGGGAAGCGCATTTCTTCTTCCGCCTTGACCGCACTGGCGGCGGCCACTGCACCTGTCCCCAATAAAAGACGCTTTACCAGTTCACGGCGCGAAGTCCCTGTGGGATTGAGATCGGTTTTTTCCTTGGACATCTGCGCCCTCTTGTTGAGTGATGGCTTAGAACTTCATCTCATCAAAAAAATTCTTCACCTTGTGCAACCAGGAGTGGGATTGGGGATTGTGTTTCGCCCCGGAGTTCAACGAAGATTCAAATTGCTGTAGTAGTTCTTTTTGCTTGGCATTGAGATTGACAGGTGTTTCCACATTCACTTTGCAGAACAGATCGCCGATGGTCGATCCACGTATGGACTTGATCCCTTTTCCACGTAGTCTGAACATTTTTCCAGACTGGGTTTCGGATGGTATCTTCAGTTTGACGCGACCATTGAGTGTGGGCACATCCAGTTCACCCCCCAATGCGGCGGTAACAAAACTCACGGGCACTTCGCAATAGAGATTGGTCCCGTCTCGAGCAAAAATCTGATGATCTTTAACATGGACGTGGATGTATAAATCGCCTGCCGGGCCACCGTGATCTCCTGCCTCGCCCTCACCCGAGAGACGAATGCGATCGCCGGTGTCTACACCAGCCGGAATCTTGGCTGAGAGTGTCTTTTGTTCTTGTACACGTCCTCGACCATTACAGGTGCGACAAGGATCAGTAATCACTTCCCCACGACCATGACACTCGGGGCAAGTCTGTTGAATGGAAAAGAAGCCTTGTTGCATTCTTACCTGGCCATGTCCGCCACATGTACTACACTTAGAAGGCTTCGTTCCTCTTTTCGCTCCTGTGCCTTCACAGGCACTACACGAGACCATGGTAGGTACCCGAATTTTGACAGTGGTACCTGCCACGGCCTCTTCTAAGCTCAATTCCAGGTTATAGCGTAGATCGGCACCCCGATTGGAGTGGGCACCGCCGCGTCTGGCTCCGCCAAAGATATCCCCAAAAATATCGCCGAATATGTCTCCGAACCCACCGGCTCCACCGCCGAAACCACCAGGACCACCGGCGGAAGGATCGACGCCAGCGTGACCGAACTGATCATAGGCGGCACGCTTTTGTTCATTACTTAAAATGTCGTAGGCCTCTTTGGCCTCTTTGAATTTTTCCTCGGCGACTGTGTCATTTTGATTTCTGTCGGGATGATGTTTCATCGCCAGCTTACGATAGGCCTTTTTCAGCTCATCCTGGCTGGCATTTTTGGACACACCCAATACTTCGTAGTAATCACGTTTAGACATAAGGGACTCTTTAACTTTTATTCCATGCATGACAGATTGGCCATGACAAACAGGCGCGGGATTAGCGCGCCTGTGTGCCGAGCAAATTAATCACAAAACAATAGACCTACTTATTGTCTTTGATCTCTTCAAACTCTGCATCGACTACATTGTCATCGGCGCTACTGCCTGAACCGGTGCCCGCATCAGAACCACCGGCTGAGGGACCATCCGGTCCACCATCGCCTTTCTGGGCGTAGACACGCTCAGCCAATTTCCCGGAGACCTCCATTAAGGCTTGGGTCTTGGCTTCGATTTCGGCCTTGTCTGATCCCTTCAATACTTCTTTCAACGTAGCAATGGCGTCTTCGATTGAACTCTTCTCAGCGGCCTCGACTTGATCACCCAGTTCCTTCATGGAGCGCTCGGTAGCGTGGATCATATTGTCTGCCTGATTACGTGCCGCCACCAACTCGTGGAATTTCTTATCCTCGTCGGCGTGGGCCTCGGCGTCTCGAATCATGTTTTCGATTTCATCATCGCTCAGACCACTGGAGGCCTTGATAATGATGGATTGCTCCTTACCTGTGGCCTTGTCTTTGGCAGACACGTTCAGGATACCGTTGGCATCAATATCGAAATTGACTTCGATTTGTGGAACGCCACGTGGCGCAGGTGGGATGTCGGTCAGATCGAAACGACCCAAGGACTTGTTCCCTGCCGCTTGCTCGCGCTCACCCTGCAGAACGTGTACCGTTACTGCGGTTTGATTGTCGTCTGCGGTAGAGAACACCTGATTGGCCTTGGTGGGAATCGTGGTGTTCTTGTCGATAAGCTTGGTCATCACGCCACCCAGGGTTTCGATACCCAGTGAAAGCGGTGTGACATCCAGCAGGAGTACGTCTTTAACTTCGCCACCCAAAACACCACCCTGAATCGCCGCGCCTACAGCAACGGCCTCGTCAGGATTCACATCACGACGTGGCTCTTTGCCGAAAAAGTTCTTAACAGCGTCTTGCACCTTGGGCATACGGGTCTGACCACCCACCAGGATCACGTCATCAATATCAGAATTCGTTAAGCCGGCGTCACTCATGGCTGTTTTACAAGGCATCAGTGTGCGCTCGATCAATTCACCCACCAATGATTCCAATTTGGCGCGTGTCACTTTGATATTCAAGTGTTTGGGGCCAGTCGCATCGGCGGTGATATAAGGTAGATTCACTTCGGTCTGTTGCGCCGAAGACAATTCGATCTTCGCCTTTTCCGAGGCCTCTTTCAGGCGTTGCAGTGCAAGCGGATCATTGTGTAAATCGATCCCGCTCTGCTTCTTGAATTCGTCGGCCAGGTAATCGATCAAACGGGTATCGAAGTCTTCACCACCGAGGAAGGTATCCCCATTCGTGGCCAATACTTCAAATTGATGCTCGCCTTCTACTTCCGCGATCTCTATGATGGAGACGTCGAAGGTACCACCACCCAAATCGTATACGACGATCTTCTTGTCGCCATGGCTCTTGTCCATACCGTAGGCCAGGGCCGCAGCGGTAGGCTCGTTGATAATACGTTTTACTTCCAAGCCAGCAATTTTACCCGCATCCTTGGTCGCTTGACGTTGTGAGTCGTTAAAATAGGCAGGTACGGTGATGACGGCCTCAGTGACAGGCTCACCCAAGTACTCTTCGGCGGTCTTTTTCATTTTCATCAAGACACGGGCAGACACTTCAGGCGGAGCCATCTTTTTGCCCTTGGCTTCGATCCAGGCATCGCCGTTGTCGGCCTTGGCGATTTTGTAGGGAACCAGTGAGATGTCACGCTGGACCACATCTTCAGCGAATTTTCGGCCGATCAGTCGTTTGACGGCGAATAGCGTGTTGGTGGGGTTGGTAACCGCCTGACGCTTCGCAGGCTGCCCGACGAGCACCTCGTTATCATCTGCGAAAGCCACAACAGAAGGTGTGGTGCGATCCCCTTCGGCGTTTTCGATAACGCGGGGTTTGCTCCCTTCCATCACAGCAACGCAGGAATTGGTGGTTCCCAGGTCGATTCCGATAATTCTGCCCATTAGACTGTCTCCGTAGTTAAATCAGTATAAATTCTTTGTTTTCACATATTTGGTTAGACTGGCTCTATTTCAAGTCTAAAATCTAAACAATTTCGATTAATTCAATCGAGCGATTGGAGGCAAGGCGGAGAGGTCACGAGAAAGCGCA
>Ga0224501_10003978_pt1 | contig 11652 bp, 23 predicted proteins | sample SF_Oct11_sed_USG_4_FD_169105 | JGI IMG/M metagenome (GOLD analysis project Ga0224501, IMG submission 169105) | Sediment microbial communities from San Francisco Bay, California, United States - SF_Oct11_sed_USGS_8_1 | ecosystem: Environmental > Aquatic > Marine > Sediment | place: USA...
TTTTTAAATACGGCTTCCATTTTGCCATCATCTACGCTAATCCATTCAGCTATTCCATTCTGTTTGGCCATGCTTAAGGAATCCTGGATTCGAGTCTGCTTTTTAGCTTTTTCACGAATCGAGATTTTATCTTCTGGCTGAACAGTATAAGAAGCAATGTTAACCACCTGGTCATTTACCAGGATAGCTTTATGACTGATCAACTGACGCGCTTCTGAGCGAGTTGTACCAAACCCACTACGGTAAACGACATTATCAAGGCGTGTTTCCAGCATCTGCAACAGGTTTTCACCAGTTGAGCCTTTTCTTGCTGCTGCCTTTTTGTAGTAATTACGGAATTGACGTTCAAGTACACCATAGATTCGACGTACTTTCTGTTTTTCACGTAACTGCAATGCATAATCAGATAAACGTGAACGTCTTGCACCATGCTGTCCAGGAATCTGCTCAAGCTTACACTTTGTATCAAGCGCACGCACACCTGACTTAAGCTCAAGGTCGACACCTTCACGTCTGCTCAATTTACATTTTGGACCAATATATCTAGCCACAACTAATACTCCAAGTATTACACGCGGCGTCGTTTTGGAGGACGACAACCATTGTGTGGAATAGGGGTTACATCACTAATATTAGTGATTTTGAAACCTACATTATTTAAAGCTCTAACCGCTGATTCACGACCAGGACCTGGACCTTTAACCATTACATCCAGATTCTTAAGACCATAGTCTTTTGCTTTAGTACCAGCACGTTCAGCAGCTACCTGTGCAGCAAATGGCGTACTTTTACGAGAACCACGGAAACCTGAACCGCCGGCAGTAGCCCATGACAGAGTGTTACCCTGACGATCCGAAATAGTCACGATTGTGTTATTAAATGATGCATATATATGTGCAACACCATCAGTGACTGTACGTTTTACTTTTTTCTTACCAGCTGGCTTAGCCATAATCTAGTTATCCCAAAAAAACAGCTTACTTACGAATTGGACGGCGTGGACCCTTACGAGTACGCGCATTAGTTTGTGTACGTTGCCCACGTAACGGCAGGCTACGACGATGACGGATACCACGGTAACAACCCATGTCCATCAAGCGTTTAATACTCATCGATACTTCACGGCGTAAATCACCTTCAACGGTAAACTTAGCCACTTCAGTACGCAGGCTCTCGAGCTGTTCTTCGCTCAACTCCCTGATTTTGGTAGTCGGTGCAATACCAGACGCATTACAAATGCCCTGGGCACGTGTTTTACCAATGCCATAGATATAGGTTAAACCTATGACTGCATGTTTTTGATCAGGTATATTAATACCAGCAATACGGGCCATTCAATCTGTCTCCAGAATCGCGCAAAGCGCGGAATTTTAACGATTAATCGCGAGCAAATCAACCTTGACGCTGTTTATGACGTGGATCTTTACAAATCACACGAACAACGCCATTTCGCTTGATAACCTTGCAATTTCTACACATTTTCTTTACAGATGCACGAACTTTCATTGTTGCTCTCACTCATGTAATGAGGAATTTAGACCTTTTTATTGCCTAAACCCTTCAAATTCGCCTTTTTCATCAAACCTTCATACTGATGGGACATCATATGGGACTGCATCTGGGCCATAAAATCCATGACCACAACGACAATAATCAGCAATGAAGTACCACCAAAGTAAAAAGGCACATTCCAGTACAGAATTAGAAATTCAGGCAATAAACAGACAGCGGTTATATATATAGCCCCTACCAGGGTCAGACGTGTCATAACGCCATCAATATAATTTGCTGTCTGGTCACCAGGACGAATTCCAGGAATAAATGCACCAGACTTCTTCAAATTATCTGCAGTTTCACGGGAATTAAATACCAGTGCCGTATAGAAAAAGCAGAAAAATATGATTGCAGCCGCATACATCAACACATAAATGGGTTGCCCCGGTGACAGTGTTGATGACAGATCCTGCAACCATTCCATTCCCTGAGACTGACCAAACCAGCCACCCAGTGTTGCCGGGAACAGAATAATACTGGAAGCGAATATAGGAGGAATTACTCCTGCCATATTCAGTTTCAGTGGCAAATGACTGCTTTGCGCTGCATACATTTTGCGCCCCTGCTGTCGTTTTGCATAATTAACGGTAATCCGTCGTTGGCCTCGTTCAACAAATATAACGAAGGCAGTGACCGCAATTGCCACTACAAATAATACAATCGCAGTTAGCGTATGTAACTCACCGGTACGAACCAGCTCCAGTGTCCCACCGATAGCTGATGGCAAACCTGCCACGATACCTGCGAAAATGATAATGGATATACCATTACCAATACCTCGTTCAGAAATCTGCTCACCCAGCCACATCAGGAATACAGTGCCCGTTACTAACGAGGCCACCGCAATGACATAGAAAGATAAAGCCGAGTCCAGGTAAACCAGCGATGAACCTGCATGCGTCTGGCTTAGTAACATCTTGGCAATACCAATAGACTGGAACAATGCCAGGACTACCGTGAAGTACCTTGTATACATGGTAATTTTACGGCGACCAGATTCACCTTCTTTTTTCAACTGTTCCAGTGTTGGCACTGTTACTGCCAGCAACTGCATAATAATAGAAGCCGAAATATAAGGCATTACACCTAAAGCAAATAACGACATACGCTCCAGTGCACCACCGGAGAACATATTAAACACATCCAGTATCGTACCCTGCTGCTGTTCAAAAATTGCCGACATAATATCTGGATTTATACCTGGCACAGGTATAAATGTTCCGATACGATAAACGACAAGCGCACCCACTACAAAGAGGATGCGCTGTCTGAGTTCCTGCAATTTTGTCAGATCAACAGCCATTAGCTTGCTTTATTTACCTAGTCTTCAATTTTGCCACCAGCAGCTTCAATCGCAGCTTTAGCACCTTTTGTTACAGATATACCTTTTAGAGTTACCGCTTTAGTAATTTCACCTGAAGCAATAACTTTAGCTTTTTGCGTAATTGCAGGCACAAGATTGGCTGCAATCAAGCTGGCCAGATCAATTACATCTACAGCTACTTTTTCAAGTTCGTGCAAACGAATCTCGGCACTGTACTTAGCTGAACGCGAATTAAAGCCAACTTTAGGTAGACGACGCTGTAATGGCATCTGACCACCCTCAAAACCTACTTTATGAAAACCACCCGAACGAGATTTCTGTCCTTTATGACCACGACCACAGGTTTTACCCAGGCCACTGCCAATTCCACGACCAACTCGCTTGTTTGATTTACGGCTACCCGCCGCAGGTTTAAGATTATTCAGTTGCATCTCAGGCTTCCTCAACCTTCACCATGTATGACACTTTATTAATCATGCCACGATTTTCTGGTGTATCGATTACTTCTACCGAATGGTTGGTACGACGCAGACCTAATCCACGAACACATGCCTGATGTGCTTTTAATCGACCATTCGCACTTTTAACGAGTGTTACTTTAATCTTTTTCTGAGCCATGACTTAACCCAATATCTCTTCAACTTTTTTGCCACGTTTTGCAGCAATCAAATCTGGTGAGTGCATATTACGCAGTCCATTAATTGTTGCTCTTACAACATTAATTGGGTTACGCGTACCATTAATTTTAGCCAGAACATTCTTAACACCGACTGCTTCAAATACAGCACGCATTGCACCACCGGCTATAATACCTGTACCTTCAGAAGCTGGCTGCATATAAACATTAGCTGCACCATGTTCACCATTGATTGCATGCTGCAAAGTATCACCATTAAGGTGGACTTTTTTCATGTTTTTACGAGCTTTGTCCATTGCTTTCTGAATCGCAGCTGGTACCTCTTTGGCTTTGCCATAACCGATACCAATACTGCCATCGCCGTCACCAACAACAGTCAGTGCTGTAAAACCAAACTGGCGACCACCTTTAACTACTTTTGCCACACGATTAACTGTAATCAGTTTTTCGATATAATCGTCGCGACTTGTTGGGACATCTACGTTTGTTGCCATAACTGTGCCTTTAGAATTCCAATCCGCCTTCACGGGCAGCATCTGCCAGAGCTTTTACTCTACCGTGATATTTAAAACCTGAGCGATCAAATGCAACACTGCTAATACCAGCTGCTTTTGATTTCTCTGCGATTACTTTACCTACTGCTGATGCAGCATCGACATTACCAGTGCTTTTTACGGATGACTTAACATCTGCATCCAGCGTTGACGCAGAAGCCAGGACTTTTGCACCATCAGCACTAATAACCTGAGCATAAATATGTCGAGGTGTACGATGAATGCATAAACGATTTGCGCCTAGCTCGCGAATCTTCAAGCGAGTACGTTTTGCACGACGTATGCGAGTCTCTTTTTTAGACTTCATCTTTCTACCCTACTTCTTCTTAGCTTCTTTACGAATTACATACTCATCACTATAACGTACACCCTTGCCTTTATAAGGCTCTGGTGGACGATAAGCACGAATCTCAGCAGAAACCTGACCTACTTTCTGCTTGTCGATACCTTTAACCAGGATTTCTGTCTGGCTTGGGGTCTCAACTGTAATTCCTTCTGGAACTGCGTAATTCACAGGATGTGAAAAACCCAGCGTTAAATTCAATGTATTACCCTGTGCCTGGGCACGGTAACCAACACCAATCAGCTCAAGTTTCTTTTCAAAACCCTGACTGGCACCGACAACCATATTATTAACCAGTGAACGCATTGTCCCTGTCATGGCTACAGCACTTTCGTTTTTTGGCGACAAGGTCAGCACGTTACCTTCCTGCTGTATCGCTACAGTGTCATGAAGATCCATACTGATGCTACCGTTTTTACCTTTCACAGATACGCTCTGACCGCTAATGGTCACTTCTGTACCTGCTGGTAATTCAATTGGTTTTTTTGCTATTCGTGACATGTTATATACCCTTTACGAAACAAGACATATAACTTCACCACCGTGACCGGCGGCGCGCGCTTCACGATCAGTCATTACACCTTTTGATGTAGAAATGATCGCAATACCAAGTCCATTAAGAACCTTTGGAAGCTCGTCTTTATTTTTATAAATTCGCAGACCTGGGCGACTGACACGTTTAATGCTGTCAATAACAGGGCGACCCTCAAAATATTTCAATGACACGGTCATTTCTGCCTTAGCATCTCCTGAAACAGCAAAGTCTTTGATATAACCTTCATCTTTTAAAACTTTAGCAATCGCCTGTTTCACATTAGATGCAGGCATAGCGACTTCAACCTTACCGGCCGATTGTCCATTTCGGATTCGTGTCAGCATATCTGCAACTGGATCTGACATGCTCATAATCTATATACCTTACTCTTAATATAAATAAAAAATTATTAACTATTACCAGCTGGCTTTAGTTAGCCCTGGAATATCACCGCGCATCATGGCTTCGCGCAATTTATTTCTGGCCAGTCCAAACTTACGGTAAAAACCATGTGGACGACCTGTAATACGACAACGATTACGACGACGTGAAGGACTGGAATCCCTTGGTAGCATTTGCATTTTACGCTGGGCTTCCATCTTCGCTTCAAAATCTGCTTCAGGATCCTTTAAAATCGCGCGTAAGTTTGCGCGTTTTTCAAAATCTCTTTCTACTAATTTCGAGCGTTTCTTTTCACGCTGTAACATTGAAACTTTTGCCATAATTTACCCTTTTAACGGCTTAATTCTTAAATGGGAAGTTAAATGCACTTAATAATGCTTTTGCTTCCTCATCAGATTTTGCACTGGTTGTGATAGTAATATCCATCCCGCGAATTTTATCAATTTTCTCGTAATCGATTTCAGGAAAGATTATCTGCTCTTTCACACCCATACTATAATTTCCACGTCCATCAAATGACTTACCATTTAAACCACGGAAGTCACGAACACGTGGAATAGAAATATTAATTAGACGATCAAGAAACTCATACATGCGTTCACGACGTAGAGTTACCTTACAACCGATCGGATAACCATCACGTACTTTGAATGATGCAACACTCTTACGAGCCAGCGTTATAACTGGTTTCTGACCGGCAATCTTTTCCATATCAGATCTGGCAGCTTCAATAACTTTTTTGTCAGCTATAGCTTCACCAACACCCATATTCAGTGTAATTTTTTCAATACGAGGCACTTCCATCGGGTTTTTATAACCCTGCTCTTCCATCAGTTTTTTAATAACTGTGTCTCGATAAACTTGTTGTAACCTGGCCATTTTAACGGTCGCCCATCTTTAGATTAACAATAATTATACGTCTACTACTTCGCCATTAGATTTGAAATAACGAACTTTCTTGCCGTCTTCCAGAACCTTAATACCAACGCGATCACCCTTGTTAGTTGCGGGATTAAAAAGCATGACATTAGAAATATGCAAAGGCATTTCTTTTTCTATAATGCCACCTTCCAGACCCTGCATTGGATTTGGCTTAGTGTGTTTCTTAACCATGTTGATGTTTTCAACCATCACACGATCATCTTTATATACCTGTAATACAGCACCGCGACGGCCTTTGTCTTTACCAGCAGTAACGATTACTTCATCACCTTTTTTTATCCTGTTCACCACTACTCTCCGATTACAGAACTTCTGGCGCAAGAGAAATTATCTTCATAAATTTCTCTGTACGTAGCTCACGGGTTACTGGACCAAAAATACGTGTACCGATAGGCTGCAGGTTATTGTTTAACAAAACAGCTGCGTTGGTATCAAAACGGATCGAAGATCCATCTGGGCGACGAATGCCTTTAGCTGTACGTACAACTACTGCATTATATACTTCGCCTTTTTTTACCTTACCTCTGGGTATCGCATCTTTAACACTTACTTTAATCACGTCACCAACAGAAGCATAACGACGATGTGAACCACCAAGTACTTTTATACACTGCACTTTTTTAGCACCGCTGTTATCTGCTGCATTTAGAACGGTTTGCATCTGAATCATGACGATTTACCAATATCTAGTTATTTACAGGTTAAAGCCTAACTGGCTTTTTCAACCACTTTTACCAGTCGCCAGGACTTGGTTTTTGAAACAGGACGACACTGCTCAATTACTACAGTATCACCCGTTTCACATTCGTTGTTTTCATCATGGATGTGCAACTTAGTTGAACGTTTGATGAATTTTCCATATAGCGGATGTTTAACACGGCGCTCTACCACAACAGTTGCGGATTTATCCATCTTGTTGCTGGCAACAACACCAGTTAATGAACGTTGTAATTTTTCTGCTGTACTCATTACGCGTTACCCGCCTTCTCAGTCAAAACAGTTTTAATACGCGCAATATCACGACGAACTGCTTTAAATAAATGTGGTTTAGCCATCTGCCCAGCACCACGCTGCATACGCAAGTTAAACTGTTCTTTACGTAAATTTAACAGTTCTTCTTTCAGCTCAGCCGCTGTTTTATCTTTGTAATCTTTTACACTAGCCATTACATCACCGCACGTGTCACAAATGTTGTTCGAATAGGCAATTTAGCTGCTGCAAGTTTAAATGCCTCGCGCGCTAATTCCTCGGATACACCTTCCATCTCATACAGCATTGAACCCGGCTGTACTTTAGCAACCCAGTAATCCACATTACCTTTACCCTTACCCATACGAACCTCTAGAGGCTTGGTTGAGATAGGCGTATCAGGAAAAATACGAATCCAGATTTTACCACCACGTTTAATATGGCGAGTCATGGCACGACGAGCTGCTTCAATCTGACGAGCAGTAATTCGTCCACGAGCTGTTGCTTTCAAACCAAACTCACCAAAACTGACTTTATTACCATTCTGAGCCAGTCCGCGGTTGCGGCTTTTCTGCATCTTTCTAAATTTTGTACGTTTTGGCTGGAGCATGGCTATCCTCTACTTACCGCTTTTGCTTTTACTTTTGCTCTTAGTTGTTTCTGCCTGAGCTGTTTTTTTCTGCTCCAGATCAAAAACTTCGCCTTTATATATCCAGACTTTGATACCAAGAATACCGTAAGTCGTTAAGGCTTCGGCAAACCCGTAATCGATGTCTGCACGTAAAGTATGTAAAGGTACACGACCTTCCATGTAACATTCGCCACGTGCAATTTCAGCACCATTCAGACGACCTGCAACATTAATCTTGATACCCTGTCCACCCATACGCATGGTGTTCTGCATGGCGCGCTTCATAGCGCGACGGAACATAACACGTCGCTCTAATTGCTGAGCAATACTTTCAGCAACAAGTTGCGCATCCAGCTCAGGCTTACGAATTTCTTCGATATTAATTTTCACATTATTCATGTGAAGATCAGCTATTTTGGCAACTTCCTTACGAAGTATTTCAATGTCTGCACCTTTCTTACCAATAACCACACCAGGACGTGCTGTGTGTATGGTAACGACCAGAGCTCGTGTAGGACGTTCAATCTGAATACGACTTACATTTGCACTTGCCAGCTTCTTCTTCAGAAATTCACGAACCTTAATATCGGCATTCAGTAAATCAGGGTAATCTTTAGTACTGGCATACCACTTTGAATTCCAGTCTGTTGAGATACCTAAACGAATACCAACAGGATGTACTTTTTGTCCCATTCCGCTGCTCTCTCTTATCGGTCCGAAACCATAACAGTAATATGACTGCTACGTTTCAATATACGGTTGGCACGACCTTTAGCGCGAGCCTGAATGCGCTTCATAGTCGGACCCTCGTCTACAAATGTGCGGGAAACTTTTAACTCATCAATATCCGCACCTTCATTATGCTCAGCATTTGCAATAGCAGACTCAAGTACTTTACGTACCAGGTGTGCGCCTTTTTTATTACTGAACATTAACGTCTGTAATGCTTCTTCTACTGGCAGACCACGAATCTGGTCTACAACCAAGCGGCACTTCTGTGGAGAAATGCGAGCAAATGTATGTTTAGCTGCGACTTCCATCAAACGCTCCTACTTGGACTTCTTATCTGCTGCATGGCCTTTATAGGTACGAGTTAATGCAAACTCACCTAATTTATGACCCACCATGTTTTCGTTAACAAGTACAGGTACATGTTGACGACCATTGTGAACAGCTATTGTCAAACCAACCATTTCAGGAAAGATAGTTGAGCGACGCGACCATGTTTTAATAGGTCGACGGTCATTCTTCTCAACTGCTTCTTCCACTTTCTTCATCAGATGATGATCTATAAATGGACCTTTTTTTAATGAACGTGGCACGCTATTACCCTCAATTATTTCCGGTTACGACGGCGTACAATCATATTGTCTGTACGCTTATTGCTGCGTGTCTTCTTACCTTTAGTAGGTACACCCCATGGAGATACAGGATGACGACCACCAGAGGTACGACCCTCACCACCACCATGTGGATGATCAACAGGGTTCATAGCCACACCGCGAACTGTTGGGCGAACACCGCGCCAGCGTTTGGCACCCGCTTTACCCAACGAACGTAAGTTGTGTTCACTGTTACTTACTTCGCCAATTGTTGCACGACAATCGACGTGAATCTTACGCATCTCACCTGAGCGTAAACGTACTGTTGCATATGTACCTTCACGAGCGACCAGCTGAGCTGATGTACCAGCACTTCTTGCAATCTGTGCACCCTTACCTGGCTTCATTTCAATACAATGAACCTGGGTACCAACAGGAATATTTCTAATCGGCAAGCTGTTGCCTGCTTTTATTGCAGCATCACTTCCTGATGCAATGGCATCACCAGCTGAAATACCTTTGGGCGCGATAATATAACGTCGTTCGCCATCAGCATATTTAAGCAGTGCAATAAATGCTGTTCTGTTTGGATCATACTCAAGACGCTCCACAACAGCTGGAACACTGTCTTTATTACGTTTAAAATCAATAACGCGATAACGCTGTTTATGACCACCACCCACATGACGGGTAGTAATACGGCCCGCATTATTACGGCCACCATTTTTTGATTTCTTTTCCACCAGACCACGATAAGGAGCACCCTTATGTAGATCAGGATTAACCACTTTAACTACGAAGCGGCGACCTGCTGATGTTGGCTTGGTTTTTACAATTGCCATCGTCTTGCCTTATAAGCCTAGTTAGCACCAGCGAAATCGATGTCCTGACCTGCAGCCAGTTTCACATACGCTTTTCGCCAATCTGAACGTTTACCATTACGCTGACCAAAACGTTTAGTCTTACCTTTAACGTTTACCACACGAACCTGGTCAACTTTAACTTCAAACAGACTTTCTACAGCCTGCTTAATCTCAGTTTTTGTAGCTGTCGGCAACACCTTGAAAACATGTTGACGATCGCCATCTGCCAGCACCGCTGATTTCTCAGACACATGTGGCGCCAGTAAAACCTGCATTATGCGTTCCTGATTCATGACAACCACTCCTCAATGCTACGAATTGCGCCAACTGTCATCAGAACTTTTTCCGCACCTACCAGGTCAACCGGTGTTATTCCTACTACATCTGTAATTTCAACAAATGGTAGATTACGTGCTGAAAGGTATAAATTTTCATCACCTGTTTCAGTTACGATTAAAACTTTATTCAGATCCATTTCGCCAAGTTTCGCTGCAAGCTGGCTGGTTTTCGGTGCATCAACAGTAATATCTTCAACTAGCAGCAATCGATCCTGGCGTACCAGCTCTGACAATATTGATGACATGGCTGCACGGTACATTTTCTTGTTCAGCTTAACCGAGTGATCCTGAGGTGAAGCCGCGAATGTTTTACCACCACTTCTCCAGATCGGACTACGAATTGTACCTGCACGTGCGCGACCGGTACCTTTCTGACGCCAGGGCTTCGCACCCCCGCCTCTTACTGCTGAGCGATTTTTCTGCGCACGAGTACCTGCGCGTGCACCAGCAAGGTAAGAAACGACAGCCTGATGTACCAGACCTTCATTGAAGTCACGGCCAAATACCACATCAGAGACTGCAACTTTGTCTTTTGCTTTATGTAATTGCAGATCCATTTGAATCTAAACCTCTTAACCTTTACTTATGCCTTAACCGCAGGACGCACTATCACGTCACTACCTTTAGAGCCTGGAACAGAACCTTTAATTAACAGCAGGCCGCGTGCTTCATCAACACGTACCAGCTCCAGAGTCTGCATTGTTCTACGCTTGTCACCCATGTGACCAGCCATTTTCTTACCTTTAAATACACGACCAGGTGTTTGACACTGACCGATTGAACCAGGGGCGCGATGAGACAGTGAATTACCGTGTGTCGCATCCTGCATTGAGAAATTATGACGCTTAACGCCACCAGCAAAACCCTTACCAATGCTACGACCAGTTACATCTACCTTCTGACCTTCTTCAAACAGGGTCACATTCAGTTCAGTACCCAGTTCGTATTCTGAATTCTCAGCACCATCCAGACGGAATTCCCACAGGCCGCGACCCGCTTCTACACCCGCTTTCGCATAATGCCCGGCAGATGACTTATTCACGCGAGATGCACGACGCGCACCTGTCGTTACCTGAATTGCGTTATAACCGTCTGACTCCGTAGTTTTCACCTGAGTCACACGATTAGGCTGTACTTCTACAACCGTGACAGGAATAGAAACACCATCTTCTGTGAAGATTCGAGTCATTCCCGCTTTTTTACCGACTAAACCGATAGACATCTCTGCATTCCAATCT
>Ga0224501_10003980_pt1 | contig 11651 bp, 10 predicted proteins | sample SF_Oct11_sed_USG_4_FD_169105 | JGI IMG/M metagenome (GOLD analysis project Ga0224501, IMG submission 169105) | Sediment microbial communities from San Francisco Bay, California, United States - SF_Oct11_sed_USGS_8_1 | ecosystem: Environmental > Aquatic > Marine > Sediment | place: USA...
ACCTACCTACCTACCTACCTACCTACCTACCTACCTACCTACCTACCTACCTACCTACCTACCTACCTACCTACCTACCTACCTACCTACCTACCTACTATACCTATAACCGGGCAGCTTCACCCTAACAGTGAAGATGTCAATGAAAACAACCATTACCACAGATAGCAGATTAGTCGAACCAATTGATTCGAGTACCGAAACCAATTTCGCTCGATTGGCCCTCCTACCTGTTAAGCCAGGAGGGCACAAGCACTCGTATGCCCCAATCTTATTCACACATGTGGCCCCGTTGGCGCACGGTTCATTCTTGCATTGGTCTATTATCTCTGTGCAATTAGCTCCAGCGTATCCGGTGGCACACTGACACAGGTACCTGTTCACCAGGTTAAGGCAGGTAGCGTTGTTGGCGCAGTGGTTAGGTGAACAGTGGTCAATCCGAATTTCGCATCTTGATCCGCTGGAAAAAATATGGCATTTGGTTTTATTTAAAATTGTTCTTTTACACGGATAAAATGTTTTTAGACAGGGGCACAGATCAAAGTCTGGGGTAACAGCTAAAATCAATGGTAGAGATCTATACCATTCAAACGGTTTAGTTAGTAACTTGGGGTGAGGCAATGGTGCGTAGTGGGTGGCACACTAAACTTATCCTCTATTCTTCCTTTTTTTCTTTGTATTTTTCAGCCATTGTCTGTTCATGGTTGGACTTCGGCCTTCCTCCTCGCTGTTCACAGGCCGTGTGGTGCCATTGACCGATTAAGAGGAGATTGAACCATTTTCTGCCACGCTGGCTCAGGACGGGTTGGCAGAGTGTGATCAGTCAGAGAAAAATCCCTTGAAATACTTTGCCATGGCTGAGAATTGAACCCAGGGCCACAGGGAGGACAGACAGTGAGATTCATTCGTTCTCCCATTGAGCTATCGTGACTGAGCTAGATTTCTTACCTCCTACATTAATCCCCAAGTGGTGCCACTTCCACATTTAGAGGGCCATATAAAATTACAAAAATCAAATAATTGGAAGTGGGTGACAGGTCTGTTGGAATATACGGTCGTTTGTGATGGGAGATGACAATTCCGGGGAAGCGCATTGCCACAGGGACGTTACTTTCTTGGTGTCCTATGGTGCGCCAGAATTTGAGTCGGCTGCTCAGTCTCCATAGTGAAGCTAGGCTTAAATTAAAGAATTCCATTCAGAAAATGCCAATTTAAGGCATACAAATCCAGGGTGGAAAATATTGAATACAATTCAGTACTCAATAGTTACCGTTACTCATTTCATTTTGTGGAACAAAAGTGATTAGCTCATAAGGATTCAAAATTGAAATCAGTATCAGTTACTATCAGAATGCATTAAATATTCTCATTATCTCTATAACTGGCTCACCTGCATTCAATGGTTATGAAGTTTGTTAGTACCAGATTAAAACAGCTAGCTACTAGTACTATAAACTATGGACTTTCATCCATATCCCAGTGTCAGCGAATTTAGTCAATCAGGTCACCTTGACCTCGATAATGAGTGGTGTAAAACAGTGCAACCTTTTAGTTTTCTTCATCGTAATTAGCATAAACTGTTGCCAAAACTACAATTTTTTTACACTGAATTTAAAGAGAAGAACTCCCAAATAATTATAAAAAAATTCACCCATTGACATTTTTGTTTATTTTTCACTTGGTAAGTCTGGCATTGTTATATCACAACCATTGTAGGTATCGTGTATTGAGTAGAAGGAATAGATTCATTCCTTTCTCTGGGAGTATCAGGTATTTGTAACTGATACACAAAAAGCCATTGTATCGGTATTAAAATATTTGATACCGAAAAAAGAAATTTTTCCCACCCTGTTCAAATTCAGAGAGCAAACATCCTGCAGCAGGTGTATATCTTTATGGAATAACCTAGTAATCGGTAAATGGGCACTTACGTATAGCCTGGGGAGCACGCACATTGGAAGTGGTTCACTAAATCGAAACAGACTCCATTTAGACACGGTTCTGAGCCGTCTGCAAGCTTCACACAGTCATCGATGTTAGTCTTACATTGACGGCCGGTATAACCAGGCTCACACTGGCAACTGTATCCATTCACCAGATCTGTGCAGTTCTACCGAGTAATAACATTGAAAAGATTACGAATGCATCCGGATACATGCTTGTATGTATCTTTTTTTAATCAAGCGTGATAAATTAGACATACTTCCATGCCGGCTTGATAGAACTAAAATAAATAAAAATGAATACAGAGTGGGAAGGAGAAAAGATAAGCAATGATTTGATCACAGGTTGATTTCTTTAGCTCTTTAGGGCTCAAATGGCCCTGCAGCAATGTTTTCTAAGATTGGTAAGAAATGATAGAGGACGTTATCTAACAGATAGCAATCTCGCGAAAGAAAGGACGGACTTAGCAGGATCAGTATGAAGGCAACATAAACTACAACTGAAGGTCACCAAAATCTTTAGTTCAAACAATTGGGCCAAGAGACGCACCTCTCGGCACTCCGAGCTGAACTCCAAAGGCAGGGTCTCGTTTAGGCCTCTAGCGCATCTCCCTGATACTGTGTGACACGATGACGCTTTATAGTGTAATTAATCCACCGATAAGAGAGGACAACTCCACACTAAAACCTGACCCAATGGATGCTATTGTGGAGTTGCCTTCCATTGTCTCTGAATGAATATTGATTCCATAAAAATATTAGCTTAACGTGAGCTTCAAAACTGAACACTGCCTTCGAAGTTCAGCAAGCTCTCCATGCAGCCTACCTAAAGGTTTCGCATCGTCGCCACCGTGGCCAATTGCGGGACCTCAGAAACCTGATTCGATAAGGATCAAGATCACTCCACAGTTGTTGAAGATCCTTTCGCGTGAAGAATATGGGGAGGGGTGATGTATAAACAAATGGCTTAGGTTGACTGACCCCCAACCTGGAGTGATGCTACTGACCCGCACGTGATGCTCCGTGCTAAGCCGTAACTGGTGAACAAAATGAGTAGCTAACATGTTCTCCATACAAGAATGATGAAAAGACTCTGCAAGAGCCACACAGCATGATTCAGAAAACAGTCCAGAAAACATTATGAACTTACCCCGTTAACACAAGGACTAGGAGAGCAGTCATCCACATCGGTCTCACATCGCTTGCCCATATACCCAGGTTTACATGGACAGGTATAATCTCCTAGAGAGCTGGTACACGGACTGGACAGACGATCCGCTATACACGGATTACTGGCACAACCATCCACCTCTTTATCACAATATCTGCCCGTATAACCTGCAGAAAACCAGGTAACTCCCATAGTTCGGTTTTATATTTATAAAAAATTCCTACTTTGGCATTTGGCTATCCCATTTAACGAGCTCCTATAAGCCTGGGGCTTGTTCTGAGGCAGTAGGAGCCTCCTATAAGCCTGGGGCTTGTTCTGAGGCAGTAGGAGCTAAGAAATATGCATGGAGATCACATTCATAGTGAGATTTTTTTACGTAGACTTGAATCCAGGCTCTAACAATTTAGAGCCACATGTCACAGTGGGAGCTCGGTATGACAAGGGTTTATCGCGTGGTTCAAGTATCTCGAACTAAATACTTTGATCACTAAGCTAGCCTGCTATACCGGGGTAACCTCTACCTCTACCCACTGAGTGATCTCCTCAGCCTAACCCCTCTACCCACTGAGTGATCTCCTCAACCTAACTCCTCTACCCACTGAGTGATCTCCTCAACCTAACCCCTCTACCCACTGAGTGATCTCCTCAACCTAACTCCTCTACCCACTGAGTGATCTTCTCAACCTAACCCCTCTACCCACTGAGTGATCTCCTCAATCTAACCCCTCTACCCACTGAGTGATCTCCTCGACCTAACCCCTCTACCCACTGAGTGATCTCCTCGACCTAACCCCTCTACCCACTGAGTGTTCTCCTCAACCTAACCCCTCTACCCACTGAGTGATCTCCTCGACCTAACCCCTCTACCCACTGAGTGATCTCCTCAACCTAACCCCTCTACCCACTGAGTGATCTCCTCAACCTAACCCCTCTACCCACTGAGTGATCTCCTCAGCCTAACCCCTCTACCCACTGAGTGATCTCCTCAACCTAACCCCTCTACCCACTGAGTGATCTTCGACCTAACCCCTCTACCCACTGAGTGATCTCCTCAACCTAACCGCTCTACCCACTGAGTGATCGACCCAGTACGAACTGGGTGATCGCGCTGGTATTTAATGCTGACCATGTCTATTCTCACCTTTCTGGCAGTAGCATTCATAATCATTTACTTTATCTAAGCAGACAGAAAATTTGCTGCACTTGTTGCCTTGACAATCATCGATGTTGGTGTTGCAGTCTTTGTCAGTGTACCTAAAGAGATCATCAAAAATGAGGTCACAGCCATATACATGCCTGTCTCTATTTCAATAGTCGAGTTAGGTTAATTTTATTTTATGTGGATAACATTGTGAAGACTGTAAGATGTTTTCAAATGGTTCATCAAGGCACACAACGTTCATGTAGCCAATGATTTCTTCATTCATTATTTTATTTTTCTACTCGGGGGTCTTGGCTGTTCTATTAACGGAGCTCCTAAACCTGAGACTCGAAGGAGTGGTAACAAGTGGGAGTTAGGCAAAGAGCTTATTCTCACAGTGGGCGCTTAGCATGACTGAGACTTTCATTCTTGAGCCAAGTGTTCTAGTCATTGAGCTATTTTGCTATCCCACGGTCTCAACTTGCTGCCAGTTAGAGACGATACAGACCAGACATTACAGGCCCTAGTATCATATAGTTCTATCATATTCTCACCCTGGTAGACAGGCACAGGTATAGTCATTATCCTGATCAGTACAGGTGCCATTATTTCTGCAGGGATTGGGATCACAATCATCTTTGTTGTTACTGCATGTTCTACCCAGAAAGCCTAAAGAACGAGAAGATCGAGTCCACGGTGGTAAGTATTGATAAAAGTGGTAAATACTGATATAATGGTGGTAAACGTTGATAAGGTCATCAAAATCGTCATTCCCCTTCTGGAATTCTTGACAGGACAGAGACCCACAAGGGGGGGGGAGGGGGGAGGTGGGTGGGCGGGCGTAAACCCACACTCTGCCCACATCTCCCTGTCTTCAGCCTTCAGTTTCTTCGTCATTACTTTCAATATTTTGCTTTTGGTTCTCCTCAATTATTTATTTAAAAGGTAGAGGTTGTCCATTAGCAGATGGTCGTGTGGGGGGGGGGGAGGAACGGTGTAACTGAGGTGGGATTCTACTTCGCCTCATTACCTTCATCTTTTTCAGCTCCGAGGAGACCTGGGCACCCATTCCCTACTGGGTGAGCAGAGTGAGTTTTGGGAAATATCCCACACTCAAGCTGTATTGAAGCCGGTACTCGCGGTACTTACCTTTTTTGATGGAAACAAGAGTGATGATCTCATTAGATAACAAGTACCTACCTGATGGACAGGCGCAGCTGAAACCATTCACTTCATCTATGCAGGTCGCCCCATTTTTACATGGCTGAGAGGCGCAATCATCAATATTTTCTTCACACATGCTGCCACGGAAACCGCTAGCGCACTGACATTCAAACGAGCCCGGCTTATTCAAACATATGCCTGCAAAAGGTTCAATAGGTTCTTAACCCAACAAATCGTTTTATACTTACATCCAAGACATAATATCTAGAATTGTACGAGAGTTTGTTGCTGTATCACCAATTCGCTTCGCAGCAAACACTCAGTCGCATTCTAGGTTTATGATTGTTCAAACGTGTAGAAGAGAAATAGACTTAAGATAATCTTAAAGTCTTGTTTTAACCAACCAACCCATGTGCACAGGCAGAAAGGGTATTTTCTGAGTAAGAATAATAATTTAAATACACCTACTAGATCCAAAAAGTACTTTGGTGCCTGGGGGTGGACAGACTAAGGAAAAATTATATAAATTATAAAAAGTATATCACACATCACACATCAGGTCAACAAGTCTACCAAGAACCGCACATAGCGTAGTAGCTTCTCATTGATATCGGTGAGTTTTACAGACCTCCATGTTTGCAAATAGAAGATTGACACTCATTGATGTCATCGTAGCACGTAGGGCCGTGGAAGCCGGTAGAGCAGACACATTCATAAGAATCAACACGATCATAACAGGTGGCGTTGTTAAGGCAAGGCTGGCTTCGACAATCATCGATGTCATTTTCGCATCTATCACCGTCAAAACTAAAATAAGGAAAAGTTTGTGTGTGATTAGTTTTTAGAAAAAGACTGATATTTGAAACAAAAGAATTGATCAAGAGTAGTGTAGAAATCGACCTACTAAAGCTCAAATTATATGTGGTCAGTTATACGGCGGAGTCCCTCTAAAAAATGCGATCACTCAAAGACATTTTCATGTTTTTTTGTGATTTCCATGATTCAGTCAGGCTGAAATCTCAAACTAAACCTGTTTGTTAATAGCTATGCTGACATCTGACAGCTGTTTCAACACAGAACGGCCTCTTGAGAAATCTCTGCGCATGAGTGGAGAAGCCAAAGAACAACCACGTATAAACCTTGCTTAAATAATCTCGAGGCACGCCGGTTTTGGAACCCAATGTTAAATAAAGGAGGCCCTCCAGTACAGTTATCGTCTCTATGGGGCACGTGGACGCAATCAGAAATTCTCCTCACATTGCACCCTGTCAAATGCTGAGTCAAAGACTGAGTAGGTGAATTTCCGCACCATTCCTGACAGCTGGTCCATCTCGAAGACATGCAGAAGAAGAACTTTGAATCAGTAGAACACAACATACCCAGGAGGACACTTGCAATCGAATCCACCGATTTTATCCAAACACCTTCCACGAGCACAGGTACGAGCATCACAATATTTTATAACACTCTCACATTGTGTGCCAGTGTAGCCCTGCTTACATTTGCATGTGAATCTGAAATAAAGATGACAGTCCTGAATTTCTCTCCTCATCTTTCTTTCTTGTAAGGGTTTACTGATGTTGATTGGCCGGTTAACGATGGGACTTTGTGGAAGCTCAGGAGTAAGTTACGATCGAATGCTCTTCCTGCCAACACTATGGACTGGATGTGAACCCACCCCTCACTAAACATGAGTTGCACATTCTAGTGGATATGCCACGGCTAATTGGCAGACTGGCAGAGAAAGGTAGGGGGTAATAACGGACAACAGTTTTCTGCAGGTGTAAGGCCTAAAATAAACTCAAATTACTGAAGGGTAAAAAGCACTATTCAAGCAGAGCAAATAAACTAAATGATGGAGTATAATTTTGAGTCTCGAAAATTATTAAAAACAAACTTGTCTTGTGGCTTAGGAAGTGTCCCCAACTGTATGACAGAAACGCGTCATTCTCTTTGCATAACTGTCAGGTGAGCTAGTTCGGCATTCTGAATACTCATCAGTTCCAAAGCTCTGGAGCATAAGGAGCTGAGAAGTATCACAGTGAGAGCCTAGCATGGCCCAGGAGAGCCTAGCATGGCCCAGGAGAGCCTAGCATGGCCCAGGAGAGCCTAGCATGGCCCAGGAGAGCCTAGCATGGCCCAGGAAAGCCTAGCATGGCCCAGGAGAGCCTAGCATGGCCCAGGCTTGAGAAGCAACAAACAGAGTGGAAGGCATTGACACGAATGTATGGATCACCAATCAGTCCGCAGTTACAAGGCTGAAAAGTCTCATTCAGTTGTGAAATCATCAAAATGAGGCAGCTTTATTGGACTCGCTGTACGTTTTATGAACAAAGTAGGCAACCGAAAAACGCTGATGAGGAGTTGCTCACTCTTCTACATAGAAGAAAGGCAACTCGTGATATAGCTGTAGCAGTTCCCGCACAGTTTACACCTATTTGATAACGCCGCGTGCGTCACAAGCAAATGAGTTTGCTTAACCTGGAGATCAGCGATTTCCGATCCATACATTCTTATCAATGGAGCGGACCGGAGACTTACTTGGCTTTGTCGTTCATGCACAGACCACCATTCTTACATGGATTACTCAGGCATTCATTGATGTCCGTCTCACAGTTCTTCCCAGTGTGGCTGGCTGGACATTGACACGAGTAGGCGTTGATCTACAAAATATCATCAATAAATCACTGATCGAATAATAGCTATCTACAGACAAGATGGTTTATTCCTGTATGACGATCTCATTGGTAGAGCGAAGCTGCCGGGGTAGACACTTACTTTTCCATCACTTACGGCTCATCATGGAGCACCACGAGCGGGTCAGTATCAACGCTTAACCTCATAATAAGATTATTTGAGCTCGATATAATTAATGTGAGGAGCTCATACTCATAACAGGAGCCCGTCATGACCAGGATTCTAACCTATCCCTATATACCAAAAACATTCTGGAGCAACACCTCTGGCTTAAACACTTGCACGCGGCTCAAATCAAGTCTCCCCGCTAACCAGGGAGTAAACTCCATGACTCCACACAAAGCATAATACATTGGAGTATTAACAGTGAAAAAACAAATGGTGCAGCGTATAGGTTGTATTGGAATATTAAACTCATTGAACCCATTGAGCCCAAAGGGTTGACCGAACAGTATAAAATGTGTTTAGCACTAGATAAGGACTGTCATCTTCATGCTAAATTTGTCTTTTCTTCTTATCACTGGTCTCCGACAGGACATGGACAATGATGCGCGTACTTACCTTATTTTCACAGAGGTCACCACAGAGACACTTACCTTATTTTCACAAAAGCCACCATTGAGACAAGGGTTAGATTCACACTCATTCACCTCTATCTCACACCTGTGGCCGACATAGCCTACAAAACAAATAAAAGAGTAACAAGTCACATCTTTAGATGAAGTGTTTATAAAAATACCATAAAGTAATTACAAACACATTATTAAATGGTTCTATAAATAAATATAATATAATAAAACATGATGTGCAGGAGACAGCGAGCAAGCTATGGAAAATGGTGCCATCACTCTGTCAGCTGGACGTTTCATATACGTCATGAGAATATCTACATAGCTTATATACTGTATAATCTGATAGCTTGGTTAATTTATTTTATAATATAGATTATATACGTACTGCATGATGATAAAAGCTTCTGTGGCCCATAGAACTTGTGTAGTATAAAAACCTTGATGATGAAAATTTTAGTTCAGCCTGCAATGAACGTTGAAAGACCTAGGACTAATTCACATAACTCTTAACACATACCTGAATCACAGCTACACTGGAACCCAGTCAGGAGATTTAGGCAGACTCCGTGGATACACGGGTTGCCTATACAGTAATCTACTCTATGTGAGCAGTTCACTCCCATATATCCAGGAGGGCAAGCGCACTGATACTCTCCCTCCTAAAACAAAAATTACATAGTCAGGCGTTGACCTAAACCAGATGTTATCAAACAGAGAAGCCTTCGTTTGAAAGACTCTTTGATCTCCATCAATCAGAACTTGCGTTAAATGCAATTTCAATATAATTGATGATTTTTTAATTGGAAATCGAAGACTATCCATTTAAAACACACAAGTGAAAAATGTATGCGGAGCATTTTGACATAATGAAGGACGATATGATATGATATGATATGGTGAAGCCTCTCGTGTAACGGCATGAGAGGCAAAATGCGATGTCGACAATGAATGCATGCAGGACATAGTGAAGAAAACGAGAGAAGATGCTGAGTATTTGCAGTAACATTTCATCATAACCATAGAGCTATCCTCCCTCTTTTTGTCTGGTATGACGCCTTCACTGTGATGGTGAAACTGCCGCATTAACAACTTAAAATACTTGTTTTTTCACCAATTGCAGCTTAGCGTGGAGCACCACGAGCGGGTCAGTGTCAATGCCCTGCCTCACAGCCCTCCTTGTTATTGTTTTAGACTAAGATTAATGTGAGGAGTTCACACTCACAGGTTATCACAGTTGCGGGCCCAGCACTCTAGCACTGAGCTATTCCAATATCTAGCTATTCCAGACCCAGTGAGGATAATTCTTACCTTGTCTACACAAGTGGCACCATTAGCGCATGGGTTAGGATCACATTCATTAATCTCTACAGTACATCTTCTTCCCTTCCAACCTTTATCACAGATACATTCGTACCTACAGACAATACAATGCACTAATATTTCACAAACTTGAAGGACGATTGGGCTGTGATCATTATGAATTTTCAGTCATCAATACATTAGAGCGTAAGTGTAATGCCAACATGCTCCCCCATCCCTATGTGCCTTTTATCTCATTTCTTGAATACGCTTGCTCATAACCTGACGCCTCAAATGTCTGACAAGGAATGAGCTAATGCAATGGTGGGCATGGCTTTAGCGATTCACGTCGGTTAAGCCCCCTATTCAAGCGGACCCGGTACCGAAACTACTGATTTACTATATATAAGCTTATATGAGCTAAACAGAAATGAAGTTGCTTTTCTATCAATTTGTACAAAAAGTCACTCAATGCTCAACATATTCATAATAAAGGCCATCTTTTTACGAAATAAAACGAAATATAATTTTGAGTCAGCGGGTGGCTAATTGATGTTGGTTTGCAAGGTAAACCATATATCGATCTCTTTTGGTGTTTGTGATGGGTATTTGGTATTGATAAGTATAAACTACGAGCTGACTAACAAGTAACCATAGGAATCTCATCTAGCCAGTCATCAGACAGGTAATCGCTGCCAATAATAACGAAGAAAATATCGCTAGTTTCCCATGTCAACAACTTGTTGATCTCGCCAGCTCAAGAAGTACAAAGAGCACCACGCGCCACCCGCCATGTTTAAGGGACTGTATGGGGCGAAGCAAATGGGCCTTCTCTTGACACTTTAATAGTGGTGACAGTCTACTACACGCCTTGGTCATGCTGAGACGCCTTTAAAACTTAGCACGGTGAACCATAAAGTAAAGTTTAGGATTCAGACATACTTGGCCCAAGTAGTACTTTTAGACTAACTTGCCCAGGGTGGTATTTTAAGACTTACTTGCCCGGGGTGGTACCTTTAGACTTACTTGCCCGGGCTATCTTTAGATTTATTTGCCTGGGGTGGTATCTTTAGATTTATTTGCCTGGGGTGGTATCTTTAGATTTATTGGCCTGGGGTGGTATCTTTAGATTTATTTGCCTGGGGTCGTATTACACTTACTTGCCCAGGGTGGGTGCTAATTTTAGACTGACCAGCCCAGGGCGGGGTAGTCTCTTTAGACTAACTTACCAGGGGCGCCATCTTTAAACTTACTCACCCGGAGTGGTATCCTTAGATTGACCAGACCTGAGTTGTATCCTTAAACTGACTTGCCCGGGGTGGTTTCTTTTTAACTTACTTGCCAGGGGCGGTATCTTTACATGTACCGTGCTTGCAACGAGTTCCTGATTGACACATGTAATCTCTAGTCTCGCATTTCTTTCCTTTATATCCACGAGCGCAGAAACAGGCGAAGTCATTATAATTATCCACCTTAATACAAGTAGCTCCATTCAGACAGGGAGCGGAGGCGCAGCTGTCCCTCTCTTCCTGTAATGGGGAGATAACTATTACTCATCTCATCAGCAGATGGCGTGATGAATTAGGAACTGGAGAATAAATTGTGCCTAAAGGCAAGGAAACTTGGAATATGCAGACCGTAGGTCCATTCTTGAAACCTGAAAG
>Ga0224501_10003981_pt1 | contig 11650 bp, 9 predicted proteins | sample SF_Oct11_sed_USG_4_FD_169105 | JGI IMG/M metagenome (GOLD analysis project Ga0224501, IMG submission 169105) | Sediment microbial communities from San Francisco Bay, California, United States - SF_Oct11_sed_USGS_8_1 | ecosystem: Environmental > Aquatic > Marine > Sediment | place: USA...
GATGTATTCCTTCGAGGACCGCTTGAACGGCGAGCAACTCACCCTGCGGCCCGAATGCACGGCCGGCGTGGTGCGCGCCGTGGTTGAGCACAACCTGCTGTACGACGGTGGCAAGCGCCTGTACTACATGGGGCCGATGTTCCGGCACGAACGGCCGCAGCGGGGTCGCTACCGTCAATTCCACCAGGTCGGCGCGGAAGCGCTGGGCTTTGCCGGTGCCGAGGTCGATGCCGAGATGATCCTGCTGGCCGATGCGCTTTGGAAGGTTCTGGGGCTGACCGACGTGCGCCTGGAACTCAACAGCCTGGGCCAGCCCGAGGAACGGCGCCAGCACCGCGCCGCGCTGATCGCCTATTTCGAGCAGCACGCCGACGAACTCGACGAAGATGCCAGGCGCCGTCTGCACAGCAACCCGCTGCGCATCCTTGATACCAAGAATCCGGCCATGCAGGCGCTCGTCGAAGCGGCGCCGAAGCTGATCGATTGCCTGGGCGAGGCGTCGCTGGCCCATTTCAACCAGGTGCGCGCCATGCTCGACGCCGCCGGCGTGGCCTACAGCATCAACCCGCGCCTGGTGCGCGGCATGGACTACTACAACCTTACGGTGTTCGAGTTCATCACCACCCGTCTGGGTTCGCAGGGAACCATCTGCGGCGGTGGACGCTACGATTACCTGATCGAGGAAATCGGGGGCAAGCCCGCGCCGGCCGTGGGCTGGGCGCTGGGTGTTGAACGTGTGCTGGAACTGCTCAAGGAGCAAGGCGCCGAGCATGCACTGCCATCTCCCGATGCGTATGCGATTGTTCCCGATGTCGCCGCGCTGCCGGTGGCCATGCCCTTGCTTCATACCCTGCGTGCGGCGGGTATCAGCGTGCAGATGCATGCGGGCACCGGCGAAGGCATGGGGAGCATGAAGTCGCAATTCAAGAAAGCCGACGCCAGCGGTGCGCGTTTTGCCTTGATCTTCGGTGCCGATGAACTCGCGCGTGGTGAAGTCGTCATCAAGGCGTTGCGTGACGGCAGCGGGACGCAGTCCTGCCACCGGCTGGCAGAGGTGAGAGACTGGGCGTGCCGCCTACAATCGACCAATTAAACAGGTATTTTCATGGCCAACCATTTCGATCTCGAAGAACAAGAGCAGCTTGAGCAACTCAAGCATTTCTGGAAGCAGTATGGCAACCTGATCACCTGGTTGCTCACCTTGGTGCTCGCCGGGTTTGCCGGCTGGAATGTCTACCAGTACTGGCAGCGCAGCCAGGCGGCACAGTCGGCTGCCATGTACGACGAACTCGACCGCATCGTCGGCAGCGGCGACAGTGCGCGAGTCCAGCGCGCGCTCGAGGACATGCGCGACAAGTTCGGCTCCACGACCTATGCCCAGCATGCAGGCTTGCTGGCCGCCAAGACATTTGCCGATGCGGGCCAGGCCGAGGAGGCCCAGAAAGCCTTGCGCGCCGTGATCGACCAGTCGCCCGACGCCGGCCTGCGCGCGATTGCGCAACTGCGTCTGGCCGCGATCCTGCTCGACAGCGGGGCACTGGATTCGGCCTGGCAAGAACTCCAGGGCAGCTTTCCTGAAGCCTTCGCGCCCTTGGCGAGCGACCGCCGTGGCGATGTCCTGCTGGCGCAGGGGAAAAAGGATGAAGCGGCAAAGGCCTACCTCCAGGCCTACCAGGGGCTGGACGCGCAGAGCGCCTACCGCCGGCTGATCGACATGAAACTCGCAGCGCTCGGGGTCGTCACGGATGAGGCCAAACCTGCGCCTGGGGTGGCCACGAAGTGAAGCGGTTCGCGACGGTAGGGGCCCGATTCGCGGGAGTGGCCCTGTCGCTCGGGGTGTTGCTGGGGTGCGCGGGCGGCGCGGGCAAGCACAAGGCTGCGGACCTGCCGCCCGATACGGGGCGGCTCAAGTGGGAGCAAGTCTGGTCGAGCAGCTTGTCGAATGTGGCGATGCCGCTGACGCTGCGTCTGGTGGGGCAGGAACTGGCCGTCGCTGCCTCGGACGGTTCGGTGGCTGTGTTCGATGTCCGGAGCGGTGTGGCGCGTTGGCGCAGCGCGCTGGATGAGGAAATTGCGGCCGGCGTCGGCTACGACGGCCGACTGGCGGCCGTCATCACCTTGAACAACGAGGTCGTGGTGCTCGATGGCGGCAAGGAAATCTGGCGCCAGCGCCTTTCCGCGCAAAGCCTGACGGCCCCCTTGGTGGCTGGTCAGCGGGTTTTTGTGCTGGGGGCTGACCGCAGTGTGCTGGCCTTTGACGGGATGTCGGGTCGGCGCCTGTGGCAGCAGCAACGTGCGGGTGAACCCCTGGTGTTGCGACAGTCCGGCGTCCTGACGGCGGTCGGCGATACGCTGATCGTCGGCTTGTCGGGCAAGCTCGCCGGCCTGGATCCGCTCAATGGCAGCATTCGCTGGGAGGTCGCCATTGCCGCACCGCGTGGCACCAATGTGGTGGAACGCCTGGTGGATCTGGTGGGCGACGCGAGCCGCAGCGGCGACGTGGTGTGCGCGCGTGCCTTTCAGGCGGCTGTCGGCTGTGTGCATGCGGGGCGCGGCGCCTTGCTGTGGACGCAGCCGGCCGATGGTTTTGTCGGGCTGCATGGCGATGCGCAGAGCGTGTACGGCGTTGAAGCCGATGGCACGCTGCTGGCATGGCGGCGCAGCAGCGGCGAAAATTTCTGGCGTATGGACAAGCTGCGTTACCGCAAGCTCAGCCAGCCCTGGGTGGCGGCGGAATATGTGGTGGTCGGTGACGACGAGGGGCGCTTGCATTTCCTCTCGCGTGAAGACGGTGCGACACTGGCGCGTGTGCCTACCGACGGCTCTGCCCTCGCAGCCCCCCCGCTGCAGGTCGACGACATGCTGGTGGTGGTGACCCGCAAGGGCACTCTTTACGGCTTCAAGCCGCTGTGAAACCGGGACCGAAACCATGAAACCCGTGCTGGCCCTGGTGGGCCGCCCCAACGTCGGCAAGTCGACGCTCTTCAACCGGATGACGAAGTCGCGCGATGCCATCGTGGCCGATTTCTCGGGTCTCACGCGAGACCGGCATTACGGCAACGGCCGCTATGGCAAGCACGAATACATCGTGATCGACACCGGCGGGTTCGAGCCGGATGCGGGCAGCGGCATATTCAAGGAAATGGCCAAGCAGACGCGTCAGGCCGTCGCCGAAGCTGATGTCGTCATCTTTGTCGTCGACTCCCGCGCAGGATTGTCGGCGCAGGACCACGACATCGCCAATTTTCTGCGGCGGCTGGGCAAACCCTGCGTGCTGGTGGCGAACAAGGCCGAAGGCATGACCGAAGGCACGCAACTCGCCGAGTTCTACGAACTGGGCTTGGGCGAGGTGCATCCGGTCTCGGCAGCGCATGGGCAGGGCGTTCGATCGCTGCTGGAGCTGGCCCTGGGTATGCTGAACCTGCCCGATGAAGAAGAGGAAGAGGAAGACGGTCCCGAAGTCATCAAGCTGGCTGTGGCAGGGCGGCCCAATGTGGGGAAATCCACGCTGATCAATACCTGGCTGGGTGAGGAACGCCTCGTCGCGTTTGACATGCCCGGCACCACGCGCGATGCGATTTCCGTGCCCTTCGAGCGCGACGGCCAGTTGTTCGAGTTGATCGACACGGCAGGGCTGCGGCGCAAGGGCAAGGTGTTCGAGGCGATCGAGAAGTTCTCCGTTGTCAAGACGCTGCAGGCCATCGAGTCTGCCAACGTCGTGTTGCTGCTGCTCGATGCGACCCAGGGCGTGACCGATCAGGACGCACACATTGCGGGCTACATTCTCGAAAGTGGTCGCGCCGTCGTCCTGGCTGTCAACAAGTGGGATGCCGTCGATGCCTATCAGCGCGAGCTGGTGCAGCGTTCGATCGAGACCCGCCTGGCTTTCCTCAAGTTTGCGAATCTGCATCTCATCTCCGCCAAGAAGCGCCAGGGCCTGGGGCCGGTCTGGGCATCGATCATTCAGGCCTACAAGGCGGCCAATTGCAAGATGCCGACGCCGGTGCTCACGCGCTTGCTGCTGGAGGCGGTGCAGTTCCAGACCCCCAAGAAGACCGGCATGCACCGCCCCAAATTGCGTTATGCGCACCAGGGGGGAATGAATCCGCCGCGCATCGTGATCCACGGCAATTCGCTGGAGCATGTCACCGACGCATACAAGCGCTATCTGGAAGGGCGGTTCCGCAAGGAATTCAACTTGGTTGGCAGTCCTTTGCGCATCGAGATGAAAACCTCGCACAACCCTTACGCCGACAAGGATCAGGGCTAGCGCCTCAGAGTCCTTGTATTTCCGTAAATTAAACCCATGTTGGGTTCATGTCACCTTACTATGGTAAGGTCCCGTCCTCCCCTCAACTTCCCTGAACACGGAGAATATCGTGAGCAATAACAAAGGTCAGCTGCTGCAAGACCCTTTTCTCAACACACTGCGCCGCGAGCATGTGCCGGTGTCCATTTATCTGGTCAACGGCATCAAGCTGCAAGGGCAGATCGAATCCTTTGATCAATACGTGGTGCTGCTTCGCAACACGGTGACCCAGATGGTCTACAAGCATGCGATTTCAACCATCGTGCCTGGACGGGCTGTCAATTTTTCGGTGACCGAAGAAGCCGACAAGCAGCCGGACTGAGGTCTTTGAGCGTCTGAATGCCTAATTCCAGTATCTTTTTCCATTCATGCGCTGGCAGTTCGTTTGAACGCTGTGTCTGACCCGGGAGCCACCCCGACCGTTCTCGTCGGTGTTGATCTCGGGCTTCCCCATTTCGATGCCGAGCTGGAGGAGCTGGGGCTGCTCGCCCAGACCGCCGGCATGCATCCGGTGGCGCGCATCGTCTGCAAGCGCCGTGCGCCCGATGCGGCTTTGTTCGTGGGAAGTGGCAAGGCTGACGAAATCCGGCAGCTGGCCCTGGCTCATGGCGCGGTGGAAGTCTTGTTCGACCAGAGCCTGAGTCCGGCCCAACAGCGCAACCTGGAGCGGCACCTGGAAATGCCGGTCAACGACCGGACGCTGCTGATCCTGGAGATTTTTGCCCAGCGCGCGCGCAGTCATGAGGGCAAACTGCAGGTCGAGCTTGCCCGCCTGCAGTACCTGAGCACGCGGCTGGTTCGCCGCTGGTCTCACCTGGAGCGGCAGACGGGTGGCGCCGGTGTGCGTGGCGGCCCTGGCGAGAAGCAGATCGAGCTCGATCGCCGCATGATCGGTGACTCGATCAAGCGAACCAAGGAACGCCTGCAAAAGGTCAAACGCCAGCGTCAGACGCAGCGGCGTCAGCGCGAGCGGCGTGACGCCTTCAACATTTCGCTGGTCGGCTACACCAACGCCGGCAAGTCCACACTGTTCAATGCACTGGTCAAGGCGCGGGCGTATGCGGCGGATCAGCTTTTTGCCACTCTCGATACCACCACGCGGCAGCTGTATCTGGCGGACGAGTCGAGTGCGGGCGGCGGGGCCGGACGCTCGGTATCCTTGTCGGATACGGTGGGCTTCATCCGTGACCTTCCGCACGGGCTGGTCAATGCGTTCCAGGCGACCTTGCAGGAGGCGGTCGATGCCGACTTGCTGCTGCACGTGGTCGACGGCGCCAATCCGGGTTACCCTGAACAGATTGCGGAGGTGCAGCGTGTGCTGCATGAGATTGGCGCGGACACGATTCCGCAACTGCTGGTGTTCAACAAGTTGGATGCCATGGATGAGTCACGCCGACCAGTTCGTCTGGAGGACAGCTATGAGCTCGACGGCGTGGACACGCCGCGCATCTTCGTGAGTGCGCGGCAGGGCGAAGGTATGCAAAATCTACGCCGTTGGTTGGCGCAGAGGGTCGCCGCACGCGACATCACGGACTCAAACGAAGTATTTTCCACTCAAAATCACGAAGTCGCTCCCTGATTGGGCACAATCAGGGTCAGACTCACGAGAGACATGACGATGAAATTTGAATCGAGAGCCCTGGGGTGGGCATCATGGGGCGGTCGCATCCGTGGCATGTTCAACCTGAACGATCCGCGATGGGGGCGAGGCGACGACAACAAGCCTGCCGACGGGGAACAACCGACGCCCGACCGACCTGACGCCGAGCCTCCCCATCAGCCGACCCCGCCGCGCGGCGGTGGTGGCTCGGGGCGCGGGCCCAACCAGGGTCCGCCGGACCTGGACGAACTGTGGCGTGATCTCAACCGCAAGCTTGGCGCCATGTTTGGCGGACGCTCGGGCCAAGGGGGCAAACCTCCGGGCAACGGCGGCAACCTGCCGCCGGACATGAAGAGCACGGGGATTGGCGTCGGTCTCATCCTGACGGTCATTGCGCTGATCTGGCTTGGCACCGGCTTCTTCATCGTGCAAGAGGGTCAGCAGGCCGTGATCACGCAGTTCGGTCGCTACACGACAACGGTGGGCGCGGGCTTCAATTGGCGTCTGCCGTACCCGATTCAGCGGCATGAACTGGTGTTTGTGACCCAGATCCGGTCGGTCGACATCGGCCGTGACGTGGTGATCAAGGCGACCGGCTTGCGCGAATCGGCCATGCTGACGGCAGACGAGAACATCGTCGAGATCAAGTTTGCGGTCCAGTACCGGCTCCATGATGCGCGCGCCTTTCTGTTCGAGAGCCGCAAGCCGCAGGACGCCGTGGTTCAGGCTGCCGAGACCGCGATCCGCGAGGTGGTCGGCAAGATGAAGATGGATTCGGCCTTGTCCGAGGAGCGCGATCAGATCGCGCCGCGGCTGCGCCAGCTGATGCAGCAGATCCTGGATCGCTACAAGGTTGGCATCGAGATTGTCGGTATCAACCTGCAGCAAGGGGGCGTGCGTCCTCCCGAACAGGTGCAGGCCGCCTTCGACGACGTGCTCAAGGCAGGCCAGGAGCGCGAGCGCCTGAAGAACGAGGCCGAGGCTTACGCCAACAACGTTGTGCCGCGTGCCGTCGGTACTGCATCGCGCCTGAAGCAGGAGTCTGAGGCCTACAAGGCAAGGATCGTGGCGGAGGCCCAGGGTGATGCCCAGCGTTTCCGTTCGGTGCTCAACGAGTACCAGAAGGCGCCGAAAGTCACGCGCGATCGGCTGTATATCGAGTCGATGCAGCATATCTACACCAATGTCACCAAGGTGCTGGTGGACACGAAGCAAGGCGGCAACATGCTGTACCTGCCGCTCGACAAACTCATGCAGATGAACGGCGCTTCTTCGGACGCCACGGGAGCGTCGACGACCTCGCCGCAAGCCGTCCCCGTGAACCCGGGAACGACCGGTGTCCAGACCAATGATCCACGAGCACGCGACGGAGCCCGTTCGCGCAGCCGTGATGTCCGCTAAGAGGAGCCCCCCATGAACCGGGTTGGATTTGTCATATCTTCCTTGCTGGTGCTGTTGGCACTGGCCAGTTCCATGATGTTTGTGGTCGATCAGCGGCAGTTTGGCGTGGTGTACGCCTTGGGCCAGATCAAGACCGTGATCACAGAGCCAGGCTTGAATTTCAAGCTGCCACCGCCGTTCCAAAATGTGGATTACATCGACAAGCGTCTGCTGACGCTCGACAGCACTGATACCGAATCGATGCTGACGGCTGAGAAGCAACGTGTCGTGATCGACTGGTATGTGCGCTGGCGCATTACCGACCCCACGGCCTACATCCGCAATGTCGGTCTCAATGAGGCGGCCGGCGCAAGCCAGCTGAGCCGGGTAGTTCGCAATTCCTTCCAGGAGGAAGTGAACAAGCGCACGGTCAAGGAGCTTCTGTCGGAAAAGCGCGACGCGCTCATGGCCGACGTCAAGGCCGAAGTGCTTGGTACGGTGCGGGGCAGCAAGCCCTGGGGTATGGATGTGGTGGACGTGCGAATCACGCGCGTGGACTATGTCGAATCCATCACGGGGGATGTCTACCGGCGTATGGAGGCCGAGCGCAAGCGCGTGGCCAACGAGCTTCGCTCCACCGGCGCCGCCGAGGGCGAACGCATCCGCGCCGAAGCCGACCGCGAGCGCGAGGTGACGATTGCCAATGCCTACCGCGATGCGCAGAAGATCAAGGGTGAGGGCGATGCCGAGGCCGCGCGAATCTACGCTTCGGAATTCGGTCGCGACCCGAAGTTTGCCCAGTTCTATCGCAGTCTTGAGGCCTACAAGTCGAGCTTTGCGAAGAAGTCCGATGTCATGGTGATCGATCCGGCAAGCTCCGAGTTCTTCCAGGCCCTGCGCCAGCCGTCGTCCGTCAAGAAGTAAGGCGTGGATGCCGATACGCTCTGGCTGGCACTGGCCCTCCTTCTGGTGATCGAGGGCCTTTTTCCTTTCCTGTCACCTTCGGGGTGGCGCCGCATGTTTGTGCAGATCCTGCAACTCAGCGATGGGCAGATCCGGTTTTTCGGCCTTTGTTGCCTGGCGGGCGGCCTGCTCTGTCTTTGGTGGCTGGGTGCCTGAGCGCGCACGGGTGTCCGCAGAGTCGACGCAGCGTCCGGCCGGTTTGACCACAGTTTCGCCGCCGGCCGTGGTAGCTGCAAAGTGGCAGCCGGAAGACCGGTAAAATCTCGTTTTCAACAGCTTCCCTTATTCCATGTCTGCCTGGGTCCTGCCGGATCACATTGCCGATGTCCTGCCTTCTGAGGCTCGGCATATCGAAGAATTACGTCGCGACCTGCTGGACACGGCGCGTGGCTATGGTTTCGAGCTGGTCATGCCACCGCTGCTCGAACATCTCGAATCACTGCTCACCGGTACCGGCAAGGCGCTGGATCTGCAGACCTTCAAGCTGGTGGACCAGTTGTCGGGCCGTTCGCTGGGCCTTCGAGCCGACAGCACGCCGCAGGTGGCCCGCATCGATGCGCACCTGCTGAACCGGCGGGGCGTCACGCGTCTGTGCTACTGCGGCCCGGTAGTCCATACCCGGCCGGCGGGTGCGCATGCCAGCCGGGAGCCCCTCCAATTTGGGGCCGAAATCTACGGCCACGCCGGGCTGGAAGCCGATCTCGAGGCGATGCAGCTGGCCCTGGACTGCCTGCATGCAGCGCGTGTGCCGTCCTTCACCGTCGACTTGGCCGATGTGCGCATCGTCTCTGCCCTGCTGGCCGACTGCAGCGCCGATGCTGCGCAACTTGGCCAGATCCAGCTCGCGCTGGCAGCCAAGGATGCCAGCGGCTTGCGACAGCTGACGCAGAATTTTCCAGCCGAGAACCGCGAGGGCTTGCTCAATCTGCTGCAGCTCTATGGCGGCGAGGAGGTCCTGGCGCAAGCAGAACAAACCCTGCCGGCGCTGCCGATGGTGCGCGAGGCGCTGGCCAATCTGAGATGGTTGTCCGGGCATCTCGGCGAGATTCCCCATACCTTCGATCTGGCCGATTTGCGCGGCTACGCCTATTACAGCGGAGCGCGTTTCGCCATCTACGCCGAGGGGGCGAGCAGCCCGGTGGTGCGTGGAGGCCGCTATGACGCGGTCGGTGCGGTGTTCGGGCGCAAGCGCCCGGCCGTGGGCTTCAGCCTGGATATCCGGGCGCTTTCGAGCGTGACCGAAGAGCGACCTTTGCGCGCCGCCGTCCGTGCGCCCTGGGGAGAATCCGCCGGCCTGCGTCAGGCGATTGCCGCATTGCGGGCCAAGGGCGAAACCGTGGTCTGCATGCTGCCAGGACACGAAAGTGAGATCGACGAGTTCCATTGTGACCGTGAGTTGCTCGAAGTCGCGGGCCGTTGGGTCGTACAAGCCATCTGAAAAGAATCGATATGAATACAAGCAAAGGCCGTAACGTTGTTGTGGTGGGCACCCAGTGGGGTGACGAAGGCAAGGGAAAACTGGTGGACTGGCTCACCGAGAGCGCCCAGGGCGTGGTGCGCTTCCAGGGTGGTCACAATGCCGGCCACACGCTGGTGATCAACGGGGTCAAGACGGCCTTGCACCTGATCCCCAGCGGCATCATGCGCCCGGGGGTGAAGTGCTACATCGGCAACGGCGTGGTGCTGTCGGCAGCCAAGCTGTTCGAGGAGATCGAAGGGCTGGAGAAGGCCGGAGTCGAAGTGCGCTCGCGCCTGCGCATCAGCGAGGCCTGCCCGCTGATCCTGCCGTTTCATGTGGCGCTCGATGTCGCGCGCGAGGCCGCGCGCGAGCAGGGCGGCTCCGAGAAGATCGGGACCACCGGGCGGGGCATCGGCCCGGCCTACGAAGACAAGATCGCGCGCCGTGCGCTGCGGGTCCAGGACCTGAAATACCCCGAGCGTTTCGCCGCCAAGCTCAAGGAGCTGCTGGCGTTGCACAACCATGTGCTCACCACCTACCTGGGTTCGAAGAACTTCAACTTCGGCGACGCGCTGCAGCCGTACGTGAAAGACGGCGCGGTGCAATTCGATGCGGTCTATCAGGAAGCCATGCGCCATGCCGCGTTGCTCATGCCGATGATCGCCGACGTTTCACGCGAACTGAACGACGCGCATCGGGCGGGCGAAAACCTTTTGTTCGAGGGCGCGCAGGGCACACTGCTCGATGTCGACCACGGCACCTATCCCTACGTCACATCGAGCAACTGCGTGGCTGGCAATGCCGCAGCAGGTGCCGGTGTCGGCCCCGGCATGCTGCACTACATCCTGGGGATTACCAAGGCGTACTGCACCCGTGTCGGGGGTGGACCGTTCCCCACCGAGCTCGACTGGGAAACCCCGGGCACGCCTGGCTACCACATGAGTACAGTGGGCGCCGAGCGCGGCGTAACCACGGGACGTTCGCGTCGCTGCGGATGGTTTGACGCCGCGCTGCTCAAGCGATCGGCGCAGGTCAACGGGCTGTCCGGCATGTGCCTGACCAAGCTCGACGTGCTCGACGGCCTCACCGAACTGCAGCTGTGCACCGGCTACGAACTCGATGGACAGACCATCGATCTGCTGCCCCTGGCTGCCGAGGAAATCGCGCGCTGCCAGCCGATTTATGAAACCCTGCCCGGTTGGAGCGACAGCACGGTGGGCGTGACCGACTACGACCAGCTGCCGCCCAATGCGCAGCGCTATCTGCGGCGCGTCGAAGAGGTGACCGGGGTGCCTATCCACATCATCTCGACCAGCCCGGATCGCGATCACACGATCATGATGCGCCATCCCTATACGGCGGCCTGAACGGGCTCGATCCGGTGCCAATGCCTTGTGACCGGCTTGCCGCGCAAGCCATGAATCTTCAGGAAGGAAGCACCGAATGTTGACCGAAGACGGGGCGCACCTCTATGTGAGCTACGACGAGTACCATGGCCTGATCGAGAAGCTGGCCATCAAGGTGCATCAGTCGGGCTGGGAGTTCGACATCATCTTGTCGCTGGCACGCGGCGGGCTGCGCCCGGGCGACATCCTGTCGCGGATCTTCGACAAGCCGCTGGCCATCATCTCGACGAGCTCCTACCGGGCAGGAGGAGGCACGGTGCAGGGCCATCTGGATATTGCGCGCTACATCACGACCCCGAAGGGGGAAATTGCGGGACGCGTCCTGTTGGTCGACGACCTGGCCGATACGGGCGCAACGCTCGACACCATCGTTCACATGCTGCGCACCAACTACCCGCGCATCACCGACATGCGCAGCGCCGTCATCTGGTCCAAGGCCCACTCCTCGTACGAGGCCGACTTTTCGGTGGAGCATCTCCCGACCAATCCCTGGATCCACCAGCCCTTCGAACGCTACGACCGGATGCGGCCCG
>Ga0224501_10003982_pt1 | contig 11649 bp, 9 predicted proteins | sample SF_Oct11_sed_USG_4_FD_169105 | JGI IMG/M metagenome (GOLD analysis project Ga0224501, IMG submission 169105) | Sediment microbial communities from San Francisco Bay, California, United States - SF_Oct11_sed_USGS_8_1 | ecosystem: Environmental > Aquatic > Marine > Sediment | place: USA...
ATTCTCTCCTACAGGGGCGATTCCTGGAACCTTCACAGTTAAAATTGCAAGCGACTGGCAGCACTGTAGTTGAGAGAACCAGGGACAGTGTGAAGCCCGTAAGTTTACAAGAATATGAACAGATGGCTCTGACTGACCATTTGATAATCTCTAGTCTAGTCCAAAATGAATTACCTGATAATCTTCTATTCCCAATTTAAACTACTTGGTACATGTGTTACTACGCATTAACAAGCTGTGATGAATGCTGTTTTCTGTTTCAGCCAAGCAAATATGAGGTAGTTTGTTGCGGTGCGGCTATATGTTTTGAGTGAAAATTTCTTTTTTTCCGTCACTATGCCAATAATTTTCCAGCCCTATTACTGAATACTGATGGCTTGCCACAACTCAGATTGTAAAACAGTGCATGCTTTTTTATATTTTGCAGTTATTTATCCTGTAACCCTACATGTAGCATCTGCAGTAAATAGAATTTTTTCGTATGTAAACCGGGTGATTTTTTTGTTTCAGGTGTATGATTTTCGGCTGACAAAAGATACAGGCGTGGTTAGTTCTGTCAGTGAAACTTCTCAGCAGTCCAGTAGAAGAGTGCCAAGTACCGAACTCACTCAGTCAACAACAGGTACCGGTGCACAATTATTTTACATGCGCTGATCAACATTTGTGTAGGATAGACCAACTTTTTATATGGATTATGAGCTCAATATCCTCCAGGGCTAATAATTCCCCATCCTTTACTTCATTGATGCGTACACGTAGTGGTAGTAACCAGAAGATACCAATCTATGATTAAGTTAAAAATCCTTGTCCCTTGCTGAGTAATAATTTAATGCTGTGGTGATCAATTCCATGACTACGAGCTTCATATAGCACTGGTCATAGAAATGTGCTCTTCTCTACCTCTACCTTAAGTCTATGCTACTTGTATACATATGTTATGAAAAGTGGATAATCCACTAAATGGCAAATTTCTCTGTTTTAGATGATCATTTAAAATTAGAATTAGACTCCTTCTTATTTTCCGGGAGCTAAACTTTTTTGCCGAAAATTAAAGGATTTCAATCTGATTTATTGACTCTCGGCTTTGAGTTGAGCCATTGTCTGGAAGAAGGGCAGCTCAAACAGCTAGATAAGTCTAATGCCACGATCACTCGGTTGGACTAGTAGCCAGGTTATCTGGCTCTTCGGGTGGGCACAGTAGTGGGTGAGAAGCAGTATAAGAGCCAAGGTCAAGCCCGCACGGTTCTTTGACAGTACGGTCGGGACATCCTTTGATGTTTTGTACCAGAACTTTACTTATGGGTCATCATGAGTGGACAATTAAAGTTTATGAAAATGGCAATTTCTAACATAATTTATCATTAAATAACAATAGTGAAATTATAGAAAATAAAATTCAAAATTTTAGTAAAAGAACACGATTGACTGTCACAAAGATTTATAGTCCGTATCTTACCATATCTTGAGTATCCGTGCAGTCAGCATAGGTACTATGTGAAGCTGATTGCGAGTGCTGCATGCCTACTCAATACTCATTGCTGTACAAAAAGTGTTCATAGAAAGATAGATAATGAAGATATACTAAATTAATCGATGAGTTTACTCTACTGACTACCCTCTACTCTAGTCTAACTCTAGACTAAACCTCTCAGTTGTGAGTTCTAACTGAGTTACTTACGTACTCAGTCACTCCCCAGTCACTGTCACAGACAGTGTCACACTCACATGCCACACTCACTCAGTCACTGTCACTGTCACTGTCACTGTAACTCACTGTGTAACTACTAACTAATAACTTACTAGTTAGTAGTGATACAGTGATTTACAGTGACTGTGGCTGGGGAGTGAGTTACAATAAGTGTCACTTGGTGAATTACTGAAGTGAAAGTTAAACTTATTGATATAATTATAATATCATATTGTACGATATTGTTCGTGACTTTGAGTTTGACTAGTTACAAGTTATAATTACTGATTTAGTGAGTCTAAGTGACTTACACTGACTTTTCATGTATGTGCATGTTAAAGTTACACTGTAAATCACAGTAAATCTGAAAGAAAAGGGCATGTTGAATAAAATTCACATCAAGGCCATGAAAAACATATTGACTCTCATGATTCTCGTGTAGCATAGTGATAAATGTGACAACATCTCTGGTTGCTTATGTCTACAATGGAAAGTTAGAAAACATACTGCAGACACTTTTGGGAAGATGATGATGCACTACACATACATACCTCAACAGGGACTGGGGTATTCTCATTCAGTTCACAGTCAGTATAGAGATACTCGCAAACTTTTAAACTCTCACATTGGTTCAATAAGATTCACTGATAAACAGCTAGGGTGTGGGTCTATACTGGAAAAGGATGTGTATGACGGAAAACGCATAATATCAATGGCCCTTTACAGACCAAACTCCCATAACAGTTATTATACCACTTGTCACAGCCAAACTATATCACATGGGTAGGTTAATGGGATTATTGCAGTAATAGAATTATTCGAGCAGGTTTTATTTCACCCATGAAGTTACTACAAGCTAGTCATAACGCCATAAGGGAAGAGTGGTTCTGCATGTGGATTGTGGTGTGGGTGAATAAAAGCCTGACCCAGTCAGTGACACAATCTGGGTCACACTTCGATTCAGTCTGTAAAGTAAATACCTCACAGTCATAAGTGCGCCGGTGTGGAGCTCCGCTAGACTAAACTAACTGCTGGGTAGACTAAGTTATCTATCTACCAAATTAGGCGCTTTGGTACCCTGATCGACATAATTTGATCACCACCTCACATTTAGACACGAGTTTAGAAACTAGCCACCATTTCCACTTAAACTCATGACTGCTGTCATCAGTGAAACTGGCAGTGATAGCTGTACAGTGCATCAGTTTTTCAGTCATTCATGATTGAGTCACTTAGTTAGTTACCCACTCATCCAATTTTGTTTTGCACTCAGTAACTCCGTCACCAGTCACAACCATAATGAGTATTTTAAGCATGGTAAGTTTCATTCCATATACGAGAAGGCATAGGATTGTCCTGTTTTCTCTTACTCACTTCAACCAGAGACATGAAGCTTATGAAGTCAACAGTGAGTGCTTGTTCGTTTCTATACCGACTGCATGAGTACTCAAATTATAGTTAGATACAGACTATGAATCTTTCTGACAGCCGATCGATTTTTTACTAAAATTTTCGATTTTATTTACTATAATCATAATATCATTATTTAATGATAAATTAAGTAAAAACTTGTCATTTTCATAAACTGTTATTGTTTACTCATGGTGACCCATAAATAAAGTTCCAGTACAAAATATCAAAAGATGTCCCGAACTTACCATCAAACAACCGTGCCGGCTTGACCCTGGCTCTTGTACTACTCTCGCCCACTACCCTGTCTGCCCGAAAAGCCAGGTACCCTGACTAGGATCATTGATGTTGGAGTTATGCACTCTCTCCGTAATATTATGTTTAGAGTCATCACCTCCTGTTTCAGCTAACGATTCCGTCTCACGCTTCTTAGTCATTTTGTATAACCAATAATTATGGGAACAGGGCATTAATATGATCTCACATTGCATTGTTGCCCGAGAATATTTGCGTGCTACTATCTGTTTATTGTTATCTATTGAACTTTGCCGATAACTTATTGATCCAAAGCGAGCGTGCTTATAGTAACCATTCGCCAGTATATCCTATACAATGTTACTACTGATCCCACAGGTAAGAAGGAGACTCAGGAAACTATTTCAATGACGGTCATGTCACTTTAACTGCGTGTGTCAGACCTGTCTTGCCGGTGTTATATACTATGGCATTCATCGCCCATGAAGTATTTTGTACTGGCTTCGGCTGAACATTTGAATTTCAATTTCAAACAGCTACATCAATGGTACAGAGTTTCTGAACAGGTTACTCACTAATGAAATATTAAATATTTGTCTATAAACTGTTTTCCAAATGCATTTGAGTAAGCAAATACAGTCTTTTTGACCGTTCCCTACGTTTAATGCCAAGTAGTGTCATATCTTTAATACCATACAAACATTATCACTAATAACATAATCAAGAGGCAATATTTTCTTGACAAAGTGCCACCATGGGATAATTAATTCAGACAAATAGTGACTGGCCAGCCAGTGGTCGCTGCCACTAGTGGACTAATCATACATCATCATTACCTGCAGCTGGGTTTATGAAACTGTATAATGTGGGAGATGATGAATTGAGTGAGACTGGGAGCAAACGATCTACCAGTGCAGTTCACAACATGTCCTCTTCACGAGCTAATGGTGAGTACATAAATCTTACTATGTATTACTAAACTGCTACCAGTCAAGCATGCGAAAAACCCAAGAAAGCAATGCATTCGCCATCTGATGTGATGCTGTGGACAATAGCAGTAGAATGAATACAGCCCGAATACTTTCTAAATGTGAGCAGAATTTCTCTTCATCCATGATGAGATAGAGACAATAACAGATCTGTAGATATCAAACCTTTTCTTATGCAAAACATATTACCATGATTGATTAAATGTATGTTCTAGCCGAAGGAGAAAATGGTAAGTGTAAACAACTTCAGTTTTTATGACACTGCACATTTCTGTGCATGCGATGCACAAACATAGAGCTAGCACACCCTGTGCTTTTGGTACCGTGACCCACGCCATGACCGTGACCCTCGCCATGACCATGACCGTGACCCTCGCCGTGACCGTGACCATGACGGTGACCATAACGGTGACTGTGACTTCAGCCAGCTTTTTAATCCTCCTGCTATTACATTTACATGAGCAGCATTGCAACAAGCAAAAGTACTTCGGAGCGGAGAACTTATCACATAAACAGATTCCGTTATTGTACACACTCTGTTATTTTAATTTATGGAAAATGTTTATCGGAAGGCACTGCTGCCCTGCACTGGATCCAACATTCCGCCGCTGCACTGCACCATAAAAATACTATTTTTTTTCCATAGAGCTACCATCCCCAACATCACTTTGATACACAGCCGATTGTGGTGTCAATAGTCAAGCTAGTTCTATAATATTAGTCTAGAAAGCGCTCAACACGAGAACGCTGCTGATTAAATGATCCCAATCTATATATGTGACTGGTATGAAGTTTCACATGCCCTGACAAGCTAATTTTCAAAGCCAATTGCTTCTCACATATTTATATTGAGACAGTAAGGGAAGTGTTGCTGATACAATGAGTTTCCCTGATGAGCAGTTGGAAGATTCCTTCAATATTTCCCCCCTGAATGCCCGAAATGAGGTGTAACATATGAAATGGCAGCATAGAAAGGTCATTAGTATGCTCATTATTGTAAAGGAAAACTACTGAACAAAGTATTAAAATGTACTATCATGGTCCCAAGGAGTGTTACCCAATGATTCCTTCTCTTCTGTTAGGTGAGAAAGTATTGATAGCAGAGAGTGCGTCTGCACCGGGTGTGCCCATCATCTACAGAAGTCATGAAGAGAAACAGGCAAACCCAGACAGGCTGAACCTGGATAGGTCAGTGATTTAGGCAATGCTGTATATATTTCATATGTTATTAGATGCAGTATTATCACGCCTACTCTGGTCCATCCAAGGGATGGTATGAGAATGGATTGTTTTGTTCGTTAAATTGAAATACCCCTGCTGTCTGGACAAATTGCAGATAAACAAATGAACTCAATTCTGTTGTCCTTCAGATGTATCAACTGCTCAGGCCTCTGTGGTTTTACACCTAGCTAGCTTCGCTCCCTTGGGCAGTAATAAATACACACAGGTGGTTGTTTTTCCAATGTTGCTCCGACTTCTATAGTGTGCAAAGAATAGCGGTAGGTTTTAAATTCAATGTTTGCGTAAATGCACTGAGGTACGCAATGATATCTTAGATCCCAGCAAACTTGAGGCAAAAGATAAACTAAGGCAAACATCATGCTTTGATTAAGTTCAAAAATTAACCTTGGGAACCCTTTTCCATAGACAGCGGAATTGCATTCGCATCTAACTTGCTAAATGACGCCCGTACTCTCTGTACCCTCATTATAGCTAAGAATGGAAACTTTTATCACAGCCCTCAATTCAAAGGATGTCATTGGCTGTTGAGATTGATATTTTTGGCCCTTCTTTAAAATAAAATGGTGATTTTGTTACCACAGTTTGATGGCTTTTATTTAGACGACGGCTCACAGTGTGTCCTATACTGGATGGAGAGGAACAGCTGCGTCTGCTCAACTACCAGCATAATCACATTCGTAAGATAGCTAATCTTGCCTCTCTGAAAAAACTAATCTTTCTGGACCTTTATGACAACCATATAGAGGAGATCTCTGGGCTATCCAGTCTGAGAGCGCTCAGAGTACTAATGCTTGGTAAAAACAGGTTAGTTGGCTTGGGGTAGTCCAAGCGATTGATCGGCACATAGTGATTAATAAAGAACTCTGTCTTGTCTCTGTTTAATTGCACACCAATGCTTTTAACTAGATACCTTCCATTTTTTGTAAATACACAAATTGGCATGACATATTTTGGTTTGCTAGCTGTGCAGCAGATGTTGATACATCTTGACAACTCTAAACCCCAATCCAAATGCAGTGGTCTGACAGAACAGGATAAAGCTCTACCCTAATCCCATTTTTTTCTGCGAACAGTTTGGTTGTGATGAGGTAACCCAACCAATACTGGAAAAATACACTAAGCTGGGGTAGCCATTATGCCATCAGTTCTGGTAATAGGTGCATGCGTGTGCGCACAAACATACGGTCGCGGAGAGGAAGCGCAGTTGAGTTAAGGATGGATTTCGATCAGATCAACGTTGTCCTCTCTCAACTTTAACTCATCGATTAGAGCCGAACAATCATTCGTGATTCGTTATCCCAACGTAGTAATCAAGTGTCTGTGCAGTAACCTTGACATTTGGCTTAACTACTACGCTAACGCCTACTTCCTGTCGCGGAATTCTGTTCGCGTGCTCTCGATCGCAGACTGTGACCGAAAGTAAAAGCTGCTTTTTTAAATCGCGCTCTTAAACAACTGAAATCCATTTCGCTTGCGAAAAAACCAAGCAGGCGAATGCATCCCCATCTATGCTGCCCCAGACGCTCCTCCGGATTTATTGCTATAGTACAGCTTCTCAACATTTATGCGTTTTAGAATAAAGAAAATAGAGCATTTAGACAGCCTGACCAAACTAGATGTGCTGGACCTGCATGGAAATGAGGTAGAGTTTCGGTCACTGTTTTCCCACACATTCCAATGATTTTTGTGTCAATAAAAAGCATTCTATCATTGAGATAGACTGAACCTGAGGTCTTGGCTAATTTAGCCTAATCGGCTTACTCATCGCAATTGTTTTTGCGAAGTCTGTCACTGGGGAAGTGCTGTGGCTGAGTGGTTAAAGGGCACTGGCGCTGAAGGTCGCGGGTCCAAGACAGCCTGTGACAGATTGGGTACTGGCTCTCTTCAGAGCTAGTTAGGGTAACTGCAGTGAGGAAGGATAGTGGCACCCCATTTCAGTTACACCATTGCCAGTACAAGTCGGCTCTCCAACAGCTACTTGTCTATAGGTAACAAACTTCTCCAAGCCTTCACTACCACTGGTTGCACACGTTACTGCGCGCCATGTTTCTTTCCTTTACTCAATTTCAATAACCCTATTGAGTGATTACAGCATGAGTTCAATAGATGTTCCATTTTGGGGTAGTATCAGCAGTGATTGATTCACTTTTTGCAGATTCAAGTTGTTGAAAACATCAGTCACCTGACAGAACTGCGAGTTTTGAATCTCGCCGGTAATAGACTCACCTTTGTTGATAATGTAGTCGGAATGCTGTCACTCGCTGAACTCAACTTACGCAGGAATCAGATCAAATCCTTGGTAATGTGATGATTAGCCCGTGTTTCCCATAAACAGGAAAAAAATTGGGGAGAAGATTGAAATTTGCCCGTGATTCCAAAACTTTCAAAGCAGATATTTTGACTTGTTTCTTTGATCCTATTGTATTTTGTTAGATATGAACAAAATTATTTGACTCAACTTTTGTTCAGAAAAAAAAACAAAGTCTAGTTGGAATCATGGATGTAATTTGGACTGCCGTACAAATTCAAGAAACTTTATACTGGTTTATTGTTATGGTTAGTCCGAAGCTAGAAAGCTCAAATTATTCAGTGATTTATGCTCGAAGTAACTTGGATTTAATCAGACTCCTCCATGTTCTGACATCTGACTCAGTGATTATATTGATTTCAGACTAATATTGACAAGCTACCCAGCTTACAAAGACTGTTTCTCAGCTGTAATGAACTTACAAGGTAAATATCAGATTCCCAGAAATACCCAAATCTGGGGTCCATTTTGAAAACAAGGCTCCGCCTTACTGCTGCTATCCACGTAAAATAAAACAGTCCGTTTCAATCCTACCTAAATGAGTCCTATCTTTTTAAGAGCATAAACTGGTCTAAACCAAACTAATTTTGTTTTACATATTGCAACAAGAGTCTTTATTGGCCACTGTTTTTACACGTATCTGTTGCCAGAACACAATGTAGTATTCTCATTGGTAAGGGTGCTTTTTGCACTTTCTATAGTTCGGTCACTATTCGTGATTGCCACCTCTACCCATGACCTACAATGTATTAGAATTATTACTATTTCGATCATACTAAAACATTACTGGGTTCACTTTGCAGCTTTGATGACATTCTGTGCCTTTCCACCTCACCGTGTCTCCAAGAGATATCATTGGATGGTAATCCTCTTGCCTCTGATCAGTTCTACAAACAGACTATTCTTAGCAACATGCAACAGCTCAAACAACTCGACATGAAACGAGTCACAGTACGTCCAGTACAGTCCATCGACAGGTTTTTTTCTTTTTAGCTCAGTCAATTCCTGTAAATTCAACCGAACGGGTGCCATGACTACCATATTGGATCTCATTTGCTTGCATTGTTGTGCAATACGGTGTCAGCAGTTACCAGTCCTGGTTATAATACATAAAGTCCTGATATTTTACTCAGTTCTACTACAATTCAAGTAACTAAAATATTTATTATTAGGATGAAGAAAAAAGGATCTCGGCTGTGATGGCACGGAAAGAGGAGGACCGGAGGAGAGAACTCCATAAGATCTCCATAATGAAAGTATGCAGTTTCTCCCCTAATTGCATGCCGTAATTTTTTTGATTTATAATCCGAATGTTTAGACTGCAACAGGCGAGTATTTGTTACGAACTGACCGTACAGCAGCATCTACAACAGATAAATGACGATAGTAGAAAGTGGAACTGGCGCACTGCAGCACGCATAATATTCTGCCTGAAACATTGAAAAATTCCCAATTCTGCTAAATGAGAGTAGTCAGAAGCTGTGGGACAATAGCGGATGAAGCATTGATAATGAGATCACATGTGATCTCTTTGGTTATACTTCATACTACATGGATTATGGAGTTGTCCTCTCCTGGATCTATACATACCACTCTCATATGTCCACTGCAATATTTCCAGGTGGAACGGAGTCATCTTGTGACACTTTATGTCAAGGTGACCTTTAGCATAGAATGCACAGCCCTACTGATTTACACTGTGTATTCCTATAAGCCAGACAGTCTATCCTGCATACACTTCATCCCTACCTCAATGTTGTAGTAGACTACGCAAAGACTGATCTCAATATACATTTATATAAATTCTGCGGCATATAGAATAGCATATTATGCTTGCATATAATGGACATGTGTACTCGGCTTTGCCACATGCGTATTTGGTTTAGCCACGTGCCAATATGGTTCAGTTGATCTCAGATATGAGTGATTCTCTAACCCGTGTATGGAGATCTGGCTTGCGGTGATGGCACAAACATGCACTATTTAACAAACCGCTTGTATAATCTTTACGCTATCCAGGGTGTTTAGGTCATCCCAATCAGAATACCAACGCTGTTATAGGAAAAGAGGAAGCAAGCGATCCACACTGCTAAGAAGCAATGGGAGATGATGCAAGCCAGTCTCATTGGTAAATCCAATAGGCTGACCAAGATGCCTGAAATATATGCTAGTCATGTGGGTACCTATGATGTTCCCTCCCCATCCGGCACACCAGAAGAGAGCCAGTCGCCGTAAGTCTGTTATCTCCGAAGGCTCTTTGCTGTCGCACCTGGATCTTTGATTTATGAGTTTCGATTGCTTATACCATATACTGTATGGGTAACCATTCCAGCTGTAGAGTGCGCTATAGGTGAGTTTTAGAGATGACCAGCTAATAGCATGCCTTCAACACTGATGTAACTTTCAGTAACACTGCCATTTTTTCACCTCGCTCCCATTATGTAGAATGAAACCTCTGTGATTGTCTCGTTAGTCTATAGTCCTATCCTCTGTATGGTGCTAATAGCTCTACTCTTCGGTAATACACAGAGCTCATTTTTGCAGTTCTCTGATTGTTTTTTGTAACATTTTTAGGCTTCCCGGTGTTTCTACGGGTGATACATTCACTCGACCTCACAGTGCTCAGTTAGATACTCTGGTTGCTGGAGCCAACAACAGAAACAGAAGTTTTGAAAGGATATCATCAAAACATCGCTCACAGTCTGAGTCGCGTCCGGTGAATCCGAGTCAAGGCGTGCGGCCTCCTGGCGGCCCGCCTGACCCTCATGAGTGAGTAGATCAAGAAATAGTCAGTCCATGAAACGCAGCATCCAATAAGAAGCACACTGCCAGAGAGTCACATTCCATCATTTTACCCTAAAGTCCATGTAAAGTTCATGTATCCAGACACGGTTCAGTTATAAACTTCCTGCTTGCTAACTCATTATTCAGGATTTGAAGACACTTTGTTCAGACTAGGCTGAAAATTCCCTGGCATACCAATCCTTATGTTTATCTTAGATCCCAACTTTTCTGCAGGACCCAGTAGGATCCTGCAATAGTAGTTTGGTTTACACATATTTGGATTATTGTGAAAATGAAAGGATACCGGGAAGGTCTCATATTCCTATTTTATATGACAATCATGCTGTTGGTGCCCTTTTCCTGTAGCAAGGTCATGTCATTGTAAGTGGTTATGCTTTATATTGTCTGGCTTGCACACAACTTCTACTAGCTAGCTAGCTCTACTGCACTGAATCCTTTGACACTCGCAGGTCGCAGACAGACCATTCTAGTGCACTTTTCTTCATGGGTTACTCTTTGGGAGTTCTACTTTATTGACTCTAAGTCTAAGTTCAGAAAGAAGTAATTCCTGGGTATCAAAGGAACAGAGTTAAAGTTAGTTTGCATAACGGGATAGCGGGATAGGATAGCTCAATGTTAGACCGCTGGGTTTGCAACCGTGAGAACCGTGAGAATCGTATTAATTGTCCTAGCTCCACTGCCAACAGGTTTAGGAGACCTGTCCGTTTAAATAGGATGGCCAAATGCCCGACTAGAAAAAAGTCTCTAATTTGGAGTTATACCCTCACTGCTAGACATTTTCACTTAGTAATAGTTCAGTTACTGACGGGCTTATTACCAATTTAGTAGCAGATCTGGTATTTAGAATAGTTTCTGTAGTGGTGGAAGTTATTAGTTGGAGTGCTAAAAGTAGTTGTAGACATATTATAATCACCTATATTCATGATTCAATCAGGATAGCTCAATGGGAGAAT
>Ga0224501_10003983_pt1 | contig 11648 bp, 8 predicted proteins | sample SF_Oct11_sed_USG_4_FD_169105 | JGI IMG/M metagenome (GOLD analysis project Ga0224501, IMG submission 169105) | Sediment microbial communities from San Francisco Bay, California, United States - SF_Oct11_sed_USGS_8_1 | ecosystem: Environmental > Aquatic > Marine > Sediment | place: USA...
GAGCGGTGATGTCAGTGACGCGGTGAAGCGAACGGCGTCACGTGTGAAGAAGGCCGCCGAGGTGACCAAAGGTGCGATGGCCTCCGGGGATGATCCTGTTCGGAGGGTGCCATGAAACGGCGTACCACCGGATCCGCTGAACAACAGGCGAGTCGACCCACTGGAGAAACGAGGGAAAGCCCTACGAAAACGCCGTCGATGCCGTCGACCTCCTCGTCCATCGTCATCGAGCGCGTGCAGCCGGAGGTCGATGGAGGCCGTTGGCCTGCCAAGCGCGAAGTCGGCGATCGGGTGGAAGTCTCCGCCGACATCTTCAAGGAAGGGCATGACGTGTTGGTTTCTGTGCTCAGGTATCGAACGGTCGAGGAAACCGCATGGCATGAAACGGCCATGCAGCACGTGGATAACGATCGATGGGCCGGGCATTTTGACCTCTCTGAAAATACGCGCTATCTCTACACCATCGGCGCGTTCACGAACACGTTCGAATCCTGGCGCCAGGAAGTCACCAAGAAATCAAAGGCGGGTGAGCGCATCGAGAGTGAACTACTGGAAGGGCGAGCGCTGGTTGAACAGGCTGCGAAACGGGCGGATGAGCCGGGCAAAGCCAAGCTGGAGGAATTTCTACGACGCTGGCGATCAGCGGATACGCAGGAGGCACAGCTCAGTCTGGCGCTTCATGCAGAACTCTCGAAACTTGTCGAACGTCACCAAGAGCGGACGGCGTGGACGCTGTACGATCGCGAGTTGGAGCTGGTCGTCGATCGTGTCCGTGCGCGATACGGAGCTTGGTATGAAATCTTCCCCCGCTCACAGGGAACGATCCCAGGGAAAGGCTCGACGTTCAAGGAGTGCGAAAAGCGGTTGCCGGCGATCAAGGCGATGGGGTTTGACGTGTTGTATGTGACTCCGATTCATCCGATCGGGCGCACGAATCGCAAGGGCAAGAACAATTCGCTCACGCCCTTGCCGACCGACCCGGGCAGTCCGTATGCCATCGGGAACGAACTGGGCGGCCATGACGCGGTGGAGCCGAGCCTCGGCACACTCAAAGATTTCGATCGATTTGAAAAAGCTGTTCGCGCGCAGGGTATGGAGCTCGCGATGGATTTTGCCATCAACTGCTCGCCGGACCATCCCTATGTAAAAGAGCATCCGGAGTGGTTCGCGCATCGACCGGACGGCACGATCAAGTACGCGGAGAATCCACCCAAGAAATATCAGGATATTTTCAACGTTGATTTCTATTGTCAGGATTGGCGCGGGCTGTGGAATGAGATGAAGCGCGTCATCCTGTTTTGGGCGAGTCACGGCGTGAGGATCTTCCGCGTCGATAATCCGCATACCAAGCCGGTAAGTTTTTGGGGCTGGCTGATCAGAGAGGTACAGGCGCAGCATCCCGACGTGCTGTTCCTCTCCGAAGCGTTCACCAAGCCGAAAATGATGAAGGCGCTGGCCAAAGCCGGGTTTACCCAGTCGTATACCTACTTCACCTGGCGGAACTTCAAGCAGGAATTGACCGAGTATATGACGGAGTTGTCCACGACCGAGATGAAGGAGTATTTCCGGCCGAACTTTTTCACGAATACGCCGGACATTTTGCCGGAGATTCTTCAGCAAGGCGGCCGACCTGCCTTCAAATTCCGGTTGGTCCTGGCCGCGACGTTATCACCTTCGTACGGCATCTACAGCGGGTATGAGCTGTGCGAAAATCGGGCGTTGCCGGGGAGAGAGGAATATCTTGATTCGGAGAAATATGAGATTACCGTGTGGGATTGGGATCGACCTGGCCATATCGTCGACTATGTCACGTTGATCAATCGAATCAGGCAGGACAATCCCGCGTTGCATGAACTGGAGAATCTCGAATTCTACGAGTCCAGTAGCGACCAGGTTGTGTTCTATGGAAAAAGTACGGCCGATAAGCGGAACTCGGTGCTCGTGGCGGTCAATCTCAGCCCGTTCCAGTATCAGGAAGCGCATCTTCGGATTCCGATCGACGCGCTTGGTATCAAACCGGAAGACACCTATCAACTGCACAATGTGATCACTGATCGGCGCGATCTCATGGTAGGCGACAGCTACATTATCCGATTGGATCCGCAGGTTGAGCCGGCAGCGATTTTCGTGGTGCGGCGTTGGACGCATCGAGAACAGGAAGTCGACTTCTTTTCGTGAGGACAACATCGATGGAGCAAGCCGAACAACACGCATGGATCCACAAGGCTCTGGTCGCACTGGACGGACAGGGGCGTCGTCCCTTGATCGACTTTCTCCAGAGGCAGCGATGGTTCGGTGGGAAGGGGAAATCGTTAACCGATGTACGTGTTGCCGATGCGTTTGACCTGTCGTCTGATGTAGGCCGCCGCTTGTTGGCGATGGCGTCGGTCGAGTATCGGGGCGGCGCAAAGGAACAGTATGCGATGCCGTTGATGATCAGGCCACGGATGGGGCAGGACGATGCCGGGGCGATCGTCGGGCTGACAAGCGATGCAGACGAGGAGTGGGTCTGTGATGCAACCAGAGATTCAGATACTTGGATCAGTTTGTATGGAACGGTCGCACAAGGCCGTCAATTGGTCGGGCAGGTCGGATGTGTGATTGGTCACGTCGTGCCACAGGGGCGGGAGGAATTGGTCAAGCCCGTGCGTGAGGCCAAGGTCCTGTCCGCTGAACAGAGCAATACGTCGGTGATTTTTGACCGGCGGACGATCATGAAGTTAATCCGCAAACTGGACGCAGGACTCCATCCCGACAGCGAGATCTTGGAGTTCCTGACGACCCACACAACCTGTCGCGACGTGCCGGCCCTGCTCGGCACCATGACGTATGACAACGATACGGCGGATGAGACGCCACCGGCGACGGTTGCAGTACTCCAGCGATTCGTGCCGAACGTCGGTGATGGATGGTCCTATACGTTGGCCCATCTTGGGAAACTCTTGGATGAAGGCGGTAAGGCGGTCATGGGCCGCGGGGACAATTGCTCGAACACAGTCGCGGCTATTTCCGGTCCGCTGTTGGCCCAGTTTCGACGGCTCGGAGAGATCACGGCGGGCTTGCATGTGGCGCTGGCTTCTCGGCAGGAACCGGAAGCGTTTCGTCCGGAACCGATCACACTGCGCGATGTCGATCTGTGGAAAGCCGGAATGACGAAGCAGCTCACAGAAGTGTGTCACGATTTGCGAGCAATTCAGCCGGAGCAGCAGTCGGCGGTCGGCTTGATGGGGGACGATGTGACTGGGTTGGAAACGGCGTGCCGTGACCGGTTCGACGATCTTCGGTTCTTGGCTCAAGGAAGGGCGGCAAAGACCCGCCATCACGGAGATTATCATCTCGGTCAAGTGCTCAAAACGACCGATGGTTTTGTGGTGATTGATTTCGAAGGGGAGCCTGCCAGACCGCTTGAGGAGCGGCGCGCCAAGGTCTGCCCCTTAAAAGACGTCGGGGGAATGCTGCGCTCATTCAATTATGCAACTCACGCCGTCTTAAAACAGCGTCCGGAGGTGTCTCCAACGGATGTCGAGTTGATGACAGAATGGGAAGGCACCGTTCGCGCCTCCTTTCTCGATGGCTACGGTTCGGTTGCTCGACCGGGGGAGGTGGTCTTTTTACCAGGGACCTGGGACGAGGCGCTTCAGGTCATTCGCGTGTACGAACTCGATAAGGCCCTCTATGAATTGCGGTATGAAATGAGGAATCGACCGGATTGGTTGTCGATCCCGCTCCAAGGAATCAAGAGTTTGGTTCAGAGTGTCTAGCGTGACGTCGGGGAAGAGGACGGGTATGGCCTATAAGCCGATCGGGGATTATGGAGTGATCGGAGATCTCCACACCGTCGCATTGGTGGGAAAAGACGGGTCGATCGATTGGTGTTGCTTCCCACACTTCGATTCACCCAGCTTGTTTGGGGCGTTGTTGGACGACCAACAAGGCGGCCGATTTCGCATCGCTCCTCAGGAGGACGGGAAGAGGCAACAGTTGTATCTTCCGGAAACGAATGTGCTGTTGACCCGGTTTCTGCACTGTGACGGCGTGGCCGAGCTGACGGATTTTATGCCGGTTGAAGGAGACGAACCGAGAACCCGGCCGAAGCGGCACCAGATCATTCGTATGGTGACGGTGATCAGGGGCAAGATACGGTTTCGACTGGAATGCCGTCCTGCGTTCAACTTTGGCAGGGATGAACATACCGTGCTGCTGCGACCGGCGGGGGCGGTATTTCGATCGGCATCGATGAAAGTGGGGTTGGTGAGTCCTGTGCCGCTCGTGACGAATCAGGGAGCCGTGGAGGCGGAGTTTACGTTGGCCGAAGGGCAACAGCTCACATTTTTTCTTGAACAATTGGAGATGGCGGCTGCCGAGGACCTGCTGGACACACCTCAAACCGGAGAAACTGCCTTTCGCGATACGATCGAATTCTGGCGCAAATGGTTGGCGCAGTGTTGCTATACCGGGAGATGGCGTGAAATGGTTCAGCGCTCGGCGTTGACGCTGAAACTCCTGACCTATGCGCCGACCGGTGCGATCGTGGCCGCGCCGACCACCAGCCTGCCGGAAGCATTGGGCGGTGTCAGGAATTGGGACTACCGCTACACGTGGATTCGGGACGCAGCCTTTACCCTGTATGGACTGTTGCGCCTCGGCTTTTCCAAGGAAGCAGGGCGATTCATGCAGTGGCTGGAGGCCCGCTGTCGCGATTTGAACCCTGATGGCTCACTGCAAGTGCTCTACGGAATTGATGGGCGTCGCATCGGACACGAAGAAATCCTGCTGGATTGGGAAGGCTACCAGAGATCGCGGCCGGTCCGCGTCGGCAATAGCGCGGCTCCTCAACGGCAATTGGATATGTACGGCGCGCTGATGGATGCGGCCTATCTCTACAATAAGTACGGGTCACCCATCAGCTACGACAGTTGGATGGGCCTGTCTCGTCTCCTGGACTATGTCTGTGCCAACTGGGACCAGCCGGACGAAGGAATTTGGGAAGTGCGGGGCGGACAGAAGCAGTTCGTGTACTCGAAAGTCATGTGCTGGGTTGCGCTTGACCGTGGGATTCGCCTGGCGGACAAACGGGGATTTCCCGCTGATCGCGCCAAGTGGATAGATATGAGAGACCGGATTTATTACGACGTTATGCAACGAGGGTGGGATCACGAGCGCCGTTCCTTCGTCCAGGAATATGGTGGTCGGGCGCTGGACGCAAGTGCGTTGGTCATGCCGCTGGTGTTTTTTGTGTCGCCGACGGACCCGCGGATGCGGTCGACGATCGAGCAGCTCCAGTCACAGCTCGTCTCCGACGCCCTCATGTTTCGGTATCTTCAGGATGAAGCCGCTCCAGACGGTCTTCCCGGCCAGGAAGGAACCTTTACGCTCTGTTCATTCTGGCTGGTCGAGGCTCTGACGAGAGCAGGTCGGTTGGAAGAAGCGCGCTTGATTTTTGAGAAGATTTTGAGCTACGCCAATCACCTGGGCCTCTATGCGGAAGAATTGTCGGTGACGGGCGAACAGCTGGGGAATTTCCCCCAGGCGTTCGCCCATATCGGCCTGATCAGTGCCGCGTACAATCTGGATCGGGCGTTGAGTTCGCCGCGGAAAGTGTCTGTCTAGTTATGCTGCTGAAGGAAGAAGGGGGGATCGTGACAACGACGCATGCCGACACAACATTCCGATTCATCGAGTGCAGTGAAATTCAAGAAATTCTCGGGAAACAGGCGTCGGACGAACGCCAGTTGGCGGAGATGCTGGAAGAGGTTCCGCTCGACTCGGTGTATTACCATACACACAGCTATTTTCTTCGGACGCGGTTCATTGAACGCATCTACCCGAATGACTTCGCTCAATGGGCGGCCCAGCAAGTCCAGGATCATGTGCTCGCCGAGCGACTGTCCGTAGTGGATCCATTCGATTTCCAGAGTTTGGAGGCGCTTCGGGAAGAATTGATTTCCCTGATCGACGACCACCTGTCCGGTATGACGGCAGTTCCGCGTGCAGGGTTCGGGGCGCCGTTCTACTTCAACCGATCGCGTATCTTGGAGGTCCCCACCGGCCTGGAGGTGCAGACGCTTCGCGAGTTTCGCGATGCCATTGCAGAGGTCGATTCCAGCGCCATTTATTTTCACGTGTTCGAGGCTCACTTGCGGTTGCAGCGCGAAGAGAACGATTTTTCCGCCTGGTTCAGAGGCAGCCTGAAGTTGCCGGATCTGGCCGAGCGGATGAAAGCGTTGAACCCCTATCTCGGCAGTCTGGAACGACTGCGTTCGAACGTGCTCACCATGTGCGATGAACAGTTGGCAAAAAAATCAGCCTGAACAGAAAAGGAGTAGGCGATCAGAATATGTTGAGCGCAGATCCCCTCTGGTACAAAGACGCGGTGTTTTACGAGATCCACGTGAAGGCCTTTGCCGACGGTAATGGGGACGGCATCGGAGATTTCCAGGGCTTGATTGGGAAACTGGATTACCTCCAGTGGCTCGGTGTGGATTGCCTCTGGCTGCTCCCCTTTTATCCCTCGCCGTTGCGGGACGATGGGTATGATGTGGCTGATTTCCGCAGTGTAGCTGAACAATACGGCACGACAGAAGACGTACGCCGTTTTCTGGATGAAGCGCACCGGCGAGGGATGCGCGTCATCGTCGATTTGGTGCTGAATCACACCTCCGACCTGCATCCGTGGTTTCAGGACGCACGGCAATCGCCTCAATCGCTCAAGCGCCACTTCTATGTCTGGAGCGACAACGATCGCAAGTACGGCAAAGCTCGAATCATCTTTATCGATACGGAAAAATCAAATTGGACATGGGATTCGGAGGCGAAAGCGTTCTACTGGCACCGCTTCTTCAGCCATCAGCCGGATTTGAATTATGACAACTTGGAAGTTCGACAAGCCATGCTCGATACGATGGCGTTCTGGCTTGACCAGGGACTGGACGGATTCCGCTGTGATGCGGTGCCGTACTTAATCGAGCGTGAAGGCACGATTTGTGAGAACTTGCCAGAGACGCACGATTATTTGAAGGACATTCGTCGCCGTATCGATGAGACGTATCACGGGCGCGTTCTCCTGGCCGAGGCGAATCAATGGCCGTCCGATGTGCGACCCTATTTCGGAGACGGCGATGAATTTCATATGGCCTTTCACTTTCCGCTCATGCCGCGACTCTATATGGGCGTGCGGAGTGAAACGCGCGATCCGATCATCGACATGTTTACCCATACGCCGGAAATCCCACCGAATTGCCAGTGGTGCCTTTTTCTCCGCAATCACGACGAGCTCACGCTTGAGATGTGTTCCGGCGAAGAGCGGGACTACATGTATTACACGTATGGGCGCGATCCGAAGATGAGGCGCAATATCGGCATTGCGCGGCGGCTTGCCCCGCTCTTGGATAACGATCGGCGTAAGATTGAGCTGCTCAATAGTCTGGTCTTTACGATGCCCGGCAGCCCGATTATTTATTACGGGGATGAAATTGGCATGGGAGACAACATCCAACTCAAGGACCGTGACGGGGTACGGACGCCCATGCAATGGACAATGGATCGGAATGCAGGCTTCTCGACGTGCGATCCGGCCCAGCTCTATCTGCCCGTCGTGGCAGATGCGGTGTATGGGTATCAGGCGGTCAATGTTGAGTCGCAGAGACAGGCGCCCCATTCGCTCCTACACTGGATGAAACGGATGATCGAGGTCCGCAAGCGATTCCCGGCGTTCGGACGAGGGACGATTACGTTTCTGCGTCCGACCAACGGCAAGGTTCTGGCCTATCTTCGGCAGCATGAGGGCCTTGTGCTGCTCCTTGTTCACAATCTGGCCGGGTCTGCGCAATCGGTGCAGCTGGACCTTAAAGAATTCGCCGGCTCCATGCCGGTCGAACTGTTGGGCGAGTCGCCATTTCCTCAGGTGACCGATCGTTCCTATGCACTGACGCTGGCGCCCTACGGGTATTACTGGTTGAACCTCAAGCCGCGGCATACGGGGTCTGAACCCTATGGGATCGAACTGTCGGCGCTCTAAAACGATGCCCGCGCGTGACCGTTGTGGATGTCGATGACTAGGGGCGCTCAATTGACGAGGGAGCAAGGTCGATGATCAGAGAGCTGGAACAATATCGCGAGGTGGCTCCGAAGGGGACCATCGATTTCTTATATCGATTAAGTGATCTGGTGCAGGGGAAGAGGTTTCTCCATGTCAGTGCCGTACGCTACGGCGGCGGGATGGCTGAAATCTTGCGACGGATCGTGCCCATCATGAAGGCAATGGGAACCGAGGCGCGCTGGGAAGTCATTGCCGGCACGCAGGAGTTCACCGATGTCACGCGCCGGATTACCGACGGCTTGCAAGGACGTGAGGAAACCATTACCGACGAGATGTACCAGATCTATCTGGACGTCAACGCCAGGAATGCTAAGGTCTTGGATCTCGATGCAGATCTCGTTTTTGTCCACGATCCGCAACCTGCTGCGCTCGTCGAGCATCGTAAAGGCGGCAAGTGGGTCTGGCGGTGCCACCTGGATGCCGGTCTGCCTTATCGCCGGGTGTGGAGTCTGTTTCGTCGACATGTGTTGAAATATGACGCGGCTGTCTTTTCACTGCCTGGATTTGCGCAGCGACTGCCGATCCCGAAGTTTTTGCTCTACCCCTCAATCGATCCACTGACGGAAAAGAACCGTGAACTTTCACGAGCCGAGATCACGCAGGTACTCGATCAATTCGGAATCGCCCGAGGGAAACCGATACTCTTGCAAGTCGCGAGTTTTGACCGATTCAAGGACCAGATCGGCACGATTCGCGCCTACCGGATGGCGAAGAAACACCACCATTGTCAGCTTGTCTTGGCCGGCAGCGGTGTGCTGCATGATCCGGAAGGTGAGGCCGTACTGGCCGAGGTGCAGCAGGCGGCGGAGAATGATCCGGACATTCATATCCTCCAGTTGCCGCCGGAGGCCGACCGTGAAATCAACGCCTTGCAGCGAGGTGCCACGATTGTGATCCAAAAGGCCCTCAAAGAGGGATTTGGAGTGACCGTGTCTGAGGCGATGTGGAAGGGAAAGCCGGTCATCGGGGGAACCGCCGGCGGGGTGTCTACCCAGATTGTGAATGAGGCGACCGGGTTCATCGTCCATTCCGTTGAAGGTGCAGCCTTCCGAATCCGCTATCTCCTGAGCAATCCCGGCGTGATAAATCGGATGGGTGCGATGGCGAAGGAGCATGTCAGGCGAAACTTCCTGATCACGAGGCATTTGAGCGACTATTTCACAATCCTGAAAATCCTCAGCTCCGAGTGACGCTGCTCGTCGTCTGAGACAATCGTTCATGTTTCTGGGGGGGTACATCGGTGGAAGACTCGTTTCTTCCGGAGTCGGCCCGTACGTGGCTTGAAGATGCAGAACCGGTCGATCTTGTTATCGGTCTGCTCACGTTCAACGATGCGACGACTGCGCCGTCGCTTGTACGCACGATGATTGAGGGCTGTGCCCGCTCCCTTCCGCAGCAGCGCATCCTCGTGGTGAACTGTGATGCCAGCTCGCAGGATGGAACGACTCAGGCCATTGCGGACAGTGTCGGCGAGGCGGCACGCCTCTGGACGATCCAGCATTCTGTTCCCAACTCGTCCTACAAGCTGGCATCGGAGTCCGGCGTGCCGGGACGCGAGTCAGCCGTCCGCATTCTCGCGACTGTGACGGACAAGCTCAACGCGGCTGCCTGCGTGGTCATCGACGGGAACATGAAATCGGCGGACGCACATTGGCCGGAGCTCCTTGTCGATCCGATTCTCAGTAAAGGAGTCGATTGCGTCCTGCCCTGGTTCCTCCGCAATCGGTATGAAGGGACCCTGACGAACACCCTGCTCGCGCCATTGACGGTCGCCCTATACGGCAAGCGCATTCCCTATCACTTGGGGGGCGCCTACGCCTTTTCTGGCAATATGATTCGTTCGACGTTGTTGCCGCAGCCGTGGGACCAAGGGATCGAGCGCTACGGAATCGACGGATGGATAATGACGTTGGCGGCTGCTGAATCCCTTCAGCTATGTCGCGCAGGGCTTGGGCCGCGCCTGCAGCAGGCCAAGCCGATGGGCGAGTTAGCCGACATGGTGGCCCAGTCGGTCGGCTGTCTCTTTTATCTGATGGAGCGTTACGAGAAGAAATGGGAGACCGTAAAGGACTCGGGGCCGGTTGCTACGGTCGGCCCTCCGATGGGATTGGGCGCAGCGACCGGATCGATCAACGTGGAGCGAATGGTCAACGGATTTCGCCAAGGGCTGCGTGACTTGCTTCCGGTGTGGCAGATCATTCTGCCTGCCGAGACATTCCAACAGGTTCTGGAGCTTGGGGTTGAAGACACGGACGGCTTTCGTTTTCCTCCCAGCCTGTGGGTCCAAGTCGTCTACGACTTCGCTCTGGCCTATCACGACCGCCTGTTGCACCGCGAGCATCTGCTCAAGGCCTTGACGCCCCTGTATCTCGGGCATACCGCGTCTTTCGTGATCGGGACGCGCGCGCAGGGTGTCGAGCAGGTCGAGCGAGAACTTGCGCGCCTGAACGATCACTTCGAGACCATGAAGCCGTATCTGATTCAGCGATGGAGGTGGAGCGATGAGTAATGTATGGGGCGACGCGATAGTGGAAGCGTTTCGCGACATGATGATGCGGATGGCGCTCTTTCTTCCGAAGCTGCTGGCCCTTCTGAGCTTCCTTGTGCTCGGTGTTCTCATCGGATTGATGATGAAGGCCGCCCTTCACCACCTGTTGCGGGCAGCCGGTATCGATGGGCTCAGCGAACGATTGGGATTGCAGGCATCATTGGCGAAGGCTGGATTCAAACAACCGTTCTCCCAGATCGTGGGTCGCCTGGCTTTCTGGACCGTGTTCGTCATCTTCGTCTTCATGGGTGTGGATGCGCTGGGGTTGCCGACGACAGCCGACCTAATGGGTCAACTGTTGGGCTACTTACCGAGTGTCATCGCGGCGGGTCTCTTGATCCTGGTCGGCGTCCTCCTCGGGAACTTCTTGGCGGAGGCGACGTTGATTGCGATGGTCAACGCGCAGATTCAAGAGGCAAGGTTCATCGCCGGTCTGGTGCGCTGGGGGATTTTTCTCTTCACGGCGGCCATGGTCCTGACGCAGCTTGGCATTGCCAAGGAAATCGTTGTGGCCGCATTCAGCATCGTGTTTGGAGGCGTAGTCATCGCCCTGGCGATCGCCGTGGGACTCGGAGGACGGAACATCGCGCGTGACGCGCTGGAACGGCGGTGGGGGAAGGCGAAGGACAAGACGAAGGCGAAGGACAATGAAGAGCAAGACGAAATGGTGCACTTATAGAAACGAGTCGGCCCAAGGCAGCTTGAGTGGGTAGCCATGAAAAGCCTACGGAGTTCGCTCAAGCCATTGCCTGGTGAAGCGCCGGTTTTTGGACGGGGCGATCGGCAGGATTCATCATGTCTCGTCGCTCATGGTTTGGCCTTCAGCAGGGTCCAAGTTCTCGACCCAACGATGCCGTCTGGTCTCAGGCCGCGTTTCTGTTGGAACCTGGCAACGGCTCTTCGCGTTTGACGGCCATATCGTCCGTCCACGGAGAGACGATGACCGGAACGGCGCAAGGCTTTCTGAAGCTGTACGACATCCCGCCCCTTGAAGGGGGGACG
>Ga0224501_10003984_pt1 | contig 11648 bp, 5 predicted proteins | sample SF_Oct11_sed_USG_4_FD_169105 | JGI IMG/M metagenome (GOLD analysis project Ga0224501, IMG submission 169105) | Sediment microbial communities from San Francisco Bay, California, United States - SF_Oct11_sed_USGS_8_1 | ecosystem: Environmental > Aquatic > Marine > Sediment | place: USA...
GTACTTTTGGGTGATGCGCCTTCAGGATGGGAATGTCAACCATTATTCCCGGAAGCAGCCAATTACCTACAGGAGAGATTAAAAAATGAGGACCTATACAGCACCCATAATATTTATTACGATAACCTGACTGAAAATGACCCTAAATGTCACACGAAAGATGGGTATGTTCTTCAATGACTCAAATGGGAAACATCGCCAACTGACCTAGCTTCCATCACTCCCTCCATAGACTAGTGCAGAATGATCAGTCACACTGTTCAGAATGGGTTATCAAAGTGGCAAGAAACCCACATCACATGGCTGAAATGACATCTGTTCATCCGGCTTTTACTACTTCGCTTGCCCCTACTTCCCCGCTATATGCCGAAGAGCCATATCACCCGCTTGATCCCTTCCCTGCACTGAGTTATCCTCTCACCGACAAAATACCAGTCCAGAATAGTAACAAACTTTGGAATGGGTTAGCAAGGTATCCACATCTCAGGCTGAAGACCAAAATCTGACTTGGCCAACTCACCCATCGCATTTTCCGTTCTTACTTAACCATTGGGTTCAGCTTCCATAATCATAATTATCTTCCCAACTCTTTTTGAAAGCCTCCTCCAATCTTCGCCAGACTACGCATTCCTCTGCCAATACAATTCACTGGTTTCCACACAGTTTCTTGATCTTGTCAGACCATACCTGGCTGTAAAACCATGTCTTGTGGACTTTTCAGGGTGGCAAAATCTCTAGAGTGCCTTGTGAAGGCAGGGGGGATCATTTCTGATACGGAATTATCGGAAGCCAAGTCTAAAGTTGGCTGGAATGATGTTTGCTTCTACTCAACATCTTCTGTAAGTAATCTACACGCAGTAGTGCTGACAAGATTTTCAATTCAAAAGACAACCTGAAAACTACGCGTTTTACTGTTTCAAGTTTTTTTAGATATTAACTAATATTTTAATACTAAATACACATTGTCAAGTATTTTTGGGGTGCTATCGATGGAGACCTTGCGCAGGGCTGAGCAACTCCGTAATGATTTTCGTTGTCGTTATGAGGAGTGGGAGTGGGGTAAAGCGAACTCTGAAGAACTTTTCATTAAATAAAATGAAAGATTAACGCCATGCATTATTTGTACCATGGATATCTATGACATCATGCAATATATACTTTTGTAGGGAACGACGGGGGTGCCTAAGATGGTGGCTATTGGAGCAGCTGTTTTCTCTAACGCCGGTATGAGAAGGTTCTCACGATATCACACAACTGTGGTCAGTATAATGTCCTCTCCTCACATCATTCTAGATAAGGTATCTTCTTTTATTAAATACATCACTAAGACAATTTCAAGATGGCCCCTCCTGGTGTGCCGGCCTCATTGTTAAAAAAGTTTGCCCTACGGATTGATCAACAATAAGATGACACTGCGCTACTGTGGTTGTATGTATAATCTCCGATTTTGTGCCCGATGTGCTATATGTAGGCTTACTAAGTCACCGCTTTATCAATGCATTGTGCAAACCTGCATGCAATACTCTGTGCATGGTGAATGTTATAACCCTTCTGGTACACGATCTTTTCCAACGCCATATCACCATGCTCTGCACATTTACCAGGATGACTGTTATGCAACCTTGAACCTAGCAACTGAAGAGTTTGCCACCCTAGATGAAGTCTGCACAGGATTCTATGTCGGTAACGATGTGCTGATTCTATCTCAGGCCCTATCCTTCAATAATCATGACTACGCTATGGATACCTTGGAAGCATTCCAGCAACACAGGTAAACCATATTCAATACTCAAAATATACAATTTAGCGTACTAAAGATTTTTCAATCGTTGGGTCATGGCCAGATTTGCCAACACAACATTGGAATAGTGGAATGGTTCAATGGGCGGAGCACTTGACTCAATATCGAAATATCCTGGTTTCAAGTCATGCTGAGCAGCCTTGGTGAGAATGGGCTCACCACACAATTCCTATAGTTCTTGCGGCTGTTGAATAGAACAGTGAACCCCCAAGTAGAACAAGAACAATAAATAAAAAAAGATATCTTCACAGGGGTTTACTCCATTAACAAGGCTCTCAATGTGAGATTTAGGCCAATTTACTTGGAGGACACATCATGTCACCGGGAGATGCTGACAACAATAACTCAGTCTCACTCGATCAGTCATTTTCTTATTCCGATTTTCCACTATTAACGAACTTTAACACGCGAAAGGTTGTCGAGAAAAATCAGGTGAATATGTTACCAGGTGTGGTGGTCTCAACTCTTCCAGCAGTAAACTGGCCATGCACCCTATCATGAGTAGAATGCTGTATACTAATTGATATGAATATATATTGGCATATGTAGCGCAAAAGTAGTTTCATCGCATAGGATGTACCATTACTTTTAGCAAAAAATGAAATATGGAGTTAACTGAGTTTGAACATGTGTAGTTGATTTACGGTAGGTCGATTGCTATATGACATTTTTAACCAATCATGCCCAGCATGATACCCAGTATCCACAGTATCCAGTAAGTTTGTTTTCTGATTTCAGACCCACTATGGCATATATGGATCAGTACTCCATGACCTACATCGCAATCCGTCCACAGCTACAGGATCAATATGATCTGTCCAGTATAAAGGGCTTCGTTGTGTGTAACAGTGGCAGTGCATTATCATTTAAGAAGGCTCTATTGGAGCGATGGCCTAACACAGTGGTGAGACAGCATAATCTCATAGCAATCAGGTGCTCAGGAAATCCGAGACTGCTACCCAATACCCATGGACTTGAAAGGATGCTCATTTCCATGGTGGAAGCAGAGTTATCCGTGTAAAATAAAATTTCCCTGTACCATTTTTTGGGCAACCAGTCACTCTTAACCAGATAGCTTTATACTACATAGCCCCATTTCCGCCCATACCCCAGAAAGCCGAGTCATTTAATCAATGGGTTGGAACCTCATAATGGGAATTGTCCTCTTTTACACCTGACCGAGCATTAGAATTTGCAAACTTTGTCTTTCCATGAACATAGCATCATCACTGGACCAAGAAACTGCAAGAAAAGGTGATTTTCAAATGTCAGTGGAGGGGCCTTCGTTTATTCATACGCCCAAAAAGCATAGCTTATTGCTGAACCATCCTTGTACCCGGTATCGTACCTGGTCTATGAGTGGTAATACATGTATTTCTATCCAGTATAACCGCAGCAGTTACCAGTCAGCATTCGTGGACTTTTCTTTAGGATAACTATGGATTATCGGAGGCTTGGTGGTGCACCTCTCTTGAAGCTGGAACGCAATCCAAGAAGATAAAAAGTGTTGGCTCTGCCTCTCCTAACATTGAGGTTAGAACTCATTGAGCCTGTGGTTGTTTGTCCTGTGGATTGTTATTTTATATCGCCAAGATCTTTCTCTTGGATCACCTCAGCCTCAGTTTCTTGTAGCCCACAAACCTACATCTGTAGATGAGGAGTCGGATACTCGGATAACTCAGTGGGAGAACGCTGGGCATGCAATCGTTGGAACCTGGGTTCAAGTCCCGGTCGTGGCTGAATCCCTTACTTACATGATACAGCCTATCATCACACTGATCTGATACCACATTAACTGACACCTCAGCTCAGAGTAAAATCGAATAAGTTTATTAGCCATCCCTCTAACCTCCCAGGGTTCTACTATTTAACAGTAACATTTTGATATGCAAGTCAAAATAGATTTCATAGGGTTGTTTTTAATGCACATGTATATGGCTCAATTGCCAGCTCTTGGCCCAATATTATGTATATAGAAATATCTTTATATCTAGATGAAAATTGTTGATGAGAATGGCAATATGGTTCCCAGAAATACTAAAGGTGAGCTGCTCATACGAGGTTACATTCTCTTTCTGGAATACAAAGGAAACCCTGAGTTATACAACTCTAAAGTCACTTCGGATGGATGGCTAAAAACAGGGTATGTCTACATGTAGTTTTATCTGTGTGGTATTTTTTTGTCTGTACACATGTTAAGTTTTTGTAGTAGTTGAGGTGTTGAAAACGTGCTGCTGGTCTGACAAATGGTGTGCTTCTCGCCTTGCTCAGCCTGTCAGTAAATTAGGTCACTTGACTAAAAACCAATAAGAATGAATTAGTAGTTGTGTTCATGCAATTACACTATTGCATACCGAGACTCGTATAGGGCAACTCACCCTGCGCCAACCCTTCTTTATTATATCATGGCGAGTGTGGAGCTTTGACAATAAATGAAAATTGCGAGACCTTCTCCAGAAAAAAACCAGGATAACCAACTGCCTGGGTAGGACCACAAAAAGCATTCTCCTGTAGAGACTGCGCCACGATGGATGAGGACGGTGATCTTTATATTGTTGGCCGGATCAGCAAAGAGGAAAGATTTAAAGTGCATGGAGACGTGGTCTACGCGCAACCAATAGAAAATGCTATGAGATTACATGAGAAGATTTATGATATTGCTGTAATAGGCAGGGAGACAGGCTCTACTTATGGGCATGAGATGATATTCTGCATTATGTGAGTATTATTATATTATAGTAAGGATAGTAGGATAGCTCACTGACTAGAGCGCTTGTCACGAGATCAAAAGATCCTGGGTTTAAGTTCTAGTCAAGCTGAACGTCTCACATAATTCCTCGCTCCTATCGCTTCGATGAACCTCGGGCGATCTGTTAAAGAGAGAGGGTAATTCAATGAGAAGGATTCATAACCGACGAGGGGGTTGTGAAAGACCAAGTTTTTGCCCGCACTGGGACTCAAACGAAGAACCACGGTCCCAGGTCCCAGTACGTTATCCATTAAGCCATGGCTTCACCCGAGTGATAGTAACCTGCATCACTAGATTATCCTGTTGGATAAGGTCCAATAGTAATAATGAATGTGTTTTGATGTTTGCTTGTCAAAGCAAAGTTTTTATGCGTTCAATTTGCTTTCAGACCAATGTAGTAAAAGAGAAGATAACTCTATGCATACTTCACATGCTGATAGCTGGATAGCTTAGTGGTTATAGCTGTTTGGTTGGAAATTACAAGAAGCTGGGTAATTGGATTCAATTCCTAGTCATGAAGGCCTACATTGTGACTGTGAGCTCCTAGCACGAAAACAAAGACAATGCTTCTTTTGAGCATTGACACTGACCCTTGCGATGCTTCGTGCCAAACCATAAATGTGCAATTTTGTGTAATAAATGAGTTGACTTATCATTCTGACTTTGGTTTTGTTGCAGATTGAAAGAAAAGGGAAGCATGACAGTTCAAGAGGTTTTAGAAGTAGCAGAAGAAAAGGTTGGTTTGTCACGTAGTCTACATACAATTGCTCTATGCTTCTTGGTATGCAAACCCATCTTTACTTATCGTCACATATCATAGGTTTTTATATCTTGGTACGGCTTTGGTATTTTTGCTTTGAATACCGGCGTTTCTACCTCTGGAGCTCTTTTTTGAAAGAAGCCAAGATATTGGTTTTGAAAAATAGCATCATCCATTCGCTACGAGTTTCTACAGGAATATGGACGCTCGGCTTTCGCAGAATCATATGCCTTGGGCTGCAATAGTTGTGATGCACACATACCCGTACACTACCGTGTTAACTTTGTTATCATTCCTGTAGTCATGGTTGCGGATTATTGTCATTGGGTGGCAAGATTCTGAGCTCATACAGTCGCAAAAAGACAATAGTGCGCATAAGGTTTGACAGCCTCTCAATGATTGCCTTTGTCTGCATAACTGGTTTTACTCGATATAGCTGGATGGATAAGGGGTGTATATAACAAGGGGAGCCCAACTTGATCTGTGTGTAGAGATTGGAAATTTTGTAATCTGTTTTGAAGCCATTATCAGGTGTTAGTCAATCTAATATGACTAAATACCTAATCCTAAACTTTAGCTAACTTTTCCGCAATTATCTCTTGAATGAATCTGTTTCTGTCAAACAGTATTTGTTTCCCTGATTGTTCATTTTGATCAAGTTTGGCTGTAAATTCCAAACCGAATGTCTTCTCTAGCTACTTCCACACTTTACACCAGTAAGTATTTCGGCTTCATGTCTCTTTTTACGCTGTGTGTATTTTTTTGTTTAACACTGTGAATAGTCCTGGATGAGACCAGTCACTTATGAGCTAAACCCCTTCAGAAAGCATTCTGCTACAGCCCTGGATAGCCAGTCACATCAGGTCAACTGAGGTGACTGAGGCCTTCCGGCCCAGTGGAGCAAAACAGGCTAGAGAGTCAACAAGGGGTGTGCTAGATTTATTAAAGGTCAAAATCAAAGCTATATAATTTTACACTTTGGTTAGAAATATGTAGTTAATATAGGATAGATAATGGGTGGCCCATGCATCTTATAATGCAGGGCACAAAACACCTTGGTAGTTCATCTCTATGCAACAGAAAATCTACCTACAGTAGCTGTAATTATCAGGACAGTCAAATTGCGCCATAGCTGACTTGAACCAGAAGAGTGTCTTGTTTCGGTGCAACCTCTGCATTGCTTAGGGTCAAGCAATGGCTTAATGGAAAGCGCGCTGAGCTCCTGTCGAGTGTCTAGACTCTAGAGGGTATTATTTTGATGTGTATGCATCTAATTTTTGTAGTTGCAGACATCGAATGAGTGGCCCGCAAGGGTATTTTTCTACGATGAGTTTCCTCGTCATGGTAACAGGAATAAAACATCCAGACACACTTTACTAGCCCAATGTACCGCCGCTATCAGAGAGAACTTACAAGCGGGGCTTACTAGTGAAGAATTTTATGGCGATCCTGATGATCTGGAAGACATGCTTAGATTCGGACTTGAGGACTAGACATGATTTCAACTGATCTCCACACATATTACAAAACATTCATAGTTAACCATACTCTACAATTTGTCCTAATCATGCTCCTGTTCTGTGTCGTGTAAACGATAGATGATTAGAAGACCTAAATGGTGTAAGTGCATTTGAGGCAGGTCCATCTATTTTGTATCAGATTTGAAAGAACAGACTTAACATAGATAACTTGAATAAGGACACGAGTCCTCTTTAGATTAAGGCCCATGAACATCGGAGATTCTACGATGACTAATCATTCTTGAATGTCTGGATTCAAACTTTGTACTACATGTATAATTATATGCAATATTTCCAATAGGTGCCCGTGCAACGCGCGTCATCATACTATGTACTCGATGTGGGGACCTGGCTACATTTTAAATCGTTAATTTTTCCCAATTGCAATAAACAGTTTAAAGGTAATAAAAATAGTAGTACAATGACATCTGTCCACCTTAGAAGATGATAGGTCATCGGTTTTAAGCCACAAATTGAGCAGGATTGACCCAGTGGGAACCTGGCTTCAAAGCCCGGTCACGATTGGCTTCCATTATGAGTGTGAGTTCCCACCTCAATCCTAGGTCAAAACAACAAACAAGCTTCACTATGAGGTGGAGCATTGAAACCCATCTGCAGTGCTCCATGCTAACCAGAAATCTGTGAAACGTTAAGTGTCCAACCCCTGCAGCTTTACCATAACGGTGAAGACGTTAACTGAGAAAGACAGGAAACGTCTTCTCCTGGGTGTCCGCTGAATAATGAAACATTTACATCAAACTAAGTTGCAGGAAATGTGACAGTCTGATTCCGGTGGGAACTAGTTATGTTTTCTTAACATGGGTGTGGAAAATTACGAATCTCTTCCTGGGTGATGAACATGCTCTTCGGCAATGTTTTGGCAGCAGCAGTGTCTCGACAGCAGCAGTGTTTCGGCAGCAGCAATGTTTCGGCAGCCTATAGGGTGAACGGTCTATCACTGATATATTAACGATATTGCTTGACAACGTTCGTTCGATGCATGCATGGGGTATTCTTAGACCAGATAGAACGCATACTGTGATCGAACTCATACAGCAATACAACAATAGGGCTGCATGAAATATACTTATGAATTACATAGTAACAATCATTCACCTTAAATACCTTGATACCTTAAATATCTACCTTGAGTAGATCAATTTGAGGTGTGTTATATAGAGTGGATCTCAGATTGCTTCCAAATAAAAACACTAAATAGGGGGCCTATTAGTCTCGTGAACTTCCTATGAAACCTATAAACACGATTATCTCTTCAGCTATGAACTCCCAATGATTGCCCTTTTAATTCCTGCCAACCCATCAGATGGTAAGAATAATTACCAAGCAGCCAAACCGGAATGAACTGAATAAATCAATGCACTGGGATTATAATACCTATAGCGTAGTAGCGTCGGAATATTGCCAGCGTACCAGATTTAGCCAGTTGGAACTGGAGCTTTAGGTATAATAGCTGAGATGAATAGCTGGGGCTTCAGTTCGAGTTCTGGAGACGCTAGAGAGACCGCGTATCACACAGGAGAGAGGGCATCAGGCGATGCACCGGTCAGTACGCTGATAATATATACCAATTATACTATATTAATAAAAAGTAATATTTTTTACCATGCATGGACTGCATGTTCACATTTTTGCGAATATAATTGATAGTGAACTATGATTTACTCTCTGGAGCTCCGGCACTAGGTGTTTGTGCCCATATCGCGATGCCAATCGGTTGTAATGACTAAAAGCAGGGTTAAAAACAATAACAATAGTTCTTGGTAAAATGGCGCATTCAGGCTTTCCTGTCTTAGGCATCCAATCAAATTTCTGTCTGACCTAGAACATGATCGCAGTGTGTACCTCACCGCCTGATTTAAATTTTTAAAATATTGTTTTAGCCAAAATGGTTCTGTTGCATTGAGTTATCATGAGTGTGTGGATGAGAGGTACCCTTTGGTAACTGATCCTCTGCACACAATCTACGAGAGACAGGCGGCCAAGGACACCGGCAAGGGAGTGACATGGCACAGACCAGCGGAGCGTATGACCTACACCCAAATCTACAACAAGGTAATATACGATAACATAGGTTATCCTGCTTTCGACGGATGCCATAACCCGAGACAATGGTGTTGTATTCAGGATGGTCCGTGGTTTGCTCCATAGATAATTCAATGAATCCAATGTGGAAGCATGCGCATAGTGACGCCCAAACTTCGAATAGAACCCAGGTCTCTTGGTCCAAGGCCGAACGAGTTACATACAAATTCCCTGCTTTTCCCTTAGGTAGGCGTATAAGCCATACAGCATCCCTTGGGAATATAACTTGTTTTGGAAAGAATAAATCTTGCTTTTGAGGATGTGGAAGCGGTGAAGCAGTGACTTATTGGATAGCGTTCTGGGTCCACCACAGGTCCCTGGTTCAAATCTCCTATTTGTTCGTTTGAATTGTGACCCTAGATGAAGGAGGTCCAGCTATAGAATAACTTTACTACAGGCAATCGTGCACCATCCTGAAACCAATCCTAATCGTGCGTGTCAGAAAATCGGCCCATATGGAATAAAGGCGATAAATCTGTAGTCAGTCACTACCATGGCGTCACTCACTGTGATACTGGTTCAACCTGGTAAACAGGAAGTATGACTGGCCATAACATTTCTGGTCAGGCGAACAACACCACTACTGCAGCTTTACCATTCCGGATCACACCAGCTATGTGTAGTGTGAAATAACTGGTGTTGATGGATTTTCTTGAACAAAACAAATTATTGATGCTTAAAGCTTAAGACTGGCATTTTCACCCACTGGATTAGGACAATCACTCTTGTTTGACCTAAGTCAAGTGTATGAACAAAGAAGAAATTTATACAGAAATAATAAGAGACTGAACAAAAGTTCCTCCAGCTCTTCATGAATAAAAGTTTGACCTTGAAATTGGTGAATACCTATGTTTTATATGGCTAGTAGGTAAGCCATCGGCACACTGATTCGCTTTTGTCTTACCTTTATGAAAAAGTGCCAACAACTGATTTGGCATGCATCCAATTTACGAAATTGTAGTCTTTTCGAATGAAACTATTTCTTTTGATGAAGTCAGAATGATCCATACTTCATGTGAATCCCGAGACATCTCACTGATGACATGATGGGCTTGCTTGCAACCATGAGTACCTGGACTCCAATCCAGTTTGTGGTGGGTTCCCGCTGGGAGTATGTGCTCCTCACTATACTCCTAGCTCAAAAACACAAACATCCCTCACTGTGAGGTGGGGCATTGTGGGGCCTCATGCTGACCCGCAACTGGTGAAAAATTCAGTATCTAACCTTGCAGCTTCACCATAACGATGAAGACATCATAAAGATATAAATAACTTTCCTTGCCTTAGGGGATGCTGTTTGCCAAGGGATTATTGGCATTAGGACTGAGGAGAGGAGATAATGTTTCTGTATTTGGATCCTCAGGATCGGATGGAGTGGTGATGTTTGTGGCTTGTAGCTCACTGGGGATCACTTTTTGTGTAAGTTTTTTTCTTTTATTTCAATAACCGGCCCCTATAATACCTCCATCTCAATAAGTTAAAACTTAGATAAAGAGCCCGTATGCCAATATCGGTGTCTTATATGAGGTTTAGCTAACAAACATTTCTATGCATTTTAGCACGGGCAGTAATAGCGTTTTATATTTTGCAGGCTCCATATGTGTACTCACCCATTCACAAGACTCTGGAGAAGTTCACCCTGCGAGTAAGCCTATGGCACTTCTCTTCATACTGTTAAATATGGCCCAACTACTAAACATGGCGAGTTTAGTTGTGGATAATTCAGTTGCAGGGTGAAGTGCAGATAGGGTTGGGACCCCACCCCCTAAGACATTGACCTCTGACCGTCTTCACCGATTCCTTGCCGCTGGATTGGGGCTATCCCTCGTGGACTAATGAGGCTGATGCTTGAGCAACTCTTCCTCACGCAACTCGGGCTCCCTCCAACCTGGTCCTCTTCAAGTTTGAAGGACAAACAATGTTATTTTCAGTGTCTATTATGAGACTGTTCTGTTGCAGTATAACCCTAAGGTAATACTGCTCGGTAATGCCCCCTCTGGCTGGGAGAATGCGCCTCTTTACTTTGAGGCGGAGGAATTCTTCAGACAGAGAATGAGCAGGGAAGATGTTCACACCACCAAGAACATCTACTACGATAAACTGGCCGAGAAGGAGATGGAGAATGAGGGCAAGGATGGGTAAGAACGTTCCTTCCTCCTCGTTAGCTGGGTGTGCATAGGGGCAGATAACTCCATGCTACCAGACAACTTGGTGTAAGGTTAATCTACCACAGGTGTGTCGGATTCGATGTGTTCCAGTGTGCTTCTAACAAACTGGTCTTGAGCAACCAAAAACACAAGAACAACTTCAAATTTGCTTGGCACAAATAAAATCAACTGCACATAAAAAACCAAAACTGACTTTGAGGGTAGCGCATCACATGTTATTTGGTAGTACAGCCGCTGTATTAAGCTAATATCTACAAAAACAACTTCAATGCACCTCAAACCTTATATATCTGTTTAAGACCAATCCTAACTGACTGCAATCTAATTAGCAATAGGCCAGTATCTCGCAGCAATGCTCTTGCAATCAATAAAGCGATGCAATATTGAAACTTAGGAGCGTAAGCCGTACAGCTAAACTGCGCATAAAATGAATCCACCATAATTATCTGATTTGCAGATTCACTAAATCTCTAGACTACTTGGTGGAAGCAGGGGAGATTATTTCTGATGAGGAGCTAGCTGATGCCAAGTCTATTGTTGGATGGAA
>Ga0224501_10003985_pt1 | contig 11648 bp, 12 predicted proteins | sample SF_Oct11_sed_USG_4_FD_169105 | JGI IMG/M metagenome (GOLD analysis project Ga0224501, IMG submission 169105) | Sediment microbial communities from San Francisco Bay, California, United States - SF_Oct11_sed_USGS_8_1 | ecosystem: Environmental > Aquatic > Marine > Sediment | place: USA...
TATATAAAATTTAAAGGTTGTTCCCATAGCCCAAAATGGCTGCTTGAGAAAGTGGCTGCTAGGGGGCCAAGTCATATCGGCAATGGTGTAACTGAGGTGGGGTGCCACTCATCTTCCTCACCACCTCCAACTTCTTCAGCTCTAAAGAAAGTCAGGTACCCATTTGCAGCTACTGTCACGCCACCTACCCAAGATATAGGAGACCCTAAATGTGTCTGGGTGAAAGTAAATAGTACCAGGCTTACAAAAACTCGTATACACCAGAACCATAGAATATACATGGATAAGAATAACAAAATCCCATAATAACGTTACCATGCAGCCAGCTTTTGGCGGTTCGTGCTAGTACTGGTAAAAGGTATAACCTGGGTGGGAGATATGTAAAGACAGCTGGATTGTCTGGTGATTAATGAGCAAAAACGAGAAAAACCGACAACGCTAGACACTATAAACTAGCACTTACGATGAGGCTTTTAAGGATTACAGAGTCACTTACATATAGGTAACTATCGTGAATCAGTTGTAATATCCTCAGTTCAAGTAGAGATTTGTGTTCCGTATCCATGTTTAGCTGCACAATGTGACAAATGCGGGGAAGAAAAGTTCTGTAGGAGTTTCCTAATTTTGTGAGAATTTCGTTACAAATACCAGAACCCCCACACCTTACCATAGCACATGATGCGGATTGAACATCTCTACACGCCATAAAGCCAGAGACTTAATGGTGGAAGATTACTAATACATCAGGAAGTTACCATCATGAAACACTGGATACAGCTGATACAGCTGATTGTTATAACAGAGTACCTACAAAATTATGATAAAGGTGTTGTGAGCATATATCTGGTTACATGTATCCTTGCGGTGCTATGCAAATGGCAAGCGGATTCTGTTATGACAAAATGACCAGTTTAGTTTCATTATAATTTCAGGTCTACAGGTTATGCCCGTTTGCTCGGATCCACATTTTGCAAGTCTGTACACTTTAATGTACACCAGGTTACGTCCACCTGCAGAGAATCAAAATACCTGCCCAGCAACACCGACATTCAACACGACTCAACCTTTACTGGGTATGCAGTCTCTGGGTTTAAGTCTGAAGGTCCATTAGAAATATCAATCATTGACGGGTTTAATTTCCAATGGTGCGGTTATTTTACTCCTACTCGACAGTTGATCATCCTATTCAACCGTTCTAAGCCTAGGCTTGTTGGAGCGGCAACTCCACGTCGCTTCCAAATCCCCAGCTTGTTGTACCAAGGGATTATGTCACTAGTGGGGGATACTCGTAAATTGGCACAGTTCACGTTGATTAGAGCACACCAGCACGGAACACTAATGGACCTGAAGGCCCCGGTTTCAAGACAGCTTGTTTGTGGGATTTAACAAAAAAATCTCTCTAGGGTCTCTTCAGCTGTCTAGCAGCCACTTCATCAGACAGCCATTAGCTATGGGAAACCTTTTGCTATTCAGTACCACCCATCTGCAATAGTGAGGGTGTGGTTCAAACTTTAGTTTGTTGAACAAAATTTTATAGCAAGCGGTATCCTTACTAAGGATTACTAAATGCGCTTTGTCCCTTAACAGCTGACTTTATCGCAGTGTCATTCTCCGTGTCACATAAAGCCTCTACAAGGCTATATCTGTCTTCTGTATACAGGTATAATAACTGAAGGATTGGGAGTCACTTATGCTGCAGCAGAGGCGGCTAGAGACTATAACATCCCCATAGTGACGACTAGTCACTACTCCAGATTTCTATCACAGTTTCCCAATCTTCTCAGCAGAAATATTAACTTCAACGACACTCTCCAGGTACTTCATGGTGTGAAACTAGAGCTTATAGTGGATAGCGAATCGGGCCCAGGTGTTCCAGGTTTGATTCCAGTTTGAGCAAACACCGTTGTTGGTTTCGGACCCCGACAATAAATAAAGGGGCCAACTACAGAGAATTAGTTTTTGTTATTTATCTTTTGGACCATGCGTGTGCAAGGAGAAAGCCTCCCGACGACACACTCGGTGAAGCCCAGTTCAGGAGTTATAAATTCTTGTTGTCTCAATTATATCAGTATGATGATTCCACCGAGACACTCTTCGACCTCAGCTGAATTTCGCAAACACCTGTTACTTTTTTCAATCGATTTGCATGTACTTACCTTAAACAAGCATCCATCTTCACTCTTTAGGCGATGATAGATTTAGCAGTTAAGCTGAACTGGGACTACGCGAGTTTAGTACTAAGTTCTGACCAAGCCAGTCAGTCAGCAGGCAAGGTATTTAAAGAACTGGCAGCTGAAAATAGAATCTGCTTAAGAGTATTGCGGCTGGAATCGGACGGGGTTACGGAGAAACTCCATGAGGAAGACAGTCCCCAAGGGGTGTTCTATCTCGCCTCTGTCTCTCCTGGTGAGTGCCAATGTTTTAGGTAATCAAGAAGATATTGGCAGGTGCAACAAACATTTAGCTTCCTGCATTTGATTGGGTGAAACTCATATTACAGAATAATATTACATCATGTGTACCTGAATTCAGTGTATACCGTTTGAACAACCATCCAGGTTAGTGACTATGCTAACATTGCATTATTTTATCTTCAACTTCACGATCGAGGGTTGACACACAAGTTTACGGAGTTGTGTTCCGCATTCTTGAAGGGAGGCAATGCTGCATTCCTTGCAACGATAGAAAGTGGTTCTTTTCCAAAAAGCGAATATCAGCACTCGCCCCAAATGGGCCAAATAAAAAATAGGGATCCAATTATTAAAACTTAGTAACATATCCACCTTTACTCATACCTTTACCTCATAACATCGAGTAGAACTTGAAAGTGAACGTAATATCGAAGAAAACAAAAGTTATCAGAAGCGCTCTGCAGGGTTTCCCCAATCGAAGCCGGTGCTTTCGGGCCTTCATAGTTGCGAAATAATGGCACTAACGATCACTGACAGAGGTGAAAAACTGCACTCTGAACCTCCATTTATATATTTTTGTTGCACACTTTCTCTATTCAGACGTGTGTAACTACAAGTCTAGTATCCACATGCAAAAGACTTCTCCAAACATCAGCATGTAAACTGAGATATCAATGCAAACACCAACAGGCCTGTGATAACTTCCTATCTCGAGGCCAATTCTGTTGCGTCGATGGTCTGAAAAGTGAAAAGTGGGTCACCGACGGGTGTAAGCAACCGCAATGGATAGGGCTATATCTAAGCCTCTATTTGAGCTGGGGATTGAGCCCATTTGTTCAGGGTAGGTATCAGAATCTGAAGACAATTGAAGACACTTTTGGCCTAACCACTTCAACATGTCGCATCACACAGTATTGATTCAGCGACCTCCTTTATGTCACTGGCAGATTTTTGTCTATTGACTAGTGTCGACTTCCTTGTTATATACAGGTGTTAGCATGATGACCTTTGGTTCAAAGAGGAAGACTTGGATTACTTATTATCATGTGACTAGACAGAGCTCTGCTACCTATGACGTGTTGACTGTGTCCTTAGAAGGGAAATCGTCAGCTCTTCCATTACTAAATGCCTTGTTCGGCCTCAGCTCTCTGCTAGTCCAGTCACTCAGTCAGTGTCCTGAGCTTAGTCGTGAGTGTTCCACGGTGAATGGAGACAAGTTTAACGTCACCTACGAGTCCATGCAGCAGTATTTACCTCAGGGGTATAGTAACGTATCCCGCTTTGTACAGGTTTTGCCCACATTTCAACTAGTGAGTAACCCACCGAGCAAAGGGCAGCCAATACTCTACATAAATGGAGAAAAGGTGAGTCATGTTTTCCAATGTTTGAATTTAAAGGGATTATGTCACGGTTAAAGATAGACACAGTTTCGAAGTTGTGTTCCCCATTCTTAAAAAGAGGCAACTTCGCATTCATTGCAGCGATAGCGAGTGGTATTTTTCCAAAAAGTGAATATCGGCCACTCGAATAACTATACGGCCCAAATGGTCCGAATAGAAAAGATGGGATTTAATTACTAAAACTTAGTAGCCTAATGATCTTTATTCCCTCCGGGTAGAATTCAAAATTGAGCGTAATATTAGAAAAAACTGAAGTTATAAGAAGTGCTTTGCCGTCTTCCCCTAGCCCTAAATGGAGGCCATTGCATTCAGGCGTCTATCATTGTGCAATTATGTCCCTAACGCTCGCTGACAGAGGTGAAAAACTGCACTCTGAAGCCTTATTTCTATATTTTTTAAACATTTTCTCTGTCCAGACTTGTGCAACTACAAGTCTAGTATGCACCTGGAGGAGCATCTTCCAAACATCAGTGCGTAAGCCGAGAAATCAATGCAAAAACCAACAGCTCTGTGTTAATTTAGCGACGCAGACAGTGGTACCATTCGTGTAAACACCCCTCTGGCGCCGCTCTCTGTGCCGCTTATCGCTCACCGCTGCCATGCCGCCCTTGTGTAAATTCGCTTTCAACAGGTTTTTTCTCAAAAATTTTCAAAAGAAAGGTTTTAGTACCCGCTCTTTTCTCCATTGTTTCTCATTCCATGTGGTCAAGCATAAATGAACAAGCATATCATTATTTGTTGGCAGATCGGTTTAATCTCTAATGTCACTAGTCCGCAACTCTCGGAGTTGCCTCCATCGACTTGTACAGCGTCTGATAGATGTGGGTTTTGCGAGAAACAAATTCCTGATATGGACTATATATACATCCCAGGAGACTACATCCTGCTTGTCACTGGAGTCACGCATGATCAGTGAGTGGCACTCCCTAGCACCTAGTACTGACAGATGTGCCCAGCCTGCATGTGACTCATTGGCGCGCTGAACAATCTACCCTTTCACTATCTCCACAGACACAGATAACTGATGACTTCACATGATTGTTAATTTTCTACACGGAAACGATAGTATTCTCTGCTTTCCCCAGCATGTCTGTCTACATCTACCTAGCTGAACAAGTTTATTCCCGACTATAATAGTCTAAGTGGAGTTTGGGTGAATGCTTTACTGACTCCTGTGGCTTGGTTTTGAAAAAGGTTGGGCCCACCTGAGCTAGCATTTTCATCTCTACACGTTATATTGTTAGCTGACGTTGTATGAACTTCTCAAATATTTTCACCTACCGCTCCAGTATAGTTTAAGTCTGCTGAATGGGATGTAAACATTATAATATTATGCTGATCGGTAGTGGCGGAGAATGATGCATAGAGGAAATAAGGGACCATAACATTTGCAGCTACACTTCCAACCCAAACTATTGGGGCTGTTCCACTTTTTCTGTGAGTGGGGCGAGAAGGACCTTAGCAGCCATTTATGCTCTGGAGTCTATAAACAAGATGCTTGGAACAAACTATGGCATGCTCTTCCTTGACACCTGTTTCAGCAAGTATGTCTCACGTACATTACTCGAATCACAATCATACCATTTTCTTTGTTCTTAATAAATATGCAGTTCAAATGGCATTCAAATCTCTATTTAATAAATGGGATAGTGGGAGAGCTCAGTGGTATAGTTATGGGGTCGCAAACCCTAGAACCTGAGTTCTAATTCCGGTCACAGCGAGCTCCCTCTGCAAGCGAGAATGAGCTTCTCACCTTAGTCCTAACTCGAAATAAAACAAGCCTCACTATGCTAAGTCATAACTGTTGAAAAAAACATCTAATCTGACAGTTTCACAATAACAATGAAAAAGACATACTGAAATAAAACAATAAAACATCTCAAATATAAATTTCATAGAACAGCTCAACTAAACTGCTACAAGGTACTAGTACATCAAAATATCTCTAACTTCCCATGCAATGTCTTTGGTAGGGCAAGACTTGTGAAGCTGGTGGTTGACCTGCTGAGTGGGACACGTCAGTACTGTTCACAGGGCAACTGTTTGGATCCAGCTAAAATAGTCACTGTTGTGGGTTCCTACGCAAGCCATAATTCAGTGGAAGTAAGTATTACTAATGTTTCCTTGCCTTATATTAACTGCTCTGATGGTAAGTTTAAAAATTTTCTAACCGGAACCAGGACATGGAGATAAAACAACTCAAGGCTTGATTGGGAAGAAGCGATAGCTTAGTGGATAGCCTGAGATCCTTGGCTCAAATCTCAGTTTGGGCACAAAAGTCTTCAACACCCTCGTCAGTTTCAGATTCCAATGTTGAATAAAAGCCGCCCGCCCACGGAGTTGCCTTTTCTATCCCCTAATGAAGCTCTGGGAGACAAGACTGAGTCAAGACTCAGATCGAAGACCACTTTCTGCAAACTCTAGCTGGCCCTGGTCAGGATAAGAAAGAAGAAGGTTTGATTTCCGCACCAACAACTGACCTCTTTAAATGGGGCTGCTTTAGTAACCAGCTGAAATATGTGGATTTGTAAAAAACAAAATCAATTCTCCTATCTATCTACTGAATGATGCCCAAAGCATGATAAGAAGGTGATTTTTTGTGACTTTGTTGCAGCTACAGAGATTACTAATTCCCCTAAATATATCACAAATCTCCTGGGCTTCTCTTACACCAGAATTAGATAATCGGGAGAATGGTGAAAATCGTTTCTTCTTGAGAGTACCACCAACTGACGGTCGACTCTTGAAGAATGTGGCTACTCTGCTGACATATCTGACAGGTGTTGAAGGCAATGATATTAATGCTGTAAATCTCATTTATACAAATACCTTATATGGCGAGACAGCGGCGAAGGTAGGCACAGTCTTTTTCGTGCTTTCCGATCCTGGTTCGATCATCGATTCCCAATCTGGAAACGATTTGAGGGGATAATTTACAGAAATATATGTCACACTACTAATGCGTTCTGCATCCAGTTTGTTGGGAGAACCACCCAAAGTTGACATGCGACTGTATTCACATCGTAATATGATTTCACAGCTTTTGGAAACAAATTAAAAAAGCATTCTTATCAATTACTGGCCTGAGATCCAAGCAAGACATCGGTGCATGTGTTTACAAATCTCCTCTTTTATGTTGTCAGGGAATGAAGGAAGCATTAGCTCAAGCAGGGTTCTGTGTCAGTGTGGAAGTGAAACTTTCGCATGACACTGATGGAGATAAAAATAATTATGAGGAGACACTTATGAGGTTAAAAAGCGCTTCTTCCAGCACCATCACCATCATCTTTACGGAAGAAAAAGTAGGCACACAATTAATATTAGAGGAAAGAAATGAATGTGGCAGTTCTTCTTCTTTCCTGTTTCAACAGTGTCAGGGGGTTTGCAGATTTGGCCTACCAAGTCATTTGAATCACAAGATTTTCCCTTGCAGAACATTCATTCAGCTTTCGGGATGGTTTTACCAATTACCATCTCATGGTCAGAGCTCCTTATTTGGAGTTATACACTCCTGAAGTGGTCTATCGGTGTTTTTATCATGTAGGAAAGGGTTGTTTATAGTAAATGCATGTAGACATGTGGGAGAGGAAAGCCATATGAATATACATTCTCGTTCTTAGCCATGAAAAGCAAAGGCAGCAAAAGGTAAAGGCAGCCACTTAGCAAAAGGTGGGGTGGGGAAGTGCCTGTTATAGACAGTCAACTTAAACCGGCAATGGCCTAACCAACGAGGTTGGGTAGTCCCATTTCCCACCCTCTTTTGGCCTAACTAAAGGATGAAAGTCAACATGCAAGTGCATATGCGGGCACATTTGTTTGCTATGTGTATTTTCCAATCTCAATACGCGCAAACACACATTGGATTTAAAAGATTTAATATTGATCGGGACACTGTGCACTGATTATTGGAGGATGTTTGTGGGTCATCTAGATGTGATTTGAGGTAGTCGAAATGCCAGCTAAACCACAACAGTGTTGTTAAGGCTTGAGAAGAGGACAAAAGGAAACCTGGCTTAAAACCAGAGAATGATCTCAAATCTCTCAACCTCACATACAGCAGAGCTGAGAGATTGCCCATAACAGAATAGAGTGGCCTGGGGTTGTGCATACGAGCAAAAATATTTGTTGAATGCAATGTACGGAGAATGAAGAGTGTCCCCGTAAGCGGAAGTATGGGTCATCTAGTGAAGCCAGCTTTTGCAATTGCATTTGGAGAAAATTCAGCAGGCTATGTCAAGTTTTTAAGTTTACCCACTGCAATGCCACCGAAAGAGTTACTAATTGAGAAAAACTGTGGTCGGCTGACACTCTCCGACCATGACTGCAAAACTTATACAGCAATACCAACCCTCCAACAAGCAGCTGATGAGCTATTCATGAAGAGCTGCAAGAGTTTGGGGTTTCCCATGACAAGTTCACTTGACTTGACTAGTTTTGTGTTTTCGTTTACTGAAAATACGTTTTTTGAACCTAGAGTTCGACTTGCTCATTTGTTTGTGATCAATTCTGTTTAATTCGTTATCAAACTAAACTTCCCTATGGATCTATTCAGTTTCTCATATCCTGCACTCTTCATTCATTCTAAATCGTCTCCAACACCTCACTCGCGTATACATGGGAACGAATCGGGTCTCCTTTTGTGAGCATTTGAATTTGTGCACCCTCGTAATAATGCATCCATCGTGTTTGGTGAGTTTAGTGTGAGAGCGCAGAGCTCCACAGTCGTGTAAGCATTTTGCACATTTGAGCTTGGTGAGTTTCTTCCATAAGATGGGGGCCACACTCTCCTTTTTCACCACCTTCACCTTCCTCGGCTTGGAGGAGAGTTGGGTCACCAATTCTCGGCTGGGTAAACGGTATAACCGTTGACATCAGCGGTACCAGCAAAATAACACCAAGCTGACTACGTGAAAGATCGTAGACAGGAATTCTCACACACCCTACTTAAGGGCCGATCCCGCATTTCATTAATACTTAAGTCAAAAGAACATCCTGCGTACATGAGGAAATCCGATGTCAACAGATGCCATGTACGTCAGCGTATTGCTAAATCTGTTGCCTTATATGGTAAAAGCAAAGGCAACCCGACTCATATAAAAAGGCCCCATGATATCTAAAAGGGCAGATCATTTTGTTGGAGCTCGCTGTTAACATCTAATCATTGTTAGCAATCTTTGTCATCTATATTTTACATTCATCTGAGATAAACCGTAAGTTGAACTTTGCAAACTATCTTATAACTTCTGAGCAGAAAGCAGAGTATAGTGTCTGGTGAGGCAAGTGCTGGAACCCGTGGCCAATACAGTGAACCATCATGTTTCCATAAATAGAGACAAACGGCACGTTATAACGGGGAGAGATTTAGAAAAATCCCTCGCTCAAACTTTCTTGCAATCGAGACCCTCAGTGCCAGTAGGAAGCACTCTAACCACTCAGCCACAGCGCCTCTGTGTGAAAAAAAACACATTAGAGTGACAAGTCTGGGGGATTCACCTAAGACAGTCATTGAATTGGGGGGGGCACCTATATAAGGCCGGTTGCACCACAATGGCCACTAATCAGCAAATTTGGAGTCACACTAGATGAGCTCTGTGTTTTTCCTGAATTCCCCGGAGCAGGACTATATGTAACTGTCCCATTTCTAGACCAGCTTATAGGCACTGGCATTATCTATGGACTATGAAAGTCGCAGACCATGTTGAATCTTTCAACAACACTATAAATATTTTATCAGCCAAAGCGAATATCATTTTCAGACAAATCATATATAACCATGTCATTACTTGCTGTACTCAGCTGGAATGATAGGACCGCTGATTGTTCCAGACAAACACGGTTGGGGAAGGAGTTTCTTTCCAGACCATAGGTGTTTCTGGCGCTGTTTTTTCTGCCAAATTTTATGCTTTTCCATTTCTATGTTGTATTCTGATCTATCATGAGACTGAGACAGGTTCAATCGCACACTTATCTGACCTCTTCATAAACCCAAACATAACCTTCTATTTAATAATGATTATATAAAACTGTCGATTGGCTGCGGTTACAAAGGTGCTTGATGACTTGGGCGGCTGAGGTGTTGACATAAAATCCTGCCAACTGAAAAGTGACCAAGACCTGTAAACAAACTCCTAGCAGAAATTCACCCGGCCAAAGTAGAAACACGGCAGGCAAGTCAATTTCTTTGTACGCTTCAGCATGAAAAGTTGTATGTTGTTGACTAAAAATTAGCCATGTTTTTTTCCATCACTTAGGGGCAGGAATTCACAATGGATGATGGTTAGGGAGATAAAATTCCTGCAGTTACTTGTTAGTTTCATATTTTATGGTGTCTTGCCAGGAAATACTCGGCTTAGCGGATGTCTTGAACTGCCAGGAAAGCTGTTCTGCTCATGTGGGCGAACTAACACAATGGTGGAGAGCTACAGGTTAGCTGTTATAAATATCCAGTTACACAGTACTTCTAATGGCATTCTTCTTGCTTTAATACACAGATCGATCGATCTCAAAATGAGCGACATTCTTCTCATGTATGACGTCTTCACTGCTATGGTGAAGCTGCCGGGTAGATAGTTGTTTTTCCACAAATTTTATAATTTTGTATGAAGCACCACAAGCTGGTCAGTATCGATGCTCCACCTCATGGTGAGGTTTACCTTTGTTTGGAGCTAGGATTGTGGTGGGAGGATGTGAGGAACTCATACATGCAACAGCTGAAACTTGTCATGGTGTGGCTAACCCATGTAGGTTCTCACGATTGCTAATCCCAGTGCTCTAACACTGGGCTATAATATCTGCCAAGCTGAGAGATGTAAACAGCTAGAAACGATTATTCAGGATTGTGTGGGGCAGGATAAATCTAAGATACAAGATAGTACGACTTTCATGTCAAAAACAAAATAACCCAAAGATTTTTGTCTTCTCAGGCCAGATTCTGATCTCGCCATCCTTCTGGGGGATAAACGATAAATGGCTGAAGAAATATTCCCACTTTTCAAGAGGATCAATAAGCTTTATTACTAGCCCGGATGACTTTAATATCACGGTGAGTGTCATAAATGTGCATTCAGATTGGAGTCATTTAAAACTCCAGCCATCTTTCTGGATCCTTATGTACACTGGTATTCACTGGTGTGTTTCACAAAGCAAACCCAAACCGAACCAAACCATGGTGTGTGCAGGTGCGTGAGTAGACTTCAGTATGGGAACTTCGCTCGGGATTTCACTCCAGTGTGCTATCGTCCCTCCGCTGAGCATTGCTGTGGTCACTTAATACAACTGAACCGAGAGGTGCACCTGTTGGCACGCCATGCTGAGCACCACAGGGAGTGTCTTAGATCAACCCAGGCCGGATAGCACAGCATCAATGCCATATGCTATCCGGTCTAGCTCGCACTAGAAATGATTTTTCAATTTAATCGGTTAATAATTTGCCACAAAGGGAGCACATCTCCATATTAAAAAGGGTTCTGGGGTTTTAATACGGAGTTGTCTGTCCGTGCGGGTAGATGCCGCAGCCTTCATCAAAGCGTGAGCTGTATAAACTGAACAATGTCTTTGAAGTTCAACACGCTCTCAGCACGGCATGCTGAGAAGGGCAGTTCCCGGCTCGATCATATAAAGTGACCAGAACAGTCCTCAGCGTGATCATTAGTACATAGAGATGTACTTACTCCTTTCATCTCTATATTCAGGATTAACAACTGAATACAAACTTGACTGAAATAGGAAATCCAGCCAGGTGACCTGATTCTGTGGCATGGGCTGGGAAAATAGAAGAGCGCGTGCAGCATAATACGTCTATGCATGGCACTCACCCCCCCCCCCCTCCCGGGGGTCA
>Ga0224501_10003987_pt1 | contig 11646 bp, 7 predicted proteins | sample SF_Oct11_sed_USG_4_FD_169105 | JGI IMG/M metagenome (GOLD analysis project Ga0224501, IMG submission 169105) | Sediment microbial communities from San Francisco Bay, California, United States - SF_Oct11_sed_USGS_8_1 | ecosystem: Environmental > Aquatic > Marine > Sediment | place: USA...
CACTCTTCAGCTCAGACACAAAATATGACCACGGAACAGGCTGGCCGAGTTTCACATCTCCAATGAATGACGCATCTATCGAATATCATGACGACTATTCATTAAGCATGAAGCGCGCCGAAGTGAGGTGCGCGGTCTGTGGGACACATCTTGGACATGTTTTTGAGGACGGTCCTCCTCCTACTCACAAACATTACTGTATAAATTCTGTGGCTTTAGATTTCAAACCTGAAGATACCCAAGCCCAGCCCAATACCACTTCAAAAGTGAATGCAGAGAATGATTTGAAAAAAGCAGCGAAATTGGAGAAAGCGACTTTCGCCGCCGGCTGTTTCTGGGGGGTGGAACACAAATTCAGCAAAATCAAAGGCGTCGTCTCAACCTCTGTGGGATACACAGGAGGCACGACTAAGAATCCATCCTATAGACAGGTCTGCAGTGGGGAGACGGGACATGCAGAAGCCGTACATGTAGAGTTTGATCGCTCTCGTATCAGTTACGCCGGACTTCTGGAAGTGTTTTTCAGTCTTCATGATCCGACTCAACTCAACAGACAAGGTCCAGATATCGGAACACAATACAAGTCCGTCATTTACTACCACAACGAAGGACAAAAAAAGGCTGCGGAAGAGATGATTAGGAGCTTAAATGAATCCGGTCGATTCTCCAAACCGATTGTGACACACATCGCTTCTGCGTCTGAATTTTATAAAGCCGAGGAATACCACCAGAAGTTTTACGATAAAAATTTAAATCGTCACAAACGTTAAGAAAGAGATGAGATCTTCTCCTTTTTTACACGGAGAAGCTTGGCGGACTTATCAAGTGATATTTTTTTCATCCTGTACGCATCGAGGACAAGACTTAAAAGCCTGTCAGAGACTTGGGATCGACCTCTCCTCACCATGAATGCACTCTCTCTGCTTTGTCCATACAGATCCTCTTCAAATTGCTCTGCATCTCTTTTTTGAAATTCTTTAAACTTAGATGGAGAAATGTATTCCAGCTTTCTTAGTGTCTGAAGCATGGCCAAGAAGCTTACGCCAAAGCACCGTCTGAGGTAGATCATATCTTCAAAGTTTATTCTCTTGGAACGGATATCTCTTTCGATGATCTCTTTGACTTTAACCGGAGGCAGGAGAAAATTGAGAGCAAAGGTTTGTGCAAATTTTTCCCGTCCGTGATAGAGAGTGATGTAATCTTCTATAAAAATGTCAGGATTGTCGACCACCGGATCATCAAAGCGGTCTTTCAAATAATGTCCGTATTCATGGGAGGCGGTTAAGATTTGCTGTCCAAGGGACTGATTGCTATTGACCAGAGCAAAAGCAGCTTGTTTGGATTCCATAAACACAAATACTCCGGATATCTTCATCTCTTCAGGTACTGGGTGTCTCCAGACATGAAGACCATTCTGTTCGAGCAGAGAGAAGATGTCGATGATGGAGGCGTTTCCCAGGTTTAAGCGTCGTCTTTCCTGCTCAGCCATCTTTTCGGCTGTGATATTAGTGTAAAGAGGAGCCAAATCCGATTGGCGTCCTGTCATATTCTCCAGCTCCACGTAATCGTTACAGTACTTTCTAAATTTCTTCATCAAGCGTTTTGTTTTTAAATCGAAGCCTTCTGTCTTGATTAGAGCACTGAAGGACTCTTCCCTGTCGACGACAAAATAGGAAATATCCTTCTCCAGGAATCGAGCAATTCGCGACAAACTCTCAAGACTGGGGCTTCGTTTGCCCAACTCAAGCTGAGAAATAAATTCTGAAGATAAGCCAACGGATTTGGCCAGATCTTCCTGAGTAAGCCCAGTCTCCTCACGCAACTTCCGTATTTTACTTCCCAAAGTACGAACCATCTTCTTCCCCTAAATTGAGATAATTTTTTTATAACTCCTAGTTATAAAAAAGTCAAGAAACACCTGAAATCTAACTGTGAGTTGTATTTGTTTTGACTTCCTCATATGGCTCTGGTATAAATGACAGGGTTCAAATAGAAAAGCTATCAGAGGTTAACATTGGCAGAAAACACGTTTTCAGGAAAAAAATTCGGCGAAAATCTTACTGAAACCATCCTCAACAATATCCATGATGGAGTTTTCTTTGTGGACCACGAGTGCAAAATATCTTTCTGGAACCGTGCCGCTGAAGAGATAACGGGTTACAGCCAGTCAGACGTGCACGGCAAAAAATGCTCAGAGAACATCCTTAATCCAGTGGATGAGACAGGAAAAAGCCTCTGTGATGAACATTGTCCTCTGAAGAGGGCGCTTGCCGATGGTCAAACTCACACCTTAGAAACCTATCTTCTCCACAAGGAGGGCTACAGGCTCCCTGTGTCCATCCGGACCTTCCCTCTTTTTAGCGAAAAAGGAAAAATAACCGCTGCAGGGGAAACTTTTTACGACATATCCCCCAAATTTGTCATGCCCCAGAGAAAGATGGAATTGGACAAAATGCAGCTTCTCGATCAGCAGACAGAGGTGGGAAACAAGAGATACCTCGAGCTTCAGCTCCTGTCTCGCCTGGAGGAAATAAAAAAATTCCGTATTCCTTTTGGCCTGCTCTATGTGGATATCGATCATTTGAATGATGTGAACGACGCCCATGGGAAACCTATCGGTGATCAAATCTTGCGAACAGTCGCTCAAACCCTTTCGAATAATATCCGGTTCATCGACATCGTAGGGCGTTGGAGCAGTGATGAATTTCTCGTGGTTGTACTCAACGTGGATGAAAACAAATTGGACTTTGTCGCCAACAAGCTTCGTCTCCTCGTGGAGCAGTCCAACGTCTTGGTCGGTTCAGAGCTCGTTCGGGTGACCATTTCTGTGGGAGCCACCTTAGCTAGCAGAGTGGACAGCATCGAAATTTTGGTCAGTCGGGCTGAGTCTCTGATGAACCACAGCAAATGGCTTGGCCGGAATAGGGTCAGCACAAAGATCGTCAAATAAGAAGCAGACTTTTTTCTACTCTCCTGACCGAACCATAAGGACAGAGACAGGCGAATTATTAGCTATCTGATCTGGGATGGAACCAAAGAGTCTTCTTCTCAAGAACCATTCATTGGAAGCTCCCATCACCACAAGATCATGGTCTTTGGCTACCCGAACGATTGCTTCTACAATGCTTGTGTCTAAAATCACATAAGGAGTGGCATTCACCTTTGCTTGAGTTAGAGTTTTCTTGACAAATCCCTCAGCTTCGCCTCGGAATAATTCCAAGCTCTTGCGGTCAAACTCTGAGCTTGAAGCCGAGAAGCCTTTCCCCCGTTGAACGTTTAGGGCAGTTATGGTCGCTCCCCATTCTAAGGCCAATTCCTGAGCAATGGCCAGCCCCAGCAGAGCGTGAGGACCGCCACTTATCGGCACCAATATCTGCTTCAGCCTGGAAAGGCCACGATCTTTCAGCACGAGAACATTGCCCTTGGCCAGCTTCAGCACTCCAGAAACCGTGTTGCGTTGTATCCGAGGCATCCTGTCCTCGCCCCGCCATCCCATTATGATAAGATCAGGATTTTCCGTATCTGCAACACTGAGGATAGCAGAAGGGACATTATGCGCCACGATGGTGTTTGAACGCGCTTTGACTCTTTGTTCTGAAGCATGCCTCGAGGCCACATCCAGAAGAGTCTCTTTTTCTTCACGAAGCTTCTCATACTGGAATCTGCCTGCTTCGAGTGGGGTTTGCATAGGAACTTGAATAACATGGATCAGACGAAGTCGGGCACGACGGCTTTTGGCCAATGCCGTGCTCACCTTCAAAAGTGACTGCTCAGTCTCTGGATTAGATAGCGGAACAAGTATGGAGGGGATCATCTCTCTGCGACCAGCCAAGTATTCTTCGGCACGCACAACCAGAGGCTTGATGACCTTCTGTTGCCACAGCAAATATGAAGCTCCAGTAAGGCGAGTCCCTTTTCGCAGGAAGACAAAGTACCAGACAAAGCCGGCTGCTATGATTAAATAACCGATAAGAAGTGTCAGACGACTTGTGTTAACGATCACAAAAATGCAGCCAAAGAGCCCCAAAATGGGCACAGCCGGATAGAGAGGAGTTTTGAAACTCGGGTTGTACCAATCCAAGTTGGAATGTCTCATAACAATACAAGCTATGCATATGAGTGAATATATGACTAGGCTAAGAAATCCTGCCACTTCAGCCAATAGTTCTAGATGACTACCCATCACCACCAATATCAATATGGTTAGAGCGCCAGTGACAGCTATTGACCTATAAGGTGTTCTAAATTGTCGGTGGATTTGATTAAACCAATCAGGCAAAAGCTGGTCTCTTCCCATGGCAAAAGAAATTCTTGATGCGGCTAAGATGCTGGCATTAGCTGACGAAACAGTTGCTAGAATACCTCCCACAAGAATCAACACATATCCAGTCGAACCCATAAGTGTACGGCTCAAATCCATCAACACCGTCTCACTCGCCATACCCGGGTCATTGTATGGTCTTAAGGCCAATAGACAGAACACGACCGCGCAATAAATCAAGGTAACCACAACAACAGAACCGACTAACGAAAGAGGCAAATTTCTATTGGGATTACGAATTTCCTCAGATACGGCAGATATCTCTGCAAATCCCATAAAAGTGATAAACAAGACTGGTAGAGTCATCAAAAAACCCGAAAATCCTATCTCTGGAGGAACAAAGGGGTGTAGATTTTGAGGATTCAAGGAAAAAACCGCCCTTGCCACAAAAACCACTAAGATCACAAGAAGAAAAATCACAATGATAAGTTGTGTTCCACCTGTTTCTTTAGCACCAATGAAGTTAAGAACGCCGAGAAGGAAGGTCATGGTTAAAGCAATAAGCGTCGGAGAAAATCCTAAAAAATCACTGATGTAATGCCCAAAACCTATCATATAGAAGGCTGATGCAAAGATAAGGCTGAGCCATAAACACCAACCCATGATCGAACCCACAAGAGGTCCGAAAGCTCGAACAACATACAAGTAACCGCCACCAGCATAAGGTAAGCCAGTCGACAATTCTGCCATACACAGGGCGATGAGGGATGAAACAAGGCCACAGGAAACGAACGAAAGAATCACTATCGGGCCAGCTTTGCTGGCAACAATCCCAGGCAACACGAAAATCCCGGCACCGATCATGGTGCCAATCCCGATGGAAAGCGCAGCACCAAAACCGAGATCCCGTGCTAAACGCGTTTGTGAACCACTCATAGGATTTTTATTAGCGGTATTTCCAAACACGACTTGTTTTCCCTTGTCTGACTTGTTAATGCAGGCTAAAGGATTTGTCAAGCCGTCATTCTTCTTTTACTACACAGAAGGATTTGACCACATTGTAGTAGATGCGGACGGCAGACCGCAGACTGCTTTCTCTTATCCTTTCATCATTCCCATGAATCGTGCGATATTCATCCATCGTAACCGGACCAGGGAAAAAACCGTAGCAGATGGCTCCTTGCCTCCGGTAAAACCTGGAATCCGTTCCATAGATAACCAGCGTTGGAACAACGCTTGAGTAAGGATAGAAAGCCTTCGTCTCTCTCTCCATCACCTTAAAAAGTTCTGTCTGATAGGTGGAAACAATAGACTCGACCGGTCGCTCGATATAATCGATTTTCACCCTTTCGTCAGCAATGATTTCTTTTATCTTTTCCACAAAATCATTCGGGTCTTCTCCAGGGAGAAGCCTGCAGTCCAGCACTGCTTCGGACCTTCCGGGTATGACATTAGACTTGGGCGGATCTCCGACATAGCCCTTCAGAACGGTAAGGGAGATGGTGTTGTGCAGAAGCGCATTGTTGTAAGGAGTGTCTGCCAGCCTTCCAAGTCTCTCTTTCATTTCGGAAACCACAGGAGTCATTTTGACCGGTGCAAGATGGGATGCCACACGATTCATAGCCTGAGCCATGATAAAGTTGGCGCTTTCTTTAGGGGGCATAGAACCGTGTCCGCTTGTGCCTGTCACATGAAGCCTCAGCCAGAGAACCTGTTTCTCTGCTACACCAACAGAGAAAACCAGCCTGTCATCCTCGATAAAAAATCCCTGTGTGCCAAAGCCCCCTTCATCCAACACATACTCGGCATCGATATCCTGCCATCTGTTCTTCACGATCCAGCCTGATCCCAGGGCTCCAGATGTTTCCTCATCGGCAACAGCAAGAAAAATCACATCTCTCTCAAGTCGGATATTGTTCTTCTTGAGCAGAATCATCGTCATCAGTTGACAGATCCCGAAATTTTTCATGTCCAAAGCTCCGCGCCCGTAAATCAAACCATCTTTTTTGATCCCAGAAAACGGATCAACACTCCATCCAGACCGATCCACAGGAACCGTGTCCATATGATTGAGCAAAAGGAGAGGCCGCTTTTTTCCATTCCCTCGGATTTGGGCAAGGACATTTACCCGGCCGGATGCTCTGTCAGTCCAGATAAGCTCTACAGGGATATTCTCTTTTACTAACATTCGATGTAAAAATTCTGCGGCTTTTGAAACATCGCCTGGTGGATTGGAGGTGTTAATCGAGAGATATTCTCGGAATGATGCAACGGTTTGTTCGGCGAAAGACTCCCAATTCTCTTCTTGTGCGCATACGATAGGGGGCAGAAAAAAGACGATCAGAAAGACTCCGCTCAAAATTTTGCTACTCAATCTCATCACATTCCCTCCTGCTTATTTATTTCTTCCATGTACACTCTCCAGGTGCCGAAATCATCAAAATGGTCATCTCTCCGGTTTTTCTGGATTTTAGCAAAAGAGTAACACAGGACTCAAGCTGGATTATTCACGTTAAATTATTTTCCTGGTATCTCATTGTAGGTTTTACTACAATTATGAACATCATGAAGGATGGGAGATCACAAATTCTATAAAAAAAGGAGAGCTTAGCATGAAAAGAAGAGAAGCTCTTGCAACCATAGGGTGTGTGACTCTTGCGGGTCCAAATCTGTTTTCAAAACAAGGAAGGAGTCAAACTATGAAAAAAGAAATCAAGACTGAAAAAGCTCCCAAGGCAATAGGACCTTATTCTCAGGCTATAGAGGCTAACGGCATGATCTTTGCCTCTGGTCAGATTGCCATTGAGCCTGCCACAGGGGAGCTGAGCACAGGAAGCATCGAGGATCAAACCCGGCTGGTTTTGAACAATCTCAAGGCTGTCCTTGAGGCTGGCGGAAGTTCATTCGATAATGTGGTAAAGTGCACTGTCTTCCTCCAGGATATGAACGATTTCAGCCGTATGAATGCCGTGTATGCCGAATTCTTTAAACCTCCGTATCCTGCGCGTGCCGCTGTTCAGGTCGCAAGGTTACCGAAGGATGTCAAGGTTGAGATAGAAGCAATTGCCGTAAAATCCCCTTGACATTTCTGGACAAAACATAATGAAATGAGAGAGAAGACCATTTCAGGAAGGAACGAAAAAGATGGCTAAGGCAAGTATCATGGTCGTCGAGGATGAGGGTGTAGTTTCCATAGATATTCGCAATATTTTAAGACGAGCAGGCTACGACATTGCCGCGATTGCCTTTCTTGGGGAAGAGGCCATAAAAAAGGCAGAAGACACTCATCCTGATTTAGTGCTTATGGACATCGGTCTTAAGGGTGAAATCGACGGCATAGAGGCTGCAAAAATCATTCGTGAGCGCCACCAGATTCCGGTCGTTTTTCTCACTGGATTTGCAGACGAAAACACCCTGGACAAGGCAAAAGAAGCCGAACCTTCAGGCTTCATCATCAAGCCTATAAACGAGGAAGAACTGCGGAATACCATAGAACAAGCCCTTGCTGGGACCAAATCCTGAATAAGATTTGAGTTTCCCTTCCTAAAAAGGGCTGATTTCGTTATAATGAATGAGGCATGCCGATCTATGAATTTTTATGTAAAAAATGTGGAAAACACTTCGAAGCTCTCGTATCCATAGGAGCTGAAAAAAGTGTGGACTGTTCAGAATGCGGGAGCAAGGATCTTCAGAAACTCATCTCCTCTTTCGGCATAGGAGGGGGAAGCAGCCGTCTCAGTTCATCCTCGTCCAGTTGCACAACCTGTTCGGCCACCTCCTGCGACACCTGCAAATAATCCCACCATTCTTCCTCCTAAACCTTACCCAGGAAGCATTGTTTTCCCGTGATATCAGGAAACAAAAAAAGGATCGGCGCGAGGGTTGACTTTCCTCAGGAATTAAGGATAAAAATACCCATGATGAGCGAAGTGCGTATTGGAGTAGACACAGGGGGAACATTCACAGACTTTGTCATCTATGCTAACGGAGCTATCAAGATTAGAAAGATTCCTTCCACACCTCATGATCCATCTCTTTCTATCCTTGAAGGAATACGGGAATTTTTAAAAACCTCTCTTCCACTCTTCATCATCCATGGGACGACCATTGCCACCAATTCCTTATTGGAGAGGAAGGGAGGGCGAATTGCGCTCATCACGACCAAGGGCTTCGAGGATATTCTGTTTATCGGCAGACAGACCCGCAAGAACCTTTACGCCCTAAGGGGAGAAGAAAGGCGCCACTTGTTCTCCCGCAGCAACTGTTTTGGCCTTAACGAAAGAACGACCGCTGCAGGCAACGTCGAAAAAAAGATCTCTGCCCAAGAATCACAAGCCATCTTGAGAAAAATAAAGAAGAAACGCATCGAAGCGGTGGCTGTTTCTCTGATCAATTCCTATGCCAATCCTTCGAATGAAAAATCTATTCGCCAACAACTCGAAAAGGCGAAAATCCTCTTTTCCGTCTCAAGTGATATCCTTCCAGAACACCGCGAGTATGAAAGAACCGTTGTGACGGCTGTGAATGCCTACTTGATGCCCGTCATCAGCCAGTACTTGATAAACCTGGAAAACACAACACATCATGCTCAGCTGCGCATCATGCAATCCAATGAGGGTTACATCTCTACAGAAATAGCCAAAGCCGAGCCCATAAGGACAGCTCTTTCCGGTCCTGCAGGTGGAGTTGTTGGCGCTTTCCATGTAGGAAAGTCTGCTGGGTTGAGGAAGATCATATCCTTTGATATGGGTGGGACATCCTCTGATGTATCTCTTGTTAACGGTGGGATAGGCAGAACAAACGAAAGTGTTATCGGTGATTTTCCTATCCGTCTTCCGATTATCGACATTCATACGGTCGGTGCAGGAGGAGGGTCCATAGCTTATGTAGATAGCGGGGGGGCACTTAGGGTTGGCCCAGAAAGCGCCGGAGCCGACCCTGGACCAGCCTGCTACGGTAAAGGAAAGCACTCCACTGTGACGGATGCCAATCTAGTTCTCGGTCGTCTCGTACCTGAATATTTTCTTGGCGGGAATATGAAGATCTATCCTGATAGAAGCCGGAAAGCTTTGAACAACCTTGCAAGTCAAATAAAAAAATCCCTGTTAGAAACAGCTTCCGGAATTATCCAGATCGCTAATGCAGGCATGGAAAAAGCCATCCGGGTTATCTCCATAGAACGGGGTTTTGATCCCAGAGATTTTGCTCTAGTTTCTTTTGGGGGCGCAGGAGGTCTGCACGCGGTGGACATCGCATCGAATCTAAGAATCGGTAAAGTCATCGTCCCGAAAAATGCTGGCGTTCTTTCTGCCCTAGGGCTGCTCATGGCAGATTCTATTAAAGATTACTCCAAGTCCCTCCTGAAGACCTCTGACAGGCTAAAAAACAGTGAGCTGGAGAGGCACTTTTTGGAACTTGAGAGAAAAAGCATTCAAGAGATGAAGGGAGAGGGATTCCGCAAGGCTGCCATCAAGATCTTTCGCTTCTTCGATCTCAGATATCTGGGGCAATCCTACGAGATCACGATCCCTTTCCGAGCCAATGCTTCAGATGATCTCTCTTATCTTTCGGACTTCCATAAGGCACACCAGAAGCTTTATTCCTATCATCATCTCCAAAGAGCTGTGGAAATCGTCAACATCCGGATCAAGGCTGTTGGAACTACGAAAAAAATCAAGCTTAAAAAATATCCGCTCAAAGAATCACAGCCAAAAAGAGCATCTATGAAAACACAAAGCATCTATTATAGAGGGAGAAAATTTGAAGGTTCTGTCTACAACAGAGCCCTTCTTGAGCCTGGCGACAGGATTTCTCATCCAGCTCTTGTTGTGGATTTCGAGTCAACGACCTTCCTCCCGCCATCTTATTCCTTAGAGGTCGATGGATATCTCAATCTCGTCATTCAAAAGAAATCGAGGTCCAATGGTCAAGCTTGATCCTATTGATTTGGAGCTTTTCAAGAATATCTTTGTGTCCATTTCCGAAGAAATGGGCGCTGTCCTCGGACGCACGGCCCTCTCTCCAAACATCAAAGAAAGAAAAGACTTCTCCTGCGCTCTGTTTAATCCCAAAGGAGAAACCTTTGCCCAAGGCTCCCACATTCCTGTTCATTTGGGAGCCATGCCTTTATCCGTTCGAGCCTCTCTTGATGCTGTTTCTTTTGAAAAAGATGACCTGGTCATCCTCAATGATCCCTACAAGGGAGGAACTCACCTCCCTGATATAACCTGCATTTCCCCTCTGTTTGTGGATAACCAACTGGCCTTTATCGTGGCCAATCGTGCCCATCACTCCGATGTCGGGGGCATGACTCCAGGATCTATGCCCTTGGCCTCGGAAATTTTTCAGGAAGGCCTGATCATCCCACCCTTGAAAATCATACAAAAGGGCAAACAAAACGAGGCTCTCTTCAACCTCATTCTTTCCAATGTGAGAACACCAGAAGAAAGAAGAGGAGACATTCTCGCCCAGATCGCAGCTAACAGCATAGGGAAGCAGAGATTGGAGGAAACCATCAGAAAATACGGGCTAAAAAAGATTAGCCATTATACGAGGATTATCCAGGATTATGCAGAAAAAATTCTGAGGGAGACTATAAAAGCCATTCCTGATGGCGACTATTCCTTTGCAGATTATATGGACAATGACGGCATCACAGACACGCCCATAAAAATTGAGGTCGACGTAAGCATCCAAGGCGACAGAGCCATCGTTGACTTCAGCTCATCGGATGCCCAGGTAGAGGGAGGTGTGAATGCAAATATCGCTGTCACCTATTCGGCTGTACTGTACGTTTTTCGCTGTCTCGTGGAGGAAGACATCCCGTTCAACACAGGATTGATGAAACCTGTGACCATCATTGCTCCCAAAGGCTCTGTGGTCAATGCCCAGTATCCGGCTGCTACGGCAGGAGGTAACGTGGAAACTTCCCAGAGAATTGTCGACGTGATCCTTGGAGCCCTATCCAAAGCCATACCCGAAAGAATTCCTGCAGCTAGCTCAGGAACCATGAATAATGTAGCTTTCGGGGGATTCGACCCTGTAAAGCAGGCCAGCTTTGCCTATTATGAAACCATAGGTGGTGGAATGGGGGGAAGCTCTGAAAGGAATGGGCTGAGCGGAGTGCACACCCATATGACCAATTCTCTCAACACTCCCCTGGAAGCCTTGGAAAACTACCTCCCGATGAGGATAAAAACATATGCCTTGCGCAAAGACTCAGGAGGAAAAGGCCGCAGATGGGGCGGAGAAGGGATAATTCGTGAGTATGAGTTTTTTGTCCCAACTCAAGTTTCGATTATTTCTGAGAGGAGAAAATTCGCTCCCTACGGGGTTCTGGGAGGCTCAAGCGGAAAAAAAGGAAGGAATTTTCTTCTCTCCGGAGG
>Ga0224501_10003988_pt1 | contig 11642 bp, 9 predicted proteins | sample SF_Oct11_sed_USG_4_FD_169105 | JGI IMG/M metagenome (GOLD analysis project Ga0224501, IMG submission 169105) | Sediment microbial communities from San Francisco Bay, California, United States - SF_Oct11_sed_USGS_8_1 | ecosystem: Environmental > Aquatic > Marine > Sediment | place: USA...
AGCGGGGATTGACCCAGTGTCAACGTTAATTCTAATCGTGTCGTCACCATACTTCACTGCTGTTACAGCCACTGCTGGGTAACCACCGGTGCTCGTCACGTAGTACACTGCTATGGCTACTATGACTAATACCGCGGCCAACATCAATAGGTACTCTGTAGCGCCTTGACCCTTTTTAGACAACCTCATTTTTTTCACCTCTTTATGAGAATCTTCCTAAATTTGGGGTTATAAAGGTGCCCCCACATTTCTGGGCAAAAGTCGACATTTTTGTAGAAAGCTTAAAAGCACCCAGCATCCAACTTATTTTGATAAACTTGCAAGTTCTGAGCTGCGTCCGGCGAGCCACAAACGTCCGAAAAGCCCTTAAGCGAGCCTCAAATGAGCTTAACGAGAAGCTTGCGAAAATGCAGGGATGCATAACTCGAATGGAGGCGAGCGTCAGCTCGGGTTTGACGGGGGGAATTGCGCGCATAGCTTTGGTGATAGACGAAAGTGATGTCAAGCCAAAATGTGTCCTCTGGGTGAATGAAGTCGGCGGTAGTGAGGAGGTTGCCCTTCGTCGCGCCCAAGATAAAATAAATGTAAGGTTAGCGAAACTACGCGGGGAGATCATAGGGTTCTACCTGAAGTTCATCACCCCCCCTTTAACAAAGCGCACCTATGCCACGCTCGTCGTTGCGGTGAATGAGGAGGTACCCAAAAAAATTAGGAAGCTCAGTTTGGGGGAACGTAGAGAACGCCTAGCGGCGGTGCTTCGATTACTCGGCAATGACTCGAAAGCGATCAACCTTGTACAAATAGCCAAGAGCTTCGGCGTTTCGCGCGATACAATCTATAAGGACCTACAGGAGCTCGGCATGGAACGCTAAACTGATGCAACGCCCCCAATCATACTCTGGGCCACATAGAAGACGATTGCCGAAACTATCATAAAGGGCACGGCGAAAGTTAGACCTTTTAACATCTTGCCGTAGCGAATCACCCCGACCGCGAGTGAGCAGATGAGCGCTTGTATCACTATGTATGTCATGGCGATCGTGCCCATCTCCGCTGGCAAGCCTGCACTTGTCGCTGGGCCCCTACCTATCTGAATCCCGCTCACCGCCACCGTGAGGCCGACTATGAAGGGAACTGCAAAGAGGGCCACGGCGAGCAGGAAGAGTACTTGCTGCATGGTGGCTGCCTGCCTCTCACGCTGGATCGCGTGCACCTCCTTGATGTCCGTGGAGACTGAGTCGAGCACGCTGGCGAGAGCTCCGCCGCGTTCGATACCCTCAACAATCAGGCTAAAGGCCCGCTCATAGAGGGGCGAATTCGATCTCCGCGCTAGAGCCAAGAGGGCGTTGTCGAGGGTTCTACCCCTCCGGATTTCCGTCACCACCCGATCGAACTCATCTGAGAGTATGCCGTACTTTGATTTCACTATGTCATCCATCGCCGCGTCTATCCCTACACCCGCCCGCAGAGTGCTCGCCATCTGGCGGAGGGCATCTGGTAACACTTTCTCCAGCTCAGCAGCCCTACTCTGGGCCAGATAATAGGGTATTCCAATCGTCAGCGCTGGAAAGGTTGCAACGGCTACAAGAATCGCGAACAGAGGTGCTGGAAGGGGGAACTGTAGGAGCATGCCTATGAGACCCGCTGCCACACCCACGAGTATCGTCGCTAGGAGAGTCACACCCACGTATTCCTCAGCGGCGAGCGCGATTTTCGTTGACTCCAGCCTGTGGTCGAGGTTGTGCAGGAATTTCTCTGGAAACACGCGCTTCGCAAACGCCGTCATTTTTTTAATCAACCCCATCTTCATAACCTCGGCTCGAAGCGTTTGATCATCATAACGAAGTATAACAACATGAATGGGATGATAATCAGAAAGAGGACTGCCGCACTCGTTGAAGTAAACATCATCCCACCCATTCGGCCACCCACCGCTATCATAACCAGAAGCATGGCGGGGATGACCGCGGAGGCAAACATGTAGATCATCGTGAGCATGTTGAGTGACTGTGTGTAATCGCGTAGTTTCATGCGCATCTCGAAAGCTGTTTCATCGGCCAACGTGTGGAGGATGCCAGCCAAGTCGCCGCCCGTCCGTAAGGTGCGCTGAATCTGGCGAACTGCTCGACGGAGCGGCTCGGAGTCCACCCGCTGGGTCATCGTCGTTAGTGCCTCTTCCGTGCTCATCCCTGTATGCATGTCACGGATGACCCTGTCAAACTCTTCCGAGAGAGCGCCATAATCAGCCCGACTAACTGAAGTAATCGTTTCTGGGAGGCCTATGCCAGATGAAAGCTGCGTCGCCATGTGCCTCATAGCGTACGGGATTACGCGATTTACCCCAACTACGCGCGCCTTAGCCTTACGCTTTGGTTGAGTCCTACTGAAAACCAGTACGAGCGGGAACGCAAACGCTCCACCCACCAAGGCAAGTAAAATGGGCAAAAACAGGAGCATAAAGACGAATGCAAAAACACTCACGATGAGGCTCACCCCGATCATGAGTGCCACGTAATGCGTAGGAGCAATCTTGATGTTAGCCTTGTAGAGATCCCCATCCAACCCCTTAAAAAACTTGGCCAATCGCTGCGCCGGGCGCTTGAGGGGGGAATAAAAAATCTCAGAGAGGCGCTCAGATAGCGACCTCTTTAGCTCCACACGCACCTCCCATTTTTTCTCCTCCCTCAGCTTACGCTCTGCAGCTAGTTCTTCCTCACGCAAGGTTTCGAGCCGTTTTAGTTCGCGCAGCCTTAGGGTAACTTCATCAGCCTTTTCCGAAGATTTGGGTCCTTTCGTAACTTTGACGGCCTGACCCACACGCTGTGCCGCCGTGCCTGTTTTTATCACACCGCCGCCAACTTTAGAGAAAAATCTCTTAACCGAACTCGGCTTTTTAGCTTTTTTCTTAGGCATGGAACCACTAACGACGCTTCGTGCCCTTTTCGGCCCGCACGCGCTTTAGCATTCCCGCCGGGTCTAGGTAGTATTCTTGGATGATCCTACCCACCTCGAAAATATTTCGCATGCCTTCATGTTTCATCCACTCCAGTACTGTCGCACGTTTCTGGAGTTCGATCTCGATGTCGTTCCCGCTAATCCCGCTAAACTCGGCTATCGTGCGCTTGATCTTGCTTGGGACACCAGTCGGCTCGACCACGTCCGTGCGGGGATTCCACTTGAATATGCGGCTGAGCTGAGGTTTGCCGCCCTCCAAACCAGTAACCTCGGAGACCTCGGTAACTCTTCGAATCTGCCCTTTCTGACGGTGGTAGATGCGTTGTTGCATCACGATGATATCGAGGGCCGGGATCATTATGGGGGCCACAGCCATCGGGGGCTCGGTCAGGCGGGAAATCGTCTCGGCCGCGCTGTTTGAGTGCAGGGTGCCACAGCAACCATCATGGCCGGTATTCATCGCGGTGAACATCGTCTGTGCTTCGGGGCCTCGAACTTCTCCCACGATCATCCGGTCCGGCCTCATCCGGAGTGCATTTTTAACCAGATCATTCATCGTGATCTCTCCGCGCCCTTCAACGTTTGGCGGGCGCGTCTCAAATCTAACCCAGTGTTTATGGGAAAGTTGAAGCTCGGCGGTGTCCTCGATCGAGAGGATGCGCTCCCGTTCGGGGACGAAAGTGATGGCGGCGTTGAGCATGGTCGTCTTTCCACAGCCCGTCCCCCCCGCGAATAGGATGTTTGCGGGCTTTATGCCAAATCCATCCACGACCAGCCAGAGGAACGCCGCTAGATCTGTTGAGAGGGTGCCCAAGTTTAGGATGTCGATTACCGTGAGCGGGTCCTTGCGGAACTTTCTTATTGAAATCGTCGGCCCATCAAGAGAGACCGGCGGTATGGTCGCGTTCACCCGGCTTCCATCGGGCAATCGCGCGTCGAGCAAGGGCGTCTGCTGGTCTATCCGTCTGCCCACGACACGCGCCATTTTGTCTATGAGATATTTGATCGATTCTTCACTCTCAAAGACCACGTTCGTGGAGCACATTCCGTACTTTCGATGGTAGACGTAAACGGGCTTGCCCACCGCCGTCACCAAAATGTCTTCAAGTTGATCATCCGCGATTATAGAATCGAGTTGGCCATAACCGATCATGTCCCGCACGGCAGCTTCTCCTAAGTGATTTAGCCTTCCGGACGAGAGATACATCCCCTTGGCCTCGCTTTCGAGTATTTTTAGAACCTCACGCATGAGGATGCGCCGATGTTCAACTGGATCAGAGATCTTGTCCAGATCGATACTGACTTCCTCTATCGCCTTCTCTTTTGCAGTCTCGAGTAGCTTTAATTCCTGTTTCGTCAGTTCCGGCAATTTCAACCTGTACATCGGCAGAACTTTGTCTTTGATATTTACTATTTCGGTCTGGCCGTAGCTATCAACCACTTTCCCAACTTTTGCTGCAGCTTCTCTGACAACTGCTGCGGGTGGGGCGAGTTCCTCTGCAGGCTTTGCGGTTGGTTTGCTTTCGGTGGGTGGTGCGCTTGTCAGAATTTCAGATAAAAGTCCCTCACCCTCGCCAGCCAAAACTTCAAGCTCTCCACTTAGAGCTTTCTTCCGCGGTCTCGCGTTTTTATTGGCACGTATCGCCCGTTTTTTCCTTGCCACTTACCCCGTCACCCCCTAAAGTTAACCGTATTCTAAGCAAATTTAAGTTTATCCTCGGATTTTGCGAATGCCTGTTTTAGCTTTATAAATACAGGGAGAGTGCGTAAAGTGGCCATTTAAGTGTTGAGTGAAGCACCCAACAGTAGAGTTAGTGTTGGAAAGGAAAAACCCGGGTTTCGTCTGCCGTTTATTTAAAACGGGAATTCAGTTTTTTAAACACAAATTCGCGATGATGAACGAAATTGGCCCCCGATGTCTCCGACACAACTAACAGCGGACTTCATTGGCTGTCTTTTAGACGTCCTTCACCCGCTAACCCTCGATGGCGGATTTTCTCGGGAGCCGCCCGCCGTGTTCCGCACCAGGGTTGTCTCGAAATCATCACTAGGTGCTCCCGCCAATCGCTCGGACGAGGACCCAATTTTGGTACGATTGCCGACGGGTTGCTCCAGTGTTCCCGCAGTGATGCACTGGCGCTCATAAATCACGTCAGCTCTCGATTACCGCGGATTGTTCCTTCATCGCAGTTTAAGTTGGTTTTTTGTGGAGTAAAAGCCTTATCTTTTCAACTCAAGCTCAAACGCCGCAACCGGGTGCTCGAGCTCGAATCCTAGGATGACCTCTGGATGCATTTCACCAACAATGCCCAAGCTCCTACCATCGGAGACGAACTCAGCCGCTCGACCTTCTAAGAAGCTGGAGTGCTCGACGGGGCGGACCTCGTAAACAATGCCTAACTCTCGGAGCAAGGCCTCCGCAACCGCTTTGATATAGGTGAATCCTGCTTCCTCACCTATCACCATCGCTGCGGCACGGCGCACGCCTCTAGCACTAGTTTCAGCTTGGTCGTCAAGCACCACGACATCACCCACCTCAAACACGCGCTGTGGCAAGGGGTTGCGTCGGTTCGCCTGCAGCACCGAGAGCAAGCAGGGAAGTAGCGAGTTCCTGATGATCGTGTACTCCTCCGACACCGGATTCGCAATCTCCGCAGCCTCGCCTCCCACGCGCATGAGTTCGAAATTCGTGTGCGGGTTGGTGAGAGTGTAAGTCATGGCCTCCATGAATCCCAGCCCCGTCAAGACTCGTCTGGCCCGCTCGCTGAGTCTCTCAACCGGTGCCCGCTCGCCCGTGGTAACCACCTTGGGCAGCGTGGGCTCTAGCCGGTCGTAGCCGTAGCCTATGGCTATATCTTCTATGAGGTCAACCTCGTGCATCAGGTCGCCTCGGTAGGGCGGGGCCAGCAGCGTCAGGATTTCACCTTTGATGCCCGCAACGTCGTAGCGCATACTTTTCGCAATATTGGCTATTCCCTTCGGTTTCAGGTTGAGGCCTATGAACTCGTTTGTGGCGCGCGTGCTCAAGCGATGTCGGCTGGGGCGAAGGTTGGGCGTTCGAACGCGTCTACTCGGGTACTTAACCACGACTGACTGAAGCCCAAAACCCCGCTCCGCAAGTCCGGTCATCAAGATCGTTAGGGATTGGTTCGCCACGCGCTCGTCCTCGCCCGTGACATCAATGAAAAGTCGCTTTGTGGTGCTCGTGACGCGCGTGGATTCGCTGTTGATGATTGGGGGCATGGAAAGCACCACACCTTGAGCGTCGATTAGTAGTGGGTAGCGGGGCCACTCCTGCATGATTGATCCATACTCGATGCCCTTCGGGTGTTCGCGCAGGATATGAGCTGGCGTGAGTTCCCGAGCGAATTCCAGCGGGACGAAGCGGATGCCATCTGGCAGCGTGGTGGTGTAGTGTACGGGTGGCTGGATGGTGTCGAGGTCGTAGACGCCTATCGAGCCCCTGCGCCGATTTCTGCATAGTGAGGCGTGAAGCTTTTCTTGGACCTGCATGAGCGATGCCACAATTTCATCGGTCAGTTTCACGTTTGTCACGACGCCAGCCGCGATAAAGGGTCGGATGGCATCAACGCTCTGGTCAACCTCGACCGTCACTTCGGACGCGCTCAGCTTGTAAAGAGGTAATCCTGTCTCCACACCTAAAAACCCTTTAAGTGCCCGTGCTACTCCTTCAGGGCTGAGCAGGTCCGGGCGGTTGTGCGTGATTTCAAGCTTGAGTTCGTCGCCGGCGGCCTCGGCCTCTATCCCCAGCATGCCCAAACGCTCACAGAGTTGCTTCGACTCAATCCGCTTGCCAACCAGCTTGTAGAGGTCGCGGTAGCTGACGGTAATCGAGGGCATCTAAATCATCCTCCTCGTGCGAAGCCATTCGAGATCGTTGTTGAAGAGGTTTCGAATATCTTCGATACCCAGCCGAATCATGGCCAGGCGCGAGAATCCAATCCCCCACGCTAGGACGGGGTGTTTGACGCCTAGCGGGCGGAGTAACTCAGGTCGGAACATCCCCGCGCCCAAAACCTCAAGCCATTCACGCTTTTCGGGGAAGTACACGTCCGCTTCTGCAGATGGCTCGGTGTAGGGGAAATATCCTGGCCTGAACCTTATTTTCGAGAACCCCAGCTTGACCATTATTTGTTTGAGATACCCTAGCATGTCGCGCAGCGTAAGCTTGGGGTCCATCACTATCCCCTCGGCTTGGTAGAATTCGGCGAGATGTTTGTAGTCGATTTTTTCATGGCGGTAGACGCGGTCAATGCAGAACACCTTGGCTGGCGGCTCCGGATGTGAAGCCAAGTAGCGAACGGTCGCGGCGGTAGTCTGCGAGCACAGTATTGGCCTTTGACTGATGTCGACGCTGAATTTGTAACCCCAGCCTGTCGACCCTGCAACGCCGCGCTCGTGCGCCGCTGCTACCCGTTTGACCAAAGCGGGCGATGGCAGTTTAGTCCGCTCCGGCTTCGAGAGCGAGAGGCTGTCGTGGATTTCTCGAGCGGGATGATCTTGAGCTTGAAAGAGGGCATCGAAGTTCCAAAACTCCGATTCGACCATGTTACTTTTGATCTCGACGAACCCCATCTCGAGCAAGATCTCGCGGAGCTCGTCGATGACCTGTTGCTGGGGGTGAACCTTTCCTGGATGAGCAGGGGTCACTGGGGCTACCACATCGTAGCGCCTGAACTTTATCTCTCGCCAGCGCCCGCTAGTGAGCAGCTCGTGGCTAAGCTCGCTCACCTCCTCAACAGGTTTGATGCCCAGCTTCAGAGCCTGATTTCCTAGCTCGGACAGCTCCAGCTCGCGCCATGTTTCCTCCTCGACTTTAACCAGCTTCCGCTCCACCAAAATGCGAAGCGGTTCTTTCATATCAGCAGGCAACTCGTCTACGTTGCGCGCTTGGGCTGCTAGCAAATCGAGCAGCTTTTCGTCGGCTGACTTCTGGGAGAGTGCCTCGCTGCCGCTTTCGGTCATGGCTAGCACGGTCTTTTCATCTTTCTTGGTAAATTCAGCCCAGCCCTTGCGCTTGAGCCACACTAGAGCGATATGTTTTCGTTCTTCACTCAGGTTGGCGCGAGCAGCTACCTCGTTGACGGTTTCCGGGCCGCAGCTGGCCAAAGTCACCAGCATCTTACGTTCGGGCAACCCATCACGCGCGTACTCTAGACCTTCCGGGAGGATTGCGGCTTTCGAAGACTTTTTCTCCCGCACACCCACCAGACCATGTTCGGATAGGGCGAGCACAGCCCGCATTATAGTGGACTGGTCAAGGTCGGCGTGTCCAGCGAGGTCTGAGATTCCAGCCCTCCCGCCAAGCTCTTGGAGAGCGAGCAGGACTTTTTTCTCCTGGAAGCTCAGCCCGTCGATGGTCGCGTGGAGATCCAACTTCAACCCCAGAAACACAAGGTGAGAAGGAGTTATGAGGGTTACGGGGCACGGTTTTTCCCCAAACTAGAGGTATAGAAGGGAAAAAAATTGCTATCTTGATTTAGTGCTCAAAAAGGCGCGTTCATCATTTTCTCCTAATGAGTATTTACTTCCAAACATTACATAGTGGGTAAACTTAACATATCCGCAAAATGTCATACAAAATTGTTGCCTGCGCATTAAAAACTCGAAATCGTCAAGTAGATTTTTACTCATCTGAAATGCTCGTAACCGCGGTCTGGCAACGCTCGTGTCTTTCCCTTGGCTCTGATAAAAACTCCCTTGCCTCTGGCTACACATCCAATCGTGGTTGCCGTTGTGCCCATGCGCTTGAGCGTCAGCCGAACTTTTTCCCAGCCTCGCGGGCGGACCGTGAAGAGCAATTCAAAATCTTCCCCTCCGAAGAGTACGAAATCATCTAAATTGAAACCATGCTCGACCGCAAATTTTCTGACAAGCGGGTGTTCGGGTAAAATATCGCGGTCAATAACAATTTTCACCTTGCTCTCCTTCGCAAGCTGCCAGAGGTTTGCCGCTAGCCCATCCGTCACATCTATCGCCGATGTGACGAAGCCACTCCGCGCCAAAGCTCTACCTTCCCGCACGCGCGCTCTCGGTTCGAGCTGGGTTCTGACCAGCGCGCGGTAGTTCTTGACCGGAAGCCGCTTTAGCAGGAGCTTCAAACCCGCTGCGGCAGCTCCAAGTTTGCCGGTTACCGCGATGAGGTCACCAACCCTCGCTCCGGAGCGCATCAAGAGATCCCGCCTGCGAGCCACGCCGAAAGCCATCCCCGATATAATCATCTCTTCGCTCTCGTCCAAGTCTCCACCGACAACGTAAGTGCCATGTTTGCGCGCGGCCGCATCCATGCCTCGCACGAGCCGCTCGACAAATTTTACCTTAAGCCTCCTCGGCAGCCCCACCGAGAAAATCAACCCTAGCGGTTCCGCGCCCATCGCTGCTAGGTCACTCAGGTTGACCACGACTGCCTTGTGGCCCATCTGCTCGGGTGAAGTACCGGGTGGAAAATGTCTGCTTGCGACGAGCATATCAGTTGTCACGACTGCACACTTGCGACTATCCAAATCTAGCGCGGCTGCATCATCGCCTATGCCTACCCTGACGCGAGCTCCACGCTTGCAAATTTTGCGGGCAAGCTCGACAAGTGTTCTTTCGCCAACATCGCTCAGCTTCATCTCTTCACCCTAAAGGAGAGGTAGGTTGCCCGTAAGCGGGTCCACAACCTCGTTTAGCGCTGGGCCGATCGCGAGCACCGTCGTCGTACTTGGGGGCAACTCGGTCAACCCTGCATCCTGGATCAGCTCAGCGGGAATGCCAAGCTCCTCCGCGCGCTTTTGCAGCCTTCGTAACTCCTGCTCGCTCGCCACTTTAACCACAACTTTTTTCTGCCCCTCGCTCAACCAAGCTTCTGACCATTCGCGGTGCTCTTTGCGTGCTCGTTCAAAAGCAACAACCGCGCCATGTGCAACCTGCGTCGCGAGCTTTCCCGGACTCATCTCAAGGTCGGTTCGAACGACGATGACCTGCTTGTACTTAAACACTTTCACCACTTTCTCGATTCTCCTCGGAGGGTTGGGGCGGTTGAGTCGGCTGCTCTTCGGGTGGAGTAGTTGGTTTCTCCTCAGGTGGAGTTGGCAGCTCTTCGGGTGGGGGTGGCAGCTTGGGCGGGATTGGTTTTTCCTCGGGTGGAACTGGCTTGGGTTTGGGCGGCCTCAGTTTACTTATCTTTCGCATTAATGCACGCTCATAAATTATTGCCACCTCAAGCCCCCCCCGCCAGTATGATATGAGCGCGAAAAGCAGGCATACGCCAAATACGGCTAGCACGAATGGTACCAAGGTGAGCATTTTCAAACTTGGCTGTACGAGCACAAAACCGAGGTAGATGAGCACAAGTACACCTAGGCCTAAGCTAACCCCCATGCGCTGCCAGAAATCGAGGCTCTCCTTACGTGGGTAGAGCACGAGCGTGAAGAGGAAGCCTGGTACCATCAGGAGAAACAGGCCGAAGAGCACGTACGCGAGCACATCTAGCATCCAATCACTCGTTAGGGTTATCTACTGAGACTTAAAAAAGTTGTAAGGTGCTGGATTGCGAGTAGATATCGCTGTGGTTGGCGGCGGACCTGCGGGATGTTTCGTCGGAGAGGCGCTTGCCAAGCGTGGTTTTGAAGTTGTAATTGTGGAAGAACATGGTGAAGTCGGGAATCCCGCCTGCTGCGCTGGCATAGTCGGGACAGGTGGTCTCCAGGAGTTGAAAATCAAACCTAGAAAATGGGTGCTCGGGAAGCTTCGTCGCGCCGTTTTTTATCCCCCATCTAACAAGCCCGTTGAGATAACCCGCGGCAAGGTGGAGGCATTCGTGATCGACCGTGCCGCCTTCGACCGAGAACTAGCGAGGAAAGCCGTGAAGGCTGGGGCCACTCTGCTCCTAAGGACGAGATGCGTGGGGCTCAAACTCGGGCGCGAGCCTGTGGTAAAGCTCAAGGGCGCGCGCGAAACCGAGGTCGAGGCACGCTTGGTGGTTGGCGCGGATGGCCCAGCTTCAATCGTCGCGCGAGAGGCAGGTTTGTTGAAAACTTCACGCTACCTCAAATGCGCTCAGCTCGAAACCTTTGCGAAAGTCCGGTCCGACGCCACCGAGCTTTACTTCGGCAGCTCGTTTGCGCCGGGCTTCTTTGCTTGGCTGACTCCGGCCGGCGATCTCTGCCGCGTGGGGCTCGGCACTTCCCAAGGTAATGCCCTCGGGAAGCTCCTCTCTTTTATAAAGACGTGTCCAACAGCATCCACCAAGATTCAATCCAACAAAATCCTTAACCTCTACACTGGACTCATCCCCGAAGCACTGACGAGGAAGACCTATGCCGACCGCGTGATGCTGGTGGGCGATGCCGCTGGTCATGTCAAGCCTCTCACGGGCGGCGGCATTCACGTCGGGCTCTCTTGTGCCCAACTCGCGGCCGAAGTCGCAATAGATGCGCTTGGGAGTGAGCCCACCGCCAAGAAGCTTCGTGCGTATGAACAAGCTGTGATGAAGAGATTTGGTCGTGAGTTTGAGTTGGGAATTCGTGTACGCAGGATTTTTGAACGAATGACCGATGAGGATTTAAATTCGATATTCGAACTCCTGAAGAAAGAAGACATGCGAGCGTTGGTGCTCAAACACTTTGACTTCGATCGCCATGAAAAACTCTTCCGAGCCCTCCTAATCAATGCACCGCGGTTGC
>Ga0224501_10003990_pt1 | contig 11642 bp, 8 predicted proteins | sample SF_Oct11_sed_USG_4_FD_169105 | JGI IMG/M metagenome (GOLD analysis project Ga0224501, IMG submission 169105) | Sediment microbial communities from San Francisco Bay, California, United States - SF_Oct11_sed_USGS_8_1 | ecosystem: Environmental > Aquatic > Marine > Sediment | place: USA...
CGCTACTATGTAACTTTTCCAACATATTTGTTTGGCTACTTAAAACGATTCCTGAGTTACAGGATGATGGACAGGATTTTAATTAAGGCCGGAGGCGGTGGAAAACGTTAATGACCATTACCACCATTGATTAATACAAGTTTAACCGATTTTTTAAAGTGCTCCATACCCAGCAATGGCTCAGGTTTACCCAGGTAAAATCCTTGGGCATAATCCGCACCGAATTCCTTTAATAACTCTAAGGCCTGACTATCCTGCACATGGCCTGCGATTACTTTTTTATTTAAAATACGCGCAATTCGAATCATAAACTGCACCATTGCCTGGTCAACTTCATCATTTGCCATATTGGCAATAAAATCCCCGTTAATTTTCAGATAGTCGACCGGCATAGTTTTAAGATGTTCAAATGAGTGAAACCCAATACCAAAATCGTCCAGCGCAAAACGACAACCCATAGCAACCAGCTCATGCATTACCTGGCCAACAAAATCTATATTTTTAACGGCTGTCTGTTCGGTTATCTCAAAAATAATTAATGAAGGATCCACTTTATATTCTTTAATATATTTCTTGAGCCGAATAATAAACCCCGCATCTTCAAATGAAGCACCTGACAAATTAATTGAAAATAGAACTTCCTGATCTGATGCAGTTAACTCCGATATTTTCTTCAATGCGTTACGAACTACCCATGAATCTATATCCACTATCATCCCTAAGCGTTGAGCAGCAGACAAAAATGCATTTGGCAGCATTATTTCGCCATCAAACATCATTCTCAACAGTACCTCATAACACTGCTTATTGCCTCCATCCAGTGGTACGATTGGCTGATAATATAAAGTAAATTTATTTTCATCTATAGCTTCTTTAATGCGCTTGGACCAGCTTATATCAGCCACTTTTCTGATCTCTGCCTGCTTAACTGCATCAAACATATGATAACAATTTCGACCAGCAGACTTTGCCTGGAAGCAGGCCATATCTGCCTGTGAAAAAACCTCTTCATCTGACATGGTATCTGCATTCATCATCACCACACCGATACTGCAATAAATATTAAAAGACTGTTCATTTTCAACAAAAACAAAATTCTGCATACTTTTAAGAATTGAATCAGCAATTAATCTCGCATCTTTCGCGGTAACAGAAGAAGCAATAACAGTAAACTCATCACCACCAAAACGGGAAATCATATCCTCGCGCCGCATACGACTTTTCAGTAATTCCGCAATCTGCACCAGCAGTCTGTCACCTGCCGCATGACCAAGATTGTCATTAACATGCTTAAACTGATCGAGATCTATAAACAATAAGGCACTGGAATCATTATCTTCTTTTACTCGTTCGACTTCTCTTTTAAGGAGCATATTGAAGATCGATTTATTTAGCAGCCCTGTAAGCGGGTCATAATTAGCAAGCTGTCTCAATTCTTTATCACGCCCCTTAAGAGCGGCGATCGTAGTATTTAGCGCATTAGCAATAGCTACGATCTCGTCATCACCTTCACTTTCTACATGTACGTTAATATCTCCTTTTGCAAGTTTCGCAAGAGGCCGGCGTAAATTCATCAAGGGCCTTAATGATTTTTTTATAATAAAACGACCAGCAATAACCATAAGGAAAAACATTGCGGCAATAACCAGGCTACCGAGAATGATATTTTTCACCAGCTTCTTACGATAAAGACTAAAATCAAGACCCAGCTCGATAAACCCAATAATTTTATATGATTCTAACTGCTCACTAACCATGCTTGCTTCAAGATCGATAAGACCATCGGACTGAATTGATCTAATAACGACTGGCACTGCCGCCTGAACCAGGGAAAGTCGCGATTTTGCAGAATCAATAAAAACCGGCTCGGCAGACTCGACATTCAATCTTACGGTTTCTATTTCAAGCAATGAAAGAGGAGGAACCAGGCGAACCAGTTTTTCTTTTGAATAATATTCTGCCAGGACTGTATTGTTATCAGACTCATAATATCTAAGGTAAGCAATCTCAGGAAACTGTGACACATGATCTTCTATTGATCTAAATAACGTCTTGTCTTTACTTATATAAAGCGGTGTCCCCAGCTCATCCAGTTTTCGCAACCATTCAGTCGCCTGGTTAGAAAAATTATCCTCAATAACACTGGTTGACCCCCACCAGACTCCCGCAATCGCGACAAAATATACCAGCACACTCCATACCAGAAGAATACCAAGAACCCTGTCAACAATACTCCTTGATCGTCTTCTTGAAAAAATAGCCAGTTGCCTTAAACGAACACTGACCCGTTTTCTTAAATAAGCCAGGTAATTAACAAGCCTTCTTTTGAAAATCAAATCACTCATAAACAAACTGCCTGATAGATTTATCAATAACCAGACCAAGCTGATCCGCAACAATAGAATTTATATAAATATCACTATCAGCCACATTAGCCATGAATCCAGCTACCAGCTCATTTTTCACCAGGCCATCAATATTTTCTAAAATCGAATTAGCGATTCCCTTCCTGGAAGGAGCTATTGATATTAATCCACCATAATTTAATAACTCTGCTGAAAAAACAGCAACCTGCCTGCTTCTTTTTGAACTAAAAGACAGGAACTCTTTAAGTACGCGACCACTTAATATTCGGTTATCAGGCAATAACCAGTATCCCTGGGCTAGAGATGTTTTGTTTTTTATAAAATATAGAAACTCTTTATCGTTCGAAGCCAGCATATGCACTAACTCGATGCCATGAGACTTAGCCATTTTTTGTGCGCTGTTAATATAAGAGTCAAGACCCTCCCCTGTAATTACAACCACTGAGTTCAAATCGGGAGATAATTTTTGCCAAGTTGACATTAAGTCTTTGGCAGACGGAAAAACACTAACCCCCATGACGCCAGGCTTATTTAAATCATATTCGTAATAATTAAAAATCTGGGAAAATATAACTTTATTAGATGCCGATTCAGTCATGCTGATTGTTGCTGGCAGGCCCAGCGTAACAAAACAGTCGTAATCACCTGAATTCAGATCATTTACAATAGAATTATTTTTTATACCATCCAGTACAAATAAAGAAAAATCATGTTTTTTACTGGCTAATAATATTTCAGCAACGGAACTGTAAGCTTCGGCATCACTACTTAGTAAAATAGCAACCTTATATTTTACTTTCAGCTGTTGCTTGATAACTTCATCTTCTTTAGGCAATGCATGTTCAGTTACAGGCTGTTGAAGAGCGCAACCTGAAACAGTTAGCGCTATCCATATCGATAACCCTGTTAATACTGCCTTAACCATAAGAGCACACTTATATAATTGATATAATTATAAAAAACGATAACTTTATATAAGTGTAGTACACTTTTTAATCACAAAACCCCATGATTACAACTATAAAACATACCTGTTGTTTACCGCCATATGACAATAAACAACAGGGGCATCCACATAACTTATCAACATCAAATTAATCCCCCATCCGAATGATGAGAGCGAGGAAAAACCAGCATAATACTTCAACTATTAATTAAGCTGCATCAACTGATTTTTTTGATCGTACAAATTTAAGCTCATCATTTTCACAATCGACACTAATCACATCGCCAGGTATAAACCGACCCTGCAACAGTTGTTGTGCCAGAGGATTTTCTAATGACTGCTGGATCACTCTCTTTAATGGACGTGCCCCGTATACGGGATCAAAACCAGCCTCGCCCAGTTTATCCAGTGCTGCATCCGTTAGTTCCAGATCCATATCTTTAGCCTGTATACGTTCGGCTAAATACCCTATCTGAATAGAAGTTATTGCACGTATCTGTTCTCTACCCAGCGGCTTGAAAACAACCAGTTCATCAATGCGATTGATAAATTCAGGTCTGAAATGCTGACCAACAATATCCATGACCGCCTGTTTCATCCCGGTATAATCATCTCGTTCTGCAAATTCCTGAATCTGCTGAGACCCCAGGTTAGATGTCATCACTATAACCGTATTTCGAAAATCAACTGTACGTCCCTGACCGTCTGTCAAACGGCCATCATCGAGTACCTGCAACAATACATTGAAAACATCTGGATGGGCTTTTTCAACTTCATCCAGCAAAATAACCGAGTAAGGTTTACGGCGTACCGCCTCTGTCAAATAACCACCTTCTTCATACCCGACATAACCGGGAGGTGCACCAATAAGTCTTGCCACAGAATGTTTTTCCATAAACTCAGACATATCAATGCGTATAATGGCTTCTTCCGTATCAAATAAAAAACTTGCCAGTGCTTTTGTTAATTCAGTTTTACCAACACCGGTTGGTCCAAGAAATAAAAACGATCCATTTGGACGACCCGGGTCTGAAAGTCCGGCACGTGAACGACGAATTGCATTTGACACGGCTTCGACAGCCTCATCCTGACCAACGACTCGCTTACTTAACCCCTCTTCCATGTGTAATAGTTTTTCTTTTTCACCTTCCATCATTTTCGCCACAGGGATCCCTGTTGAACGCGAAACAACTTCGGCAATTTCTTCTTCCGTGACCCGATTACGTAACAATTTCATTTCCTGCATTTCAACCTGGGCTGCCATATCAAGTTGCTTTTCAAGCTCGGGAATTCGGCCATATTGCAACTCTGACATTCGAGCCAGGTCATTAGCGCGACGCGCTGTTTCCATTTCCAGCCTGGCCTGTTCTAACTGTTCTTTAATACTTGCACTGCCATGTAACGCTGCTTTTTCAGAAACCCAGACTTCCTCCAGCTCAGAGTATTCTTCTTCAAGCCTGACTATTTCTTCCTGTAAACGAGACAATCGTTCTATAGTTGCCTTATCACTATCCTTACTGAGTGCTTCGCGCTCAATTTTTAACTGGATTAAACGACGCTCCAGTCGATCCATTGCTTCCGGCTTGGAATCCATTTCCATACGAATACGACTGGCAGCTTCATCTACCAGGTCAATGGCTTTATCGGGTAACTGTCGATCGGTGATATAACGGTGTGATAATGTTGCCGCTGAAACAATGGCCGGATCTGTAATATCCACACCATGATGAACTTCGTAACGCTCTTTTAAACCACGCAAAATTGCAATCGTATCTTCAACCGTAGGTTCATCAACCAGAATTTTCTGAAAACGCCGTTCAAGCGCAGCATCTTTTTCTATATATTTTCTATATTCATCCAGTGTCGTTGCACCTACACAATGCAACTCACCACGAGCCAGGGCAGGTTTTAACATATTGCCTGCATCCATTGCGCCTTCTGCCTTACCTGCACCCACCATAGTATGAATTTCATCAATAAATAAAATAACCTGGCCTTCCTGTTTTGCCAGGTCATTCAAAACAGCTTTTAAACGCTCTTCAAACTCACCACGAAATTTTGCACCTGCTATCAGTGCGCCCATATCCAGTGACAGTAATCTTTTATTTTTAATTCCATCGGGCACTTCACCATTAACTATGCGCTGGGCAAGACCCTCAACAATGGCAGTTTTTCCAACGCCTGGCTCACCAATCAAAACCGGGTTATTTTTAGTACGTCGTTGCAATACCTGTACAGTTCGACGGATTTCTTCATCACGACCAATAACCGGGTCCAGCTTTCCCTGTTCCGCACGTTCTGTTAAATCAATCGTATATTTTTCCAGTGCCTGGCGCTGATCTTCAGCATTTGGATCATCCACTCTCTGACCACCACGTACCTGATCAATGGCCTGTTCCAGTTTATTTTTGTCTACTCCAAATTCTGTTAACAATTCGCCTATACGACTTTTATCATCCACACAGGCCAGTACAAAAATTTCACTGGATAAATACTGATCTTTACGTTTCTGGGATAATTTATCTGCAAGATTCAACAGGCGACCAAGCTCATTAGAAAGATGAACTTCTCCGGCATTACCCTCTACCTGGGGTACACGCTCCAGTTCTTCACCCAGCCTGGAACGCAGGCCATTAACATTTGCACCGGCAATAGTCAGCAAGTGGCGCACGCTGCCTCCATCCTGATCCAGCAGGGCAAGCATCATATGCACGGCTTCAATAAACTGGTGATCCCGACCTACTGCCAGAGACTGAGCCTCTGCCAGGGCCATCTGAAATTTACTGGTTAAACGATCCATTCTCATGGACATGCCCTCTATAATTTTCTACTAACTATAGAATGTGGGTGATTTGTTATTTTTCAAGTAACTAATTATTGACTCTTTAACAAATCTGCTGGGCTCATGGGCTTGCCAAACATAAAGCCCTGTGCAATATCACAATGATTTTTCTTAAGAAAATTCCACTGCGCCTGTGTTTCTACACCTTCAGCTATAACTTTGAGTTTCAACTTATGAGCCATGGCAATGACCGCTGCAGTTATAGCTATATCATCCTTATCATGCGGAATATCCATGATAAATGAACGATCAATCTTTAATGAATCAATCGGCAGTTGTTTGAGATAGCTTAATGATGAATAACCTGTTCCAAAGTCATCAATTGAAATCGATACACCAATATTCTTAAGTTGCTTCAGTACACTGACTGCATAATCAATATCATCCATTAAAAGTGTCTCGGTAATTTCCAGCTCAAGATTTAAAGGATTAAATCCTGTTCTTTCAAAAACGGCCTGCATCATTTCCAGCAAATCAGGATCCCTGAACTGGCGAGCTGAAAGATTGACAGATATTTTGGATAAACTTAAACCCCTGCTTTTCATTACTGACCACTGACTACATGCCTGCTTCAGAATTTTCCAGCCCAGCGGAATGATCAAACCCGTTTCTTCCGCTACCTGGATAAATTTACCAGGTGACAGGGTACCCAGTTCAGGGTGATTCCATCTAACCAGTGCTTCAACCCCCACCAGTTCATAGGTACTTATCGAAACCTGCGGCTGAAAAAGTATTTCTATCTGATCACTATCAATTGCCTTTCTGAGCTCATTTTCAGTTTCCATATGCTGTATGGCCTGAGCATTCATTTCATCTGTGAAAAACTGATAATTGTTACGTCCCTGGGTTTTAGCCTTATACATCGCAAGATCAGCATTTTTGAGCAGAATATCGGCATTTAAACTATCAGCTGGTGCCATAGTAATACCTATACTGGGGGTAACGATCATTTCATGTGAAAGCAGACGAATCGGCTGATTCATAATATCAAGTATTTTCCTGGCCACCAGGGTCGCACCAGCAACACCATCAATATTTGTTAATAAGATAACAAATTCATCCCCACCCATGCGCGCCACTGTGTCCTGATGCCTGACACAGTCTCTTAATCGATCTGCAACATGCATTAACAATGCATCACCAACATCATGACCTAAAGAATCATTGATACGCTTAAACTGATCAAGATCCAGGTATAATAAAGCTGCTTCTGACTGATTACGGGCAATATTCTTTAAGATCTGTTCTATACGATCACGAAATAAAACTCGATTTGCCAGCCCGGTTAAACTATCCACATAGGCAAGTTGTTCAATCTGGGACTGCGCCATTTTAAGCTGGGTAATATCTTCGCCTACGGCAACAAAATGACTGATTTTATTCTGCTCATCTTTAATCGGCGAAATTGACATCAATGACCAGAAAGTATCACCATTTTTCATTTTAGTTGAAACTTCCCCCTGCCAGTCATTACCAGACACAATGGCTTTCCATACATCCGCAAGTTCTGCAGCCTTGAATGCCGCTGACCTTAAAACTTTAACGTTCTGCCCAATAATTTCATCATTTTTATAATCGGTTAAAGCACAAAACCGGGGATTAACATACTGTATAACACCCATATCATCAGTAATTACAACCAGTGTGGCACTCTGTTCTACAGCACTTGATAAAAGTCTAAGCCTTATATCCTGTTTTCTATGATCCGTATCATCAACGACTTCCAGCACAGCACCCCTGTATTGATCCTGATCATCAAACATTGGGGTTAATGAAATACGCGTATAAATATTTGTGTTATCTTTATGTCTTAGCACCAGCCCTCGACTAAAAATTTTCTGACCGGCATTTTGAATAAGCAGATGTTTCCAGGCAGTTTGTTCTTCCTCTACCATAAAATCAAAAATGCTTTTATTTAACATTTTATCCGCGCTATGGCCCAGCAGATTAGCCAATGACTGATTTATAAACTGAATTACATGATGATGGTCGACCTGGCAGACACCTTGCTGCAAGTCTTCAATTAACTGGTGAAAAAAAATATTATTCTGGTTATTACTGCCCATTTTTGCTGATTCACAAGCCAGATAGAAATGTGTCTCTATATAATTAGTATTAATTCCCTGTTTAATAATAGACAGAATAACGATCTATTGCTGACAATAAGCTGCTAAAAAATCAAATAACCCGGTTTTACTTATAGATTTTGCGATGAAACAGATCAGTGCGACGACTGACCAGGCGATCAAGAAATAACATACCATCCAGGTGATCTATTTCATGCTGAATAGCCCTGGCTTCAAATCCATTACAGGTAATTTCATGTCGATCACCTGCCGGATCCATATAATTAAGAACTATGCTTTCTGCTCTAATTACATTGCCTGTGAAATCAGGCACAGATAAACACCCTTCCCGTCCCATTACCATACCTTCCCAGTCAGTTATTTCAGGGTTGATCATAATCATGTGGCCATGATTGTCACAGGGCTTTTTCATATTAGAGACATCAACAATCACAACACGCTGAAGCACACCTACCTGGGGCGCAGCAATCCCAACGGCTCCCGGGCCTGCCAGGCGCGTTTCTTCAAGATCGCGAATAAACAACTTCAGACTCTCATCAAGCTGCTCAACGGTTGCTGACATCTGTTTTAACTGATCACTGGGATAAGCCAGGATATTCAGTACCGACATTTCAGGCTCTCAGGGTATTGATTTCTGTCAGGCTGATTTCAATATCATCAGACATTTGCTGTATAGCACTGCGTAGCGCTTCCACCCCCTGCCCGGCACTGCCTTCGAGGGACATAATATAAACAGGCCGTTCTGAACTGCCGCCTACCGCCGTTTCAAGATCAACAATATGCAGACCCGCATCCGCCAGCAAACTGGTCACCTGGGCAACAATACCGGTACGGTCTGCACCGTATACAGTGATATGTACATCTGGCTCCAGTTGCTGAGGCTTTGCGGGCACATCATCATCAACGTGCAAATGTAACTGCATGGCAGTAACCACCGGCTGTAAAATCTCAGCCAGGTTCATTTCAGCCACATGGCCCACCCGCAACATCATGGCAAAATTTCCACCCAGTCTCATCATAGATGCTTCTGCCAGCTGGCAGTCAGCTTCGAATAATACTTTCGACACGGCTGCCACAATACCTTTCTGATCTGCACCAACCAGGGTCAATACACTCCAGTTCATCTTATTAAGCCTCCATCCAGATTAATGTCGCCATACGCCCGGTATCACCATCACGTCGATATGAATAAAAACGCGCACTATCCGTATAAGTACAAAAGTTTCCACCACTCACTGAACTTATATTAATTTTTTGTAAGCGAATGCGTGCAATCTGGTATATATCTGCCAGGTAGTGCCCCTGACGATGGAACCTGAAAGCAGATTCAGTTTCGGGCATCTCACTCACAAAAGCCTGCCTGACTTCTTCACCCACTTCAAAAGCATCAGGGCCAATTGCCGGCCCGAGCCAGACATGTAAATTCTCAGCGGGTTCCTGCATAAATTTAACCGTTGCCTCGATAATTCCTGCCTGCAAGCCTCGCCAGCCGGCATGAATAGCAGCCACTTTTGTACCCTGGTCATTACAGATCAATACCGGCAGGCAATCCGCTGTTAAAACCGCGCAGATAACCCCGCCCTGATCTGTACAGGATGCATCAGCCGTTACGGGCAATGTGATCCGTGCAGCATCAACCACTTCAATACCATGAACCTGGTTTAGCCAGGCAGGTTCGGCAGGCAGTGATAACTGATCCATTACTAACTGGCGATTGTTATCAACATCGGCCCGGTTATCTTTAACATGGCTGGCCAGGTTTAACCCTGCATAACTGCCCCTGCTAAAACCTGCCAGCCGCGTGGTCGTAAAAGCTTTAACATGAACCGGTGCCGGCCAGTCAGGATAAAGACACTCAATCGAGGTCATATTCGTCCCAGTCATCAACCTCTTCCATATCCTGTTCCAGTGCCTGCAATAGATTACACATATCATCGGGCAAATCAGCTTTCCAGCTCATCTTCTTACCTGTCACCGGATGAACCAGAGCCAGCCGACCGGCATGTAATGCCTGGCGTTGAAATTGTCGCAGAGCCAGCTTCAACGGTTCACTGGCACCCCTGGGAAATTTTAGTCGCCCGCCATACACCTGGTCGCCTACCAGCGGGTAGTGAATATGAGCCATATGAACCCGAATCTGATGAGTACGTCCTGTTTCAAGATTAACTTTTATCAAAGTATGCCCCCGAAAACGCTGAATGACTCGATAATGGGTGATGGCCTCTTTACCATCTTCCCTGACTGCCTGACGCTTACGATCTCGGGGATTGCGGCCGATAGCCTGCTCCACGGTACCTCCTGCTGTCATAACACCCAGCACAATGGCTCGATATTCACGCTGCACGGTTCTCGCCTGTAGCTGATCCACCAGCGACTTATGAGATTTCAGATTGCGAGCCACCACCAGCAATCCAGAGGTTTCCTTATCAAGACGATGCACGATACCAGCCCTCGGCACTTCTGCCAGGCGGGGATCATAATGCAACAGGGCATTTTGCAATGTGCCATCAGCATGACCAGCAGCTGGATGAACCACCAGCCCCACAGGTTTATTAATCACCAGTAAATCATCATCCTGGTACACAACATCCAGCGGAATAGCCTGGGGCTGACATTCGGTTTCCATGGGTAAAGAATCCAGGTGTATCTCCACCTGCTCATCACCCAGTACTTTATCTTTAGCTTTTGGTGCCTTGCCATTCACCAGCACATGACCGTTTTTAATCCATTGCTGTAAACGACTTCGAGAATAATCTGGAAACAGCTCAACCAGCACGGCATCCAGTCGCTGACGCGCATATTCTTCCGGGATTCTTACTGTTAAAATATCACTGGACATTAAGGTACAATTTATTGAACTCAGGTATAATTTGTTATTCTAAAGCAATATTAAAACAAGCCGTTAGACAAATGCGCCAATTATTCTCCATTATCCTGATATTAAGCCTGTTCACAGCTGGTTGCAGTGATGACCCAACTAAGTCAGATCCTTTTGCAAGCTGGACAGCTGAAGATTTTTATGACGAAGCAAAACGATCACTTGCAGCCGGTGAATTCCAGGCAGCTATCACTAACCTGGAATCCCTGGAAGCCCGCTTCCCATTCAGTTCCTATGCCAGGCAGGCTCAACTGGATGTTGCCTATGCCTATTATAAATTTGAAGAACCTGACTCAGCTATTGCTGCCGCTGACCGGTTTATTCGTCTTAATCCCAGGGATGCTAATGTAGCCTATGCGCTTTATCTAAAAGGCCTGGCAAATTTTAATCGTGGCAAGGGCATAATGGACTCCTGGTTCCCCAGAAACCTGGCTGACCATGACACCAAAACCATCAAAGATGCAATTCATGACTTTTCAAGCCTGGTAAGACGTTTTCCAGACAGCAAGTATTCTGCTGATGC
>Ga0224501_10003991_pt1 | contig 11641 bp, 8 predicted proteins | sample SF_Oct11_sed_USG_4_FD_169105 | JGI IMG/M metagenome (GOLD analysis project Ga0224501, IMG submission 169105) | Sediment microbial communities from San Francisco Bay, California, United States - SF_Oct11_sed_USGS_8_1 | ecosystem: Environmental > Aquatic > Marine > Sediment | place: USA...
AGTCGTGCAACCGGCAATGAGCAACTCGCTTCACGCCAGGCAAGCAGCGTTAAAAGCTCAATTGGTGGCTCAGGTGGCCGTGGCCGTAGTAGCTCAGGTGGCGGCTCCTCGCGTGCCGAGGAAGAAATCGAACTGGTCTTCCAGAAGAACAAAGGTGCCATTTTCAGTATCTACAATCGTGCACTTCGGAAAGATCCCACACTGCAGGGCAAGGTTGTACTGGAACTAACCATTGCACCGAATGGCCAGGTGATAAAAGTCCGTATTGTTTCCAGTGAATTAAAAAATAAGGCACTGGAAAACAAACTCATCGCTCGTATCAAATTATTCCGCTTTGCGCCCAGACAAGTCAGTACCGTTACTGTCACCTACCCGATTGATTTCCTGCCCTCATAGCCTGAAAATACCCATCTAAAAAGGGATAAAATCGGCCTTTGTGAAAGGGGTCACAGTCCTCCATACAAAGATCGACTATTTTAATATTGGGTCGATGACACTTTTAAGCTCTGGACAAAGTCTAAATCACTAGTCCGAGAGCGTCTAATTGTACAATTTTTAACCAGGATATTTATTTATTCCGATGAGCGCTGTCAGTAAATTTCTCGAGAAAAAGTATCTCAAATCGCTTGAGTTACTTAATGTGCTAAGTAGCGATAAGCTCGACGATATTATTCGACAATCCACGGTGGAAAACCTGCCTGCTGGCCGAACCTTATTTCGCCAGGGTGAGAAAGACAGTAATGTCCTCTATTTATTATCTGGCCAGATCGAATTACTCACCAGCGGTGCTGCATCAAAATCTAAGGTATTAAAAGCCAAGTCTGACGAAGCTCGCTCTCCCATCGCAAACGCGACCCCTCGACCCTGCACCGCAAGAACAAAAACTGCCTCCAGTATTCTATATATTGACGCCTCACTGCTAGAAATTCTGCTTGATGACAATCAGTCAGGTGAGTATGAGGTCACTGAAATCGGTGTGTCTGATGAAGCTACTGACTGGATGATGAAATTTCTCCAGTCGCGTGCCTTTCTCAGCATCCCCACTGATAACATTCAGAGCCTGCTCATGCGCATGGAAGAAGTTCCTGTTAAAGCGGGACAGAAAATTATTAAGCAGGGTGACAAGGGTGATTACTATTATGTTGTAAAACAGGGCACCTGCGCCGTATCACGTCGACCTATCCCTACGTCTGAAGAAGTTCGACTTGCTGAACTCAGCATTGGTAACGGCTTTGGTGAAGAAGCACTGATTACAGATGGTAAAAGAAGTGCCAACGTCACTATGCTCGAAGATGGCATACTTATGCGTCTTTCAAAAGAAGATTTTAAATCAATACTGTTTAAACCACTAATGCAGTACATCGACATCGGCACTGTGATCAATAAAAAAAATCCCACCATGTCAATTATCGATGTCCGCCAGAAAAAAGATTTTGAAAATAATTCATTTCCTCATTCGGTTAACATTCCTTTATCGATGCTACGCCTGCGTATTCCCACTCTCGACCTCAATCGTGAATACCTTAGCTATTGTGATAATGGTAAAGAAAGTGCAGCTGCTGCATTCCTGCTGAATCAACATGGCTTTAATTGTAAAATCATTGAAGGCCAGCTTGCGAAACTGGAATCACAACCCGTCAAGGAAATGGCCAGGAAGAAAAGCATACCTGCTCCTGTACCTGTTGCCAGGAAAAAGACCGAAGATAACAAAGTTGTACCATTACCGAAGAAAGAGGATAAACCCGCCAGGAAAACTCCCGAAGTTAAAAAAGAAACGCTATCCAGCGTGGAAAAATTACGTGAGGCCGCAAACAAGATTCATCAACAAGCCGATAATCTTGTACACAAGACAGATCACCATGACACTAATTCACGGACAGATATAAAACAGCCAACATCGACACCGACCAATAATCCTAAAGTCACACGCAAACCATCGGCCAGTAAACCTACCACAGCTAGTGTTACGTCGACACCTGTCATTGATCCTGTACTGACAGCCAAGAAAGAATCAGCCAGGATATTAACTGAAGCCAATAAGGTTAAGCAGGCTGCACTGGAAGAAGCCGCTCGACTTAAAAAGGAAATCGAAGCTAATGTAACAAATATAGAGGCGAGAGAAACTGCACGTCTTAAAAAGCAATTAGAAGAAACACGTAAGCGCGCTGAGGCCTCCATTGAACAAAACAAAAAACTGGCTGAAGATATGCGTCAACAGGCTGAGCAGGAAAGAGCTCAGATCATTGCGCAGGCAAAACGTGAAGCTGAAGAACTTAAAAATGAAATTTCTCAGTTACGCCAACAGGCCAATTTAGAACAACAGGGTATTAAGAAACAGATCGAGTCTGAAATTCTAGCGGCCAAGCAGCGTGTTCGTGAAGAAGCAAAACGCATTGCTGAAGAAGAAGCGAACCAGGAAGGCGAACAGATTATTCAGCAAGCCCGACTTGAAGCTGAACAGCTTAAACAGGAAATCGAGTTATTACGTGCCAAAGCCGATGAAGAACAGAGAGAAATCCGCCAGAAACTTCAGCAGGAAGTAGAACAGGCCAAACAACAGGCTGCTGAAGAAGCGCGCATAGCTGCAGAAGCAGAAGCAAAAGCGATTCGCGAAAAAGCCTTAAAAGAAACTCAAAAAATAAATGATGATATTCAGAAAACGAAAAAATTATTAAAAGAACAGACAAATCGTGCCAGAAAAATCACAACCATTTCTCATGAAGATGTTTTCACTCTTGATGAAGAACTCGCTGCGGCACCTGTTGAAGTTTCCATAGCTGATGAAAAAGCGGCTGAACTACTCGCAAAACAGATCAAACAGAAGCTCAATGAGACTGAGCAACAAAGACAATCAGAAGAAGCACGTCATAAAGAAACAAAATCGACCATTAAAAAACTCAAGGACAGAACCATACTGGAAAGTGACAGCGATGTGTTCATATTTAAATTCCCAAGCAAGAGTGTCGAACCTAAACAGCCTGAGCCCATAAAACAGCAGTCTGCACAGGAAAATATCAGCAATATATTTTTGCAGGAGCAAGACGATGTGCTTCTGATCCAGCTACCGGATCCAGTCGAACAGGCTGCCGATGAGCCTGTTAAAATTGAATCCACAGACTCACCCTCTGGATTCAACCTTGTACTCGACAATAATATTGAAAACGCCCGCTATGCCTATCCACAGGCTAAAAAGAAGAAAAGTTTTATCGCCGCTGCCGCCAGTGTTTTGTTGATTATTGCTCTAAGTAGTGTTGCTTATACAACGAAAATTCAGCTCAATTTCACCGAAGTATCCGCTATCGACGGAGAGAACTTGCCTGCAAAACCTGGAACAATTGCAGCTGCTGAGGAAAAGGTGCGTTATGAAGCCGAATTAGAATTTAAACGCAAACTCGCTGGCCTGAAATAACAATCTCTACTTCTTCCCTTTTGTTACATATTTAAATATTGCCGCCTTCAATGGCCAGCCCTTGTCATTAGTTACAACAACCGTCCATTTTCCTGTTTGTTTTGGTGACAAGCTATGACTTGAAGAAACACGAACACGTTTTTTGCTTACCTTGATCTTTTTTTCTTTTATTACTTTGCCATTATATTCCCATCGGTGAATAACAGTTCTACCCTGCATATTTCGAAGCTCTGTAAAGAAAAATATATTTTTCTTGTTATTCTCCAGAATTAGCACTTCGTTTTGCGGCTCATTATTTTTTATTGTTGTTGTAAATAGCGCCCTAACGACATCACCGTTAAAGCTATCGGCAAAGATAGTCGGCGATAAAGCAAATAAGGCAATAGATATGATAGTTTTTTTCAAGCCGGCTTCCTCCCAAAAACCCAGTGGCAATTATTTTACACCGAATTTTCTATCCTATGTGAGTTCGAATAGCCTTCTTTTTCATTTTGTTTTAATGTTTCTTTTAGTTTGTTCCAGTACTCGTTTAGTTCTTCACTAATTTCACCTTCACTGAAGAGTTGAATATTCTGTTTTATTTCATTAATGGTTGTAACTTTGGCAGGCTTCCCCTTTGGAAAAACACTATCGTAATCAAACACGACATATCCCTTAACAGGGGCGCCAGGAATAAATGATTTAATTGTGACTACGTCAAGCTCAAGCTGAGGTAGCGGGTTTTTAAATGTATAGCTGCGTTTATTAACCACCTGCGTCCATTGATGAATATTTTCTGAGGCAAAAATCATACCGCGGTAAGATTTTATATTTAACACCAGAATCCCCTTAGGGGTTAAAATTACCCAATCAATAAATGATGATCCTTCTACCGCATCAGGAATAATAACATTGCGTATTGCTCGTTTGCTGATCTTCTTAATCAAGCGGGCGTGATTATTTTTGGAAAAATATCCTCGTAGCACCTTAAACAGGGCTATTGCCAAAATCACTGTGGCCGCAAGAGGAACCCCAATTTTTAGTAGCAGCTGCATATCTGTCATTGACTCTATTCCACCCATTCAAATATTTTTAAACCACACTATTATTGATAATTTGATATCGTCTCATCCTGGAAATCCCCTATACTTACAGCCGAGCTTTAAATTATAGATAAGCCAGGGAGCAGAAATAGGGAAAAATATGACTTTTTCCGTTAGCCTGTTCTAGTTTTATAAATAAATACAGGATTTACTCTTTATACTAGATGTAGTTCGGCCAAATATCTTTCAACTTTAGGTTTTGGGGAAAAACCATATTCAGGCATCCATCATCGTCGTATACAGGCACAAGAGAACAACTCCATGACTGAACAACATATTGATAAAATCCAGGCTGCTGAGCAGATCCTGAACGACTACGGGAAAATACTCGCAAATATCACTGATATGGGTTATGCCCACCCTGTATCACTACTGCCACACACTAAAGACCAGATTAAGGATGCCATTCAATTGATCCTGAAAGAAATCGGCGATGAAAATAAAGATCTCCGCAATAGTCTGTTTGAAGCCTATGTTGTACTCGCCAAATTCATTCCGGATGAAGATGTCGGTATTGTCGAAGATGGCCAAACTGCCATTACTGGGGAAGCTAGCGATACCAGTGTTGAGGATGTTGATAATGCTGCTAAATTAATTAACAGCATTAAACTGGAAATGGAGTCACTAACCGAAGATTTGAAAATATTTCTTAGCTGAATTTTGCGAGTAATTTTTTAGCTTCGTCAAAATTCAGAGCAAGAATCCCAACCGGGTCGCGCTTACCTTTAACATTAATATTCTGAACCTTGCCATGCCAGAACTTCTCGGGTAGTTGTTTAAATGAATATTCGCTAATGACAATATCCTTATCGAGTACCTTGGTCGAACTTTCCATTCTAAAGGCAATATTCACTGCATCGCCTAATGCAGTATTATCCTGACCGAAGCCACCTACTGAGGCCGTACCCGTATTCAAGCCAACCCCGATTTTTAGTTTATCGGGAAGTTCATCTTTATATTGCTTATTAAGCTCTTCGGTAAAATCATTAATTTCCAATGCAACCTGTAACACCTGTGCAACGGTTCTTGCCCCTTCATCATCGGCCTCCCAGCGAGCAAACACACAGTCGCCAATAAACTTATCAACCAGGCCTCCAGACTCAATGACAATATTATTGATCTGATGAAACCAGCTATTCATGATCTTGGTTAAGGTATGAATCGGAACGCGCTCAGAGAGTGAGGTAAAATCGCGCATGTCGGCAACAAGGATAGTGATCTGCTTCAGCACCGGCGCATCACGAATAATGGTCTCTACCATTGAGACGCTATCAACTAGATCTTCGCTCTTATTGGGTTGTTTAAACAGCATGTCAAACTGGCCAATTGAAATGACATCACCATCGACCAGTAATTTTGGTGCGACAACACGTTGCTGATTAATAAAACTGCCATTAGCACTACCACTATCAACCAGATAATAGTCGCCATGCGCCATACGCCGTATCACAGCATGGTTACGTGAAATAATCAGCTCAGGGAGTTCGATATCATTGCTTTTGTCGCGACCGATAGTTAATACGGGTCGACACTCCAGCACGATGGGTTTGCCATTAATCTTGTAATTGATTGATGCTGGCATATCTATTAACCACTAATTTACAACATCCTATCCAAAATGTGGAACATAAAATAATATCGCAGCTTATCTTCGACCCGCCTGTTTGCCAAGTGGGTACTGTGATTGTTCTTCGATGGGATTATACAGCTTCACCTCATGTGCAGCACGCATTCCCGAGAGAATATCTTCATAATCAGGATTATCCATCTCCTTGGGGCTGGCGCTTAATTCTCCCAATTCGCCATAACTTTGCTTAAGGTATTCCTCAATGGTCTCACTTGACTCCTGTGTGTCGGCAAAATCATTGACTAACTGAGTAATTCGAAACAACCAGGCTTGAGCAAAGACGTCACCGCGACGTGTTTTTTCCGGTTTACTGTCAATATCAAGGGTCTGAATAAATTCCTTGCGTGATCGTTTCAAACGACGATGAAGGACTCTGAAGGTATAGCTACAGATTAGTGGGCTCTGTCCCAGACCTATAAATCGGAACTCACGATTCTGCCCCTCCTTGCTGGAGATAAAAATCTTACAGGCAAAGGATTTGGCGATGACTTCAGCCAGGGCGAGCGCCCAGAAGGGGGGTTTGCTATTGGTACCCGAGGATACTGCGGCTTCTTTAACATTGCTGGTGATTATCTGATTCTCAGAAATACCATATTTTTTCATTAGCCCCTGAGCCTGCCTGATCGCAGCAGCAGCCTCATTCGGGTTGCAAGACTCTGACAACGCCAGACACTTGCAGATTTTCTCGATGACCTTATCCTTATCCATGCACGTATCCTGATCCAGTCACAACGCAATATCAAGTCACACCATACTTATCGGACAAATTATAGCATTTTGAGCCTTTTCTCAGATTAAATTTTTACGCCTGGGCCGGGAATCCCCTTCCCGTTCGGTGCAGAATTGATTAGGCTATGCGGTTCAGATCACATGTCAGGCCCACCAGATGTGGCACCATGGAGTTGTATATGAATGCCATTGTTGAATTTCCGCTGATTAATCACGATGCGATCCGCAAACAGGCGGAGCAGGTCAGCATTCCCCCGGCCGTCACGCCGGCTGAACGTGAGCGCCTGTTCGCGCAGATCAAGCAACTGCTGCAAGAACAAAATGCCGTCCTGGTTGCCCATTACTACACCGATGCCGATCTACAGATACTGGCTGAAGAAACAGGTGGCTTTGTGTCGGACTCACTGGATATGGCCCGCTTTGGCCATGAGCACCCTGCTCAGACTCTGGTTGTGGCTGGCGTTCGTTTCATGGGGGAAACAGCCAAAATCCTCAATCCGGAAAAACGCATCCTGATGCCCACATTAGAAGCGGAGTGCTCGCTCGACCTGAGCTGTCCGGAAAAAGAGTTTATTCAATTCTGCGATGAGCACCCTGATCACACAGTCGTTGTTTACGCCAACACCAGTGCCGCCGTCAAAGCACGTGCCGACTGGGTCGTCACATCAAGTATCGCCGTCAAAGTGGCTACGCACCTGGCCGAAAAAGGCGAAAAAATTCTCTGGGCACCGGATAAATACCTCGGTGGCTACATTCAAAACATAACAGGCGCCGACATGATTCTCTGGCCCGGTTCCTGTGTTGTGCATGAACGATTTAAAGCCGAAGAACTGAAACAGCTCAGAAAAAAACACAAGGCCGCCATGGTGCTGGTTCACCCTGAATCACCCGCCGATATTATTGCCCAGGCCGATCTGGTCGGTTCGACCACCCAATTGATCAAGGCCGTCACCGAAACCGATGCGCAGGAATTCATCGTCGCCACCGACAATGGCATTTTCCATAAAATGAAACAGGCAGCGCCAGATAAAATACTGCTCGAAGCGCCAAACGCGGGAATCGGCGCCACCTGTCATAGCTGTGCACACTGCCCGTGGATGGCAATGAATAGCTTATATAATCTGGCTGAAACGCTGCAGCAGGGTATTAATGAGATTCATGTTGACCTTGAGATTGGCAAAAAGGCGATGATTCCTTTGCAACGTATGCTCGATTTTGCCGCCAGGCAGTAATTCGTGAATCAAACGCCAGTTTGTGAGTAAATTGTTAAGGTTTTTTACACGACTGGCAGATAATATAGACCAGGCTATAACAAAAGACTGTGAATAAAAATAGTGCCACAACTTCTGCATCGAAATACCCTTGCCATCATTCTACCCGGCCTGCTCGTAGTGCTGGGACTGATGGTTGCGAATAAATTTATTGATTTACCGACTGTCTTAAAAAATAGTCGGTCTGTCCTGCCCTATTTATTTATTCTACCGACGCTAGTTCTTAGCCTTGCTTTTCGCCTGAGTCGTGAATTCAATCTACTGTTGATTCTGCTGTTAGTCTTTTGGTGCGACCAGAATTTGATCTGGCAAAACACACCAAAGCTAAGTTACAACAAAAGTTTATTAATCAACTCACTCGCAGTATTACTGCCACTGAATATTCTGATACATAATATTTTGCTTGAACGTGGCAACTTTAGTCTGCACGGACTGAAACGCATTGGCATTACTCTGTTACAAATCCTGCTGGTGATTGCAGTGCTGTGGATGAATATGCGATCGATCAATACGGTTTATTCGTTTAACCCAGTTGACTTTATCTGGTCAGGAAATAAAACCGTCCCAGGTCTGGCACATAGTCTGTTTGTCATTACTGCAATTTATCTGATCTACCGGATCGCTCGTAATCCATCCTTACTGAATATCGCCCAGCCCACTTTTCTTATTGCCTGTTATTTTGCCCTCTACTACACACGGCAACCTGAACTGGCAAGCACATTTATCACCATCGCCGCAGCAATCATGCTAATAAGCGTGATTCTTAATTCGTACAGCCTGGCTTATATTGATGAACTGACCGGCCTGCCCTCACGGCGTGCGCTTAAGCAGGAATTGATGGCTGTTGGCCAAAGGTATTGTCTGGCCATGCTGGATATCGATCACTTCAAAAAATTGAATGATACTTATGGGCATGATGTGGGTGATCAGGTATTAAGAATGGTGGCCAGCCGTATTCGGCGCACGACAGGATGCAGTCGTGCGTTTCGTTATGGTGGGGAAGAATTTACTCTTGTCTTTGCAGGAAAAAATCTGGATGAAGCACGCGTATTTGCAAATATGGTTTGCGAACGCATTGCTGCGGCACCCTTTTTACTCCGTGGTAAACGCCGTCCACGCAAGAAGCCACAATTGATAGGTAAGGCACCCCGTCCAAAGAAAGTTGATGTCACCATCAGTATCGGTATCGCTGAGTATAAAAAACGCCATGAATCTCCACAGGACGTATTAAAGGATGCCGACAAAGCCCTCTACAAGGCCAAGGAAAAAGGTCGCAATCGCGTTTGCAGTTAGGTTTGTGTACCGAGCATTTTACTGACAACCTCATACACATCTTTCGACAGTTTTTTATGTGCAAGGATATGCTGTAATTCTTTTTCCATTAAGCCACGTCTGACCTCATCATATCGTCGCCAACGCGACAGACTCTGTACCAGTCGCGCCGCAATCTGTGGGTTCATGCTATCCAGCTGCACAACGTGCTCACGCAGGAACTGATAACCCGCACCACTGACATCATGGAAATAATAATTTCCCATGCAGAAGCGTCCGATAAGTGAACGCACTTTGTTTGGATTTTTCATACTGAAGGCAGGATGTTTTGTTAATGCCTGCACTTGCGATAAAACATCTGGAACACGTGCGCTTGCCTGCAGTGCAAACCATTTCTCAACCACCTGCGGATCATGTTGCCATTTCTGATAAAAATCCTGTAGTGCTGCTTCACGTTGTGGCTGGCTTGTATTTACCAGCGCACCCAGGGCCGCCATAACATCGGTCATATTGATGGCCTGTTCATACTGTTGCATGCAACTGGCGATAACTTCTTCATCATCCAGTTCCATTAGATAAGACAGCGTCATATTCTTTAAAGATCGCTGCGCCATCGCATCGGCAGTAAATCGATAGACATCATCGCTCTGATTGTCTTTAAACACCTGTAATAATTCAGTACGTAGTGTTCTGACCAGTTGCTGACGAACAAACTGGCGTACTGTAAAGACAGCTTCAACATCGATAAGCTCTCTTTGCTCAGCCAGATAGTTTTCTGTCGGTAATGACAGCGCCTGTGCAGCCAGAGCCTTGTCCAGTTTTTTATCCAGCAGCACTTTTCGACATGCTTCAATGAACAGACCCGGCATGACCAGTGTTTTATCGCTTCGATAATCATCCACCAGCTGCAACATCAGTTTGCTTGCCAATTGCTGGCCCGCTTCCCAGCGATTAAAGGCATTACTGTCGTGAGCAAACAAAAAGGCCAGTTCTTCATCACTGCGTTGCATTTTTATATTTACAGGTGCAGAGAAATCACGCAACAAGGAGGCAACTGGTTTTTCAGATATATTTTGAAACACAAACTCATGCTCAGTATCGACAAGCTCAAGCACACGCGTTGTCTTTGATGATGGCTTGTCTTCACTATTTAACTGTAAAGGCAGGTCATGACCGTTTTGATCTAACAGCCCCATCGCCAGGGGAATATGGAAGGGTAATTTTTCATCCTGTCCCGGTGTGGGTTCACAGCTTTGTTTTATCTTCAGTGCGTACTGTTTATTTGTGGCATCGAAGGATTCTGTTACCAGTAGCTCTGGCGTACCGGCCTGACTGTACCAGCGTTTAAACTGTGTCAGATCAATGCCATTACTATCTTCCATGGCCTTAACAAAATCATCGGTGGTAACTGCCTGACCATCATGGCGATCAAAATAGAGATCCGTACCTTTACGAAATCCTTCCGCACCTAACAGATTACGTTGCATGCGCACCACTTCTGCACCTTTGTTATACACAGTCACAGTATAAAAGTTACTGATCTCAATATAATGATCGGGCCGTACCGGATGCGCCATTGGTCCCGCATCCTGTGGAAACTGATGATTGCGCAGTACATCGACATCATCAATACGTTGTACTGGACGTGAGTTTAAATCGGCAGAAAATTCCTGATCGCGAAAAACAGTAAAGCCTTCTTTTAAACTCAGCTGAAACCAGTCACGACAGGTGACCCGATTACCCGACCAGTTATGAAAATATTCATGACCAATAATACTCTGGATGTTGTAGTAATCATGATCGGTGGCAGTATCGGGACTTGCCAACACACAGGAGGCATTAAATATATTCAGCCCCTTATTTTCCATCGCGCCCATATTGAAATCATTGACCGCGACGATCATAAAGATGTCCAGATCATATTCACGCCCATAGGTCTTTTCATCCCATTGCATAGACTGCTTAAGACTGTTTATGGCGTGTTCACATTTATGGTAATTCTCTTCTTCAACATAGACGCGCAGGGTCACCTCACGACCACTCATGGTGACAAACTTGTCTTCATGGTAAACAAGTTGACCAGCGACAAGCGCGAACAAATAGGAGGGTTTTAAAGAAGGATCATGCCATTTGGCAAAGTGTCGACCATTTTCAAGATCGCCTTGTTCAATCAGATTACCGTTCGATAATAACACCGGGTATTCATTCTTACCTCCCCTGAGTGTGACCGTATAAGTCGCCATAACATCAG